>JACLAC010004124.1_pt1 | contig 22072 bp, 14 predicted proteins | sample 8027881 | NCBI WGS metagenome assembly JACLAC01 (sample SAMN15725517, study PRJNA655200) | protist metagenome | isolation source: fluorescence activated cell sorting (FACS) single amplified genomes of... | place: Spain: Blaines Bay Microbial Observatory, Mediterranean Sea | collected 2016-01-19 | reverse complement strand
CGGATAAAATATTTATACTATAAGGATATTCCGCAATATATTGAATAAGGTTCAAAGATGAAGACTTAAACATCTACAGCAAATTTGACAAGTAAGACAACTGGTTGCTGAGATTTCCAGTATGCTAACTTAGTTTTTTAGTTCAAATATCTTAAAATTAGGATATTTCCTTCGTGTGCAAGAGAGTCAATTATGAATATTCTAGGCATATCTGCCTTCTATCATGACAGTGCAGTAGCGTTAGTTTGCCAAGGTGAGATTGTAGCTGCTGTACAGGAAGAGCGTTTCAGCCGAAAGAAACACGACCACCGTTTTCCTATCCAGTCAATGGATTATTGTCTGGGTGAAGCAGGCATTACCGCCGATCAGTTGGATTATGTAATTTTCTATGAAAAACCGTTTCCTAAGTTTGAACGCTTGTTGGAAACCTATCTGGCTTATGCACCTGCTGGTTTCAAATCCTTTATCATGGCTATGCCTCTATGGCTGAAAGAGAAACTGTGGATACCTGACATCATTAGTAAGCAATTAAACTGTAAGGAACAGATCCTTTTCTGTGACCACCATCAGTCACATGCCGCTAGCGCTTTTCTTGCTTCACCGTTTGAAGAAGCCGCTATTCTAACTATTGATGGCGTTGGAGAATGGACCACCGCCAGTTGGGGAGTTGGTATTGGCAACCAATTCGAGTTGGAGCAGGAAATTCATTTCCCGCACTCATTGGGATTGCTCTATAGTGCTTTTACTTATTACATTGGCTTTAAGGTCAATTCTGGCGAATATAAAGTCATGGGACTGGCTCCTTATGGTCAACCCAAGTACGTCGATCTGATTTACGACCATCTGATCGATCTTAAAGCCGATGGTTCCTTCAGACTGAACATGAAATATTTTAACTATTGTGCTGGTTTAACCATGACCAATAGACATTTCCACAAAATCTTCGGTGGACCACCGCGCAAACCAGAAACCTTTTTAACCCAACGCGAGATGGATTTAGCCAGATCAATTCAGGAAGTAACAGAAGAAGTAATGTTGCGAATGGCACGACACATTCAGCAAGAGACTCGCCAGAAAAACCTGTGTTTAGCTGGAGGTGTAGCGCTCAACTGTGTAGCTAATGGTAAGGTTCTGCGTGAAGGTATATTTGATCGGATTTGGATTCAACCGGCAGCTGGTGATGCTGGCGGTGCACTGGGCGCCGCACTTTATGCCCATTATTGCTATCTGGACCAACCTCGTGTTGCTGATGGAGAGAATGACCAACAATATGCCTCTCTCTTGGGGCCTGCTTTTTCCAACCAGCAGGTTGAAGATTTTCTGAGTCAGAATAGCTACCAAGCTACCTATCTAGATGATGAAGACCTATATCAAACTGTGGCCCGTTTGATTGCTGATGAAAAGGTGATTGGCTGGTTTCAAGGGAGGATGGAGTTCGGTCCCAGAGCCTTGGGGAACCGTTCTATCATCGGGGATGCCAGATCCACCAAAATGCAGTCAATTATGAATCTGAAAATTAAGTTCCGCGAATCTTTTCGTCCCTTTGCGCCCAGTATATTACGAGAATCAGCCTCTCACTATTTCGAAATGGGTACCGATAGCCCCTACATGCTTCTGGTAGTTCCAGTGCAGGAAGACCGACGATTGCAGATGACTAAAGAGGAGGAAAACCTCTTCGGTATTGAAAAGCTTAACCTAGCAAGATCTGATATTCCAGCAGTTACACATGTCGATTATTCAACACGGGTGCAGACAGTCTCGGAAACGGACAATCCGGCATACTATCAATTGCTTAAAGCTTTTCAGGGGCTGACTGGTTGTCCTGTTATTGTCAACACCAGTTTTAACATTCGAGGTGAACCGATTGTTTGTACGCCTGAAGATGCTTATCGCTGTTTTATGCGGACTGACATGGATTATCTGGTATTGAGTAACTTCTTACTGGATAAGGATGAACAGCAACCATTAACCGATGACTTAAATTGGCGCCAAGAATTCGAGCTGGACTGAGCTTTAGCCAGTCTGAAAAGAGGAAAAACCAATGACTACCAATCAGCACCTCAACCGTCAAAAGAGAAAGCAAGTTCGCCAATTCGGATTGATGGTTGGCAGTGTATTGGTGCTGATAGGACTATGGAAACTTTACCAAGGGAAGCATGAAATAATACGTATTACCCTTTGGTCAATTGGCGGAAGCCTAGTAATAACAGGTGTTATTGTTCCAGTACTGCTAACACCTGTCTACTGGGTATGGGTGAAGTTAGCACATCTATTGGGTTGGATAAATACTCGTCTGCTGTTAGGTATTATCTTTTTTGTAATCATTACACCCATGGCTATCGTTATGAAGGTTTTTGGTCGAGATGCCTTGAACCGAAAGATTGACAAGGACACTGATTCTTACTGGGTTCCACGGCCTTCTATCGAATCCATCAAAGAATACTGTGAACGCCAATTTTAGAAAGGTCAATAAATGAATAAGTTATCAATCCTAAAAGAATTTTGGGCTTTCTTGAAAATCAGAAAAAAGTTTTGGCTGATGCCGATTGTTGTTATCCTGATTCTATTCGGTCTTCTACTGGTTTTTGCCCAAACTTCGCCACTAGCACCGTTTATCTATACGTTGTTCTAGTCAATTTTTCCTAAGGAGCCACGGCACAAACTTGTAAGAACCAAGCAAAGCTTAGAATCAGACCTAACGCCAAGTAACTTCTACCTCACAGAAAATTCGACTTCCATTAAACCAACCTCTCATGCTAAAAAGCACCTACATAATCACGTCGGTTTATAGTACACTTCTTTCACCTAATTGGTCTCTTCAGAACATGAATGGCAATATTGGTTGATTTACTTTAATTGAGCTTGTGTGATTATGTAAACTCTAGAGGCATCAATAGCACTCTAACCATACTGTTGTGAAGTTTGGGAACATCGGAATTATAGGGAATTATCGGCAAGCTAAAGCTATAGCAACAGAAAATAAAAAGGTGAAATTGTCTGGAATATTACTAGAAGCAATACGGTAACAGAATTCGTATTCTGGTTTCAGCAAAGACTAAAATGATTTTAGGATTATTAACATGAAAAATCTGAAAGGTATTCTTCTCGCTGGAGGACGTGGTACTCGGCTTTATCCTTTAACCGCGTTACTCAATAAACAATTACAACCTGTTTATGATAAACCAATGGTTTATTATCCTCTGTCAACCCTGATGTTAGCTGGAATTCGTGATATTCTGATTATTTCCACTCCAGAAGATATTCCTAATTTTCAGAAATTGCTAGGAGATGGTTCAAAGTGGGGGATTGCTCTTTCATATGCGGTTCAGGATGAACCGAGGGGGATTGCCGACTCATTTCTGATTGGAAAGGATTTTATCCAAAAAGAAGCAGTTTGCCTCATTCTGGGAGATAATTTATTTTACGGTTATCTGGACTTTTTGCGAGATGCAATAAAAAATAATGCCGGAGGAACAATATTTGGTTATCAAGTTCAAAACCCTCAAGAGTATGGCGTTGTCGATTTTGACGAAGTCGGAAATGTTCTCAGTATCGAAGAAAAGCCCGAAACACCAAAAAGTAACTATGCTATTCCAGGACTTTACGTCTATGACTCAAATGTCGTTGAAATGGTAAAGCAAATAACCCCTTCAGCCAGAGGCGAATTAGAAATCACTGACCTTAACAAAGTTTACTTAGCAAAGAAGCAACTCAAAGTAGAACTTATTGGGCGGGGTATAGCTTGGTTGGATATGGGAACACCAGACAGCCTTTTGGGAGCAGGTGAATTCATTCAACTTATTGAAAAACGACAGGGCTTAAAAATTGGATGTTTAGAGGAAATTGCATTTTCATCTGGTTATATTAACGCTGAGCAATTTGAACATATAGTTGCTGATACGCCTAACGGGCCATACAGAGAATACTTAAAAAAAATCAAGTTGACTTAAGCACAAGCAGTATAATTAAATTAGAGTTTTATCTTTTTACATATAAAAAAATAGACCACAGGTGGTAAGCTTTAGTGTGAAACAAGGAGAATTGATGGATATTCGTGATAGCTTTCTAGCTTTTGGCACCCCGCTTATTGGAGAAGAGGAAATTCAGGAAGTTGAAGATTGCCTCCGGTCTGGTTGGTTGAGCACTGGTCCAAAGGTCGCCGAATTTGAGGAATCGCTTCGCGAGTATACCAATAGTCAATTCGCCATTGCGCTGAACTCGTGTACTGCAGGCCTGCATCTCTCCCTTTTAGCCGCTGGTATAGGAAAAAGGGATGAAGTCATTACTACCCCTATGACCTTTTGCGCAACCGTAAATACTATCATCCATGTAGGAGCTAAACCGGTACTAGTAGACATAGAACGTGATACTCAACTTATTGATACTCAACGGATTGAAGAAGCCATTACTCCCCAGACAAAAGGAATCGTTCCTGTGCATCTTTACGGCAGACCTTGTAAAATGGACGCAATTACAGAAATTGCTGAAAAGTATAACCTCGTTGTCATCGAAGATGCTGCTCATGCCCTTGAATCAAAGTACCAAAACCAAAAGATAGGCAGTATTTCTGACTTTACTTGTTTCAGCTTTTATGCCACCAAGAATATTTGTACAGGTGAAGGTGGGTTAGTGACAACCGATAATCCTGAATTCGCTAAAAAAATTAGGATATGTAGATTACATGGACTCAGCCGTGATGCGTGGAAACGATATTCGAACTCAGGGTATGAACATTACCAGGTATTATACCCAGGATTCAAATACAACATGATGGATATACAAGCAGCTATTGGAATACATCAGTTGAAGCATATAGATGATTGGCTGGAACGACGTAATGAAATTTGGAATTTTTACGATCAGTCTTTTGCCGATCTACCCGTAGATTTACCCGCACCTGATGAAGACTCTGCCATTCATGCACGCCATCTATACACATTGCTAATAGATGAAGAACAATGTGGTATCTCACGTGACAGTTTTCTAGAAAAGATGCGTCAATACAATATTGGCGCTGGAGTTCACTATATTGGTATCCATCTTCATCCGTATTATGCACAAGAATTTGGGTTCAGTCGTGATGATTTTCCTAATGCTAGTTGGGTCAGTGACTGTACTGTTTCGCTACCACTGTCACCCAAATTGGAAGATAGGGACGTTGAGGATGTTATATCTGCAGTTAAAAAGGCAATCAATTAGTCATTTTAATATCGTTGGATGTTCCATGTTTAATTCCCTTTATATAGTGTTAAGCCATTAAAGAAGAACCAAAAACCTTTGTTGCCAAAGAACAAGTATTTAAAATTTTGGAGAGTCAATCTCAACGGAGTTGCTTGGCCATTTTCCTCTTGCCAATTTACCACATGCATGACCATGCGCAGGAAGTCCTGAAAATGATTAAAAACCGATCTCGGACGGATCTCGATACAGACAGAATGCTGAACCTAGCGTTGGTGCGGTTGATGGAGATTATTTTCCAAATGAATTCCGGTGCCGTCATCCACAGATCCCATGGCGTGAGGTCACTGACTTACGCAACCAGCTGATCCACGGCTATGACACGGTCAACTTCGATATTCTCTGGACTATTATTCAGGATGATCTCCCACCATTAATCGAACAACTGGAAGCAATCATTGGTGAGAAGACATAACCAATTGCCCAAACACAATCCTTTTAGGCACTCGCTCAAGAGCCTTTTGATTTAAGCCTGCCATCGAGGCCTAAGTCTTACAGTATCTAAAATACCAAGGCTACCAAACAGAAGAGTTGAACTGAGGGAAAGGTTGTTGACAAGAAAGCATGGTAGCTGTCCGCATATGTATCCAAGATTTAGTCCCCTATCAGGACATGACCAAAGTAGGTGTTGACCAGCAATGTTAGTAAGACCTGATTAAATAACTCAATAGACACATAAGTATGGAAATAGTAAAGTTACTTAGTTAGTGTCCTCAACTCCATCTCTGGTATTCAAATCGATAACGTTGCTCAGGTGTCATTCCTTGGCCACATTTTGATATTGAGATACTAAACTTCAACCGCAGGCGGTGGAGTGGTTAACCAAGCTAGATTAAACGTATAATGTTGCTTACTGCTAATTAGATGGATCAGACCATCTGGAGATTGGCAGCCTGCCATGTAGCCACCAGGTTCTGCGGTGCTGATACCCATGGTGAATGGATGTCCATTCATAGTTTCCATCTGACGATCCGGGCCGTCATGGCTAACCAAACGGATGTTAGACCAAGTTTGGCCTTCATCCAGAGAAACCGCGGTAAATAACCCTGTTACAGATCGTTTTTGCCCAGCTACGTCTGTTACTTCTATTGCTGATGGAGTTTTGCGATTCTCACCAGTAAAACTGGCAAAGAAAAGGGGCCCCTCCTGTAATCGAAGTAGGACCAGACGTTGACCTCCACCAATCGGTGGAAATGGACTTGGGGAATAGGACCACGTTTCACCCATATCTTCAGAAATGCTCATCGGCATTTTATCATCTATGTTATTACCGCGCCCAAAAGCAAGAAGACGACCGTCATGAAGTTGAACTACTCCGGCATGTATACCCGCTATCCAAGCCCCCGTTTGCCCTGTAGCAAATTCAGGTTTGGGTTTGCCTGCACCAGGATCATTCCAGGTCTGCCCGCCGTCACAGCTGACGTGAATGGCCGTTCCTCCACTACCACCAGGAACAGCGTCACATGGTTGGATGAGATAGCCTTCTCGAGTTTGGCTGGTACCACTGATAACCTGATGTTTATTCTGATGTTCAGGCCCGATTATACGCGGAGTTGACCAGGTACATCCACTGTCAGTACTGGTACGCATCACCAACGCCAACGGTCCCCAAGTTCCAGCGGCAGCAAGCCCATTGAAATGGTACAATTGCCCCTGCCCATCATTATATAGAGCAGCACCAGTCAGATTTCGGTCCGGTGCATTAAAGAACTCAGATGGAGAATCCCATTTATCATGGCCGTGCCGCAACCTGCTGGCCATCATCGTCATCTCTCGACCTCGCTCAGAATAGGTGGAAAACCAGATAGTCAAAAGATCCCCGTTAGGACACCAAGTAATAGATGGCTGATGATTATGCTTGCCAAAGGTTGGTACTTGATCTGAATCAGGAATATGAACAAAGGGTTTAGGGTCAGAAAAATACGGTTGCGTTTCAGTTGGCTTTTGGGACCAATCAAACCGAGTTGGAGAGACCTTTTGCGACCATAATTCCGGTGCCAGGCTGGGTAATGGATCAGATTGAGGGAGTTCACCAATTACCACACGAAATCCGATAAGCCAAGATTTATCTTCCGGTAAGGTGCCAATTCGATTGGAAGACCGCAAATAATAGATAGGTGTAGAATGACTTCCTCCTCGAGTCACTCGAAACAGGCCATCTTCCCTTCCCACGGGGTCCACTTGATCAATTTTTTCGTAAGGACCGTACCAATCATAACACCATTCCTCTACGTTACCATGCATATCATACAATCCCCACGAATTAGCTGGTGTCTGACCGACGGTCAAAGGGACTACTTCTTCTTCAGGGCCTCCACCTCGGCCGACAGACGGATACCAACTATCATGAGCATTTTTGTAAAACTCCTCTGGTAAAGAATCTCCAGTATGATAATAAGTAGTAGTTCCAGCACGACAAGCATATTCCCACTCAGCTTCAGTTGGTAAACGATAAGTTACTCCTTCTTTTTCCGATAGCCATTGACAAAAATTAACAGCATCATACCAGCTGACAAATACTACAGCTTCATCATCTTCTGGTGAGAAACCCAGCTTACCACGCAGTTCTCTATGCGTTGGATCGAATTGTTCATATTGTATATTCGTCACTTGGTAACTCGAGATCTGAAAAGGCTGAGTAACTGTCACCATATGCTGTGGATATTCATCAAAATCTCCATTACAAAGGTATGGGCGTTGATCCGGTTTCCGTGATTGCTTTTGTGGTGTGTCATCGGTCAGTTCTGAGGGCAGTGGGGTTTTTCCAATGCCCATTCTGAATGAACCTGACTCAACGCTGACAAACTGCATACCAAGACTGTTGGTGTATATATCTTTAGATGATTCCATGAACACCTCGTAAATAATAGTTAAGTTTAGTAGTGATTCCCAGAAAATATCAACTTACGAATGGCAAAGATACAACCTGAAAATGATTATAAGCACTCAGTGACTTAATTGCTGTTTAGTCTGGTCTGAAACGAAATCTTTAGTATCATCTACCATTTGCTGAACGGTGTTTTCTAATTGTTTCGTTACATCAATGACAGTCCCTTTTTTATTAGTTCTATAGGTTTCATATAGATCAAGCAAATTAACTGGTTCTCCCACTCTCACTGTAGCGGTTCGTAATCCCTTGGGCTGTGTTTTACCAAACACTTCAACTTCCAAGCACTCAATAACTTGAAGAATATTTTCTTGAGTTGCTGTCTGAGTTAAAGTTTGCTCTGAAATCGCAGCGACATTAAACAGCCTGTTAATATCTGAATAAAACTGGATAAACTTTTGAATTTGGCTTTGATGTCGTTTTTCTTGATAATTGGTCATTTTATCTGTATTCAGAAAGTATTGAGAATCGACAGTGTATTTTAAAGCACGAATTCGTTTACGGAAATGATCACCCTGAGACTTAGTAACACCTACCAAATTCTCGAATTGAGACAATATATGTTCCCGCATATGATCTACGCGCTGATAAAGTGACGCACCTTCAACGGGTTCAATCCTATGTTCCTTCTCCAGCACTGAGACTACGGTTGTTATAAGTTCCTGAAGCCGATCAATCGCAGTCAATTCTCTTTGCTGATCGCCTGAGAGAATTACATCCTCCAACTTGGTAATTGACTCTTCAATTTCGATAGTTACATCCTGATCATAAAAATATACTGTACTCATAGGAATAGCATAGATTGGTTGTAGATTTTCAGCTTTCCTCATATCATCAAATGCCCAAAAACACAGTTGTAAAACACCACTCTCAAAGGGCATGACTGTCTGTGTTTGTCGTGAGACACCACCTTCAGGAAAGATAAGAAGTGATCCATTCTTCTGACTCAATATTTCTCTGGTGGTACGAAACGAATTACGATCTGGTGCTCCACGCAGAATTGAATAGCCACCGAGATGCTGCATTAGAGATGTTCGAATACCACGGAAAAATGGTGAACCTTCATCAAAAAGTTCGCGTCCAGTAACATAATACAAGTTACGTCCGATTTCACGAGAGAACCCCATAATGACATAAGCATCCGCATAATCGGAGTGGTTTGGCAAAAATATCGTTGAGAATCCCTTCGTCGCTTCAACACGTGCTTTTGATTCTGCATCAATCTCGATTTTTGAAACTTTATGCAAAGTTCGCGTTAGTGCAGGTTGCAGCCATTTACCTAGTCTAATCAGAAGTGGTGTTGGTTTGGGCGGTAAGAAATTTGGTTGGGCTGGCAAGAAATCTGACATATAGAAGCTTACTTAACCTTTCTGAATAGGTGCTGATTCATTTCTTCATACCAATCAAAAGTTAGCTCCCAGGTCTATTTCTAAGTCCGCAGCACGCTTCAGTATTCGTCGAATAGAGTTTCGGTCTATATCTAAAAGTTGTGCAGCACGCGTCTGATTCCCATCAGTAATCCGAAGAACTTCATTGACATACCAGGCTTCGAAGGCTCGACGCACATCGACATAGGGTTGAACGTTCGATTCGCTATTCGGTGATATCGAACTTAGATCAGTAACAATTGTTTCTTGTTCTGAGTGACTTGAAAAATCCAGCTCTGGTACTGAGATTTCTCCCCGATCCGACATCAAAATTGAGCGTTGAATTAGGTCCCGTAACTGGCGAATATTCCCTGGCCAATCATGCTTTTTCATATGATCCACTGCTTCAGAAGTAAAGCGTCGTTGAACATTGTACTGCTGGCAAAACAAATCAGAAAAATAGTGGATTAACATCAATAAATCTTCCTTCCGATGCCGCAACGAGGGCAAGTGAACAGGTAACGAATTCAATCGATAATAAAGATCTTCCCTGAAATTTCCAAGCTTAACTTCTTCCCTCAGATCGCGGTTGGTTGCTGCAATTACACGTACATCGACCACCCGCTCCACATTCTCTCCAATTCGTTTAATTCTTTTTTCCTGTAGGACACGCAAAAGTCGAGGTTGCATGGAAATGGGCATCTCACCGATTTCATCTAAGAAAATAACGCCTCCGTTAGCCGCTTCAAAGGCCCCAGTTCGATCACCTGTTGCTCCACTGAAAGCACCATGCTGATGGCCAAAAAGTTCATCTTCAATCAATTCTATTGGGAAAGCTGCACAGTTGAGCGGCAAGAAAACATTATTAGATCGCTGACTATGGTAGTGAATAGCTTGAGCGACTAATTCTTTTCCAGTTCCACTTTCGCCCGTAATTAGCACTGTTTCATCGACTTTGGACACTTTCTCTATGAACTCGTAAGTTGTTCGTATTTCCCGTGATGTACCCACCATAATTTTTCCTGGACCATAAGGATAACCACCAACACGATCGATTTCCCACTCATTATTGACTTCAATTTGCTGTTCAAGTTGCAGGCGTTCAAAGACCGCCTGCACTCGGAATCGAAGCGCATCCAGAAAGCCACTACCTTTTTCAAGGAAATCGCTAGCTCCCCGTTGTATAGCTTCAAGGGCAACTTGCCGATCAGTGGAAGCAGTAATCACAATAACTTTGATATCAGGAGAATCTGTTCGTACTTTGGAGAGGAAATTGAGGCCTGTATTTGGAGAACTACCATCGAAACTTAGATCTAGCAATATTAGGTTCGGTTGGAATTCCCCCATTAAGACTTCTGCCTCTTTGGGGTGGCGCGCTGTCTCAAATAAGAAACCTAGAGGAGCTAACTTGCGCTTATAGTGAGACCAGTAAGACAATTCATCTTCAATAATTAAAATTTTGGGCGTTGACATCTTTGGTTGGTGATTCTAACATTTTGGTGAGATGATACTTGGGATTTTCAAGATTCGGCAAGGCCTAAGATATTAGTATAATGTGCTGTAAGTTCATAGTTTAAGCCAAATTATCTTCGTTGTCAACTGTCAACAGAGATGGCAATATCATCTTAGACAAACACACTTTAGAACTGAGTGGAAACAAGCTTAACTGTAGGAGAGACGAAAATCAGTTGTAGACTGGCAACGATACTAGTTATTTAGTTGGTATAAGTTCAAGTAGTTTTCGGTATGCATTGATCAAATGATTTAAGTCTTCATCTGTGTGAGCTGTCGAAAGAAAAAAACGTGTACCAGATAGTGATAGAATACCTTGCGATTGTAGGAACAATTGGTACTGGTGAACTGAGGAAAGTCGTTTTTGAAAATCGAATATTCGTGACCATGAAAACTTGGAGGGCCAAGCGACAAGTTCTATTTGAACAATCGAACCAAAATGATAAGCAAAAAAAGGAAAGCCAGCAGAATCAAACAGTGAATTTAACCGATCAACCATCTTCTGTGCTTTTTGATCAAGGGTATTGTAAGGATCATTCTCTTCGATTGCCTGAAGTGTTGCTAGTCCCATCATAGTTGATACTCGATTGGCCGCCATCGTGCCGCCAACGAAGACCGCCCGACCACGAATAGTCTGGGTAACATTACGGCTGAAGTATTGGATGAAATCTCTGGGCCCACCTACTGCGCTTAGAGAAGTACCACCACCGAGAACCTTACCAAGTATCGTCAAATCAGGTTGTAAATCGTAGACGGCTTGTGCTCCGCCTTTAGCTAACCGGAAACCGGTAACGACCTCATCAAGAATAAAAAGGATTTTGTGTTTGCGACATAATCGTTGAATTTCATGGACAAAATCCGGGTAAATAGGTATTCGGCCAGATTCGGGGCCCGGTAATTCCACTATAACAGCTGCTATTTTCCGAGATCGTTTTCGAATCGTTTTTTGAAGCGCACTTAAATCATTGGCAGGAACAGTTAAGCATAAATTTGCCTCTGCCTTTGGCACTCCAGACATATATAAGTCACCAACGCCTGGTTGCCGGATATCTCGTATCGTTGGACTCATCCAACCATGGTAACTGCCACTAATTTTTACAACAAGATCTCGCTTTTGGTAAGCCCTTGCCAGTCGAATTGCCGCTTTCACAGCTTCAGTTCCAGACTGAAAAAACTTGATTGATTCTACTAAAGGCATAAACGCGTTGACTTTTTCTGCTAACTCTAGCTCTTCTGGGTGATGGAACAGTGAAAATCGATCTGTGGCTAGAGTTTGCCAAACCTGCTCATAGTGTTCAGACGCATACCCAAACAGCTGGGCTCCCGCCCCCATGGTAAAATCGAGGTATGTGTTTCCTTCGACATCAAAGACTTTACTGACACATCCTCCCTTTATAAAAATCGGGTAAGGTGAAACATAGGTATTATGATGTTGAATACCATCTGGGAAGTAACGCTTTGCCTTTTCAAAAAGACTCTTTGATTCCCCAGTTCTTTCGAAATAACCAACGTATTGATTAGCCAATTTCTGCTCGGGAAGAACTAAAATTGGCATTTTCAGAAGAGCTTCACGCTTTACGTATGCGTCTTCTACATTTTGATTAATAGAATTGAGGGTTCGCATTAAGCTTTTTTCTCAGGAACAATAATATTTATTATCTGCGCTTAATTAAAGATAACAATGGCAATTATCGTGCCATAGCTATCAATGCTCGAACGCCAGCTAAAACAGACATATCAGCATGATATTCAACGAATCTGCTACAAAAACGTTGCACTAGAAACAGGATGAGCGAGGCACAAAAGTAGCAAGCACTTATTAGGGTTCCCCCCACCTCTTGATTAAATTAGTACTAACTCCGAATTGATCAAGGAGTTTAGTAACGATAAAATTGACTTGGTCATCAAGGGTCTTGGGTAGATGGTAGAAGCCTGGTGCTGCAGGAAGGATTACGGCACCAGTTTGGGAAAGTTTTAACATATTCTCAAGATGGATCGTGTTAAGAGGTGTTTCGCGAACAGCCAAGACAAGCTTTCGACGTTCTTTGATGCACACGTCTGCTGCTCGTTGGACTAAATTTCGCGAAATACCTGTGGCCACAGAGCCTAGCGTACCCATACTACAGGGGACAATAATCATCCCCTCTGTTTGGAATGAGCCGCTGGCAATTGCTGCTGAGATGTCACTTTGATGGTGGTATACGATCTGGTCGCAATCGCGCTGAAGTAATGACCCAATTTGAAAGTTATTAAGGTCAACCTGAATCTGCATCTCTTCCCATAATGTGCGGACACCGGATTCAGAAATAGTAAGGTGAATCTCATAATCAAGTTGAGCAAGTGTTTCAAGTAACCGAATGCCATAAATGACACCACTTGCCCCTGTAATAGCTACAATCAAGCGTTTCAAGGTGTTCCTTTCAACATCTCAACTAAAAATTTGTAGTAGCAATCTTTAAATTTTAGAATGAGTCTAGATTCCCTGAAGAATCAAACGGAAACACTTTGGCTTCGCTAATAATTTCAAGATCACTCCGTAACTCAGCATCTTCAACTAAGATTTCAGATATATCTACTTCATCTAGTTTAAGGGTATTTTGAATCCTTACAACTCTTGCTTCTTCCGGAGGTGTCAAACCGATTGTATTAAGCGCAGCTTCAATGACTTCCAAATCTGTATCGTAGTGAAACGGAATTCGCGACTTTTGAGGACCCAGTCCTGTCAGGCCATTCATATAGGTTGCTTTTTTATCAAATTTTTCTACAAGCCGTGTTGTGGTAAAATCTGCCAACCCAATTCCTGTGGCATTTCCTGAGCTATCTTCAGTCAAATCACGTGCAAAAATGCGGGTAATAGAAGGCTTTTCCGGATCTGATTCGAAATTTTGCATATACCTGCCAATGATGTTGGTATCCATACCAGTACCAGAGATATTCTTACCCACCTCATCCAAAATCAGCAAGTCTAATTCATCAAAAGGTAACTTGCCAGACAAAGCTTTTGCCTCAACTAGCAATTCACGTTCGCGGCGCACAAAATCCTTTGACTGTATGGCAGAGACTTTTGCTGTTTCTTGATAGGCATTTTCCACCAAGGCAACGCCAAACCCGATCTTCCCCGCCTCGATTAAAAGGCTTCCAGAAGCAAGAATAACATGCTCAAAACCGTAACGGAAGAATGCACGATGGTACATGCTAGCACCTTTTTGTTTGCCAAAGCCAATTGCCAACATCTTCATTAAGCCACTTTCAATGGAACCATGAAAATCAGTGTGGGATTTAACGCGATTAACTGGTACTGCCACATCTGCTTCATAAGCATAACGATCGAGAAAAACAGGCAAATCGTCAGGTGTTCTACCAACTTCGACCACTTCCATAGTTGCTCGAACTGGCACGCCCATTGTTTCTTCTGTAATCCCATAATGCGCTAGGATATCCTTTTGTCCTTCTGGGGTTGCCCCACCATGACTTCCCATAGCAGGAAAAACAAACGGTTTTGAGCCAATTGCTTTTAAATAATCCACAACTGATTTGATAGCGACATCAATGTTAGCAATTCCACGGCTTCCAGCACCAACCGCAACAGTATCTCCCGATTTTACAATTGAATCCATGTTAAGTTGATCGAGTTCGGTAAAAATCGCAGACCGAATATCTTCAACCACATCAGTTGGGAATTTTTGCTTTACTCTAATCATTTTTGGTAATATCATAACATCCTCATCTAATTGTATAATTTCCCCAATGTTATCAGAGCATCAGGTGTGTTTGCAAACGAAATGTATCATCAAAAGCTAAGTCAAAAAATCAAAAAGGTTGCTCAGCAAATGGGGTTTGACCTGGTTGGCATCACTCAGGCAGATCCTCCCAAAATGATCGATCGTTACCAAAAGTGGCTGGATAAAGGATATGCAGGGAAGATGGATTATCTTAAACGTCATCTAAATCTGAAGAGGGATCCAAAAACTATACTCTCTGAAGTCAAGTCGGTCATCTCCGTGGGGATGAATTATCATACAATTGAGCCTGATTCAGCACGGAAAATTGATCCATTACGGGGGCAAATATCACGCTACGCCTGGGGGGATGACTACCATGACATTATACGAACAAAACTTAAAAAATTGGTAAAAATTATCGAAAAGATATCTCGAAAAGAAACGCGCAACCGTGTGTTTGTAGATTCAGGACCTGTTTTGGAACGGGAATACGCTAAGAACGCCGGATTAGGTTGGCTAGCCAAAAATACCAATTTGATTAATTGGGAAAAGGGGTCGTGGTATTTTCTGGCAGAAATACTAATTGACATTCCGTTACAACCGGATAAAATTGAACCTCGAGGCAGTTGTGGAACCTGTACTCTTTGCATAGAAGCTTGTCCGACAAACGCGATAGTTGAACCTAACATTCTGGACTCGCGTCTTTGTATCTCATATTTGACAATTGAACTCAAGGAGTCAATTCCTAGGGAAATCCGTTCAAATATGGGTAATTTAATATTTGGATGTGATATTTGCCAAGAAGTTTGTCCGTGGAACAGCAAAGCTACACCATCTTCGGAAAAAGGATTCCAACCACGGAAAGGCAATTTACTTCCTAAACTGACCTCACTAATGAACATGACACAAGAAGAATTCAATCGACGTTTCAAGGGCAGCCCAGTTAAAAGGTCGAAACGACGTGGTTTTCTCAGAAATGTGGCAGTTGCTCTCGGCAATTCGAAAGACAAATCTGCTGTCACTGTGCTTAGGAAGGCACTGAATGACTCGGAACCACTTGTTCGTGGTCATGCTGCTTGGGGGCTAGGGCAGATCGGCGGAGATGACGCAATTCAAGCACTTAGAGTGCGACTGAAGATCGAAGAAAATCCAGAGGTTATTGATGAGCTAAAAATTGCAATCGATTCAACTTGATAGTATAATGCTTAACATAATGCATTGATTAAATATTCAGTGATTTTTGTTACACCGAATTTTTTTACATAAAATTTGTATTCAATTCGGTTCAGGTGCTGACGTCTTATACCAGATAATAGGGAAGTACGGTGAGAATCCGTCGCAGCCCCGCTACTGTAATCAACAGGGTTTGAGTCCTACATTTTAGCTCGGATCCGCACGCTGGTGTTCGATTATACCACTATTCCTAAACTTGGAATGGGAAGGTGAACACAGGCCGTTGTTAGCCAGGAAACCTGCCTGAACTGATTAGCGCATTAGCTTTCGCGGGTAAAGTTGCGTTAAAAGAATCGCATTTTCATCTGCCTACGTATTGATTCTTTTGAGCCAATTTTCTTGACGAAAGTTGGCTATTTTTATTTCTATTCAAAAGCGAGGAGATTTTGATGAAAATGCTGCAGATCACTAAAGTAACGACAATCATATTTATTATTAGTTTTAGTATTTCCGCACAAACCCAGAACTTAGCTGTAGTTACTAACGGCCTCAAAGATCCTGGATCGCTTTCAATAATCGATATCAACCAACTAAACATCAAAAAAGCGGTAAAAAATGACATCATTACTACTGGATCTACTCCTAATGACGTGCAGGTACAACAGAATCTAGCTTATGTTGTTAACACCTACAGTAACAACATCCAGATCATCAGTTTACTTGAGCAAAATAGCGTAGGAGAAATTTCAGTTGGTTCCGGCACCTTGCCAGAAAAGATTGCCTTCGTTGATTCCTTCAAAGCCTACGTCACCTGCAATGGACCAGATCAAGTCGCAGTTCTCAATCTACACACAAAATCTGTTACTAACAGAATCCAAGTTCAATCTAAACCTTGGGGGATTACCATAATTAACAAGAAAGCTTACGTTGCCAATTCAGCTGCAGTCACCAACTGGGTTACTTTTAAAACGACCTATGGTAATAGCAGTGTATCAGTTATTGATACAACAACTGATCAAGTCATAAAAACAATTAAGGTAGCAACCAACGCAACAGAAATCACAACCGATGGAAACTCTAAGGTGTTAGTCATCTCAACAGGCGATTACGCCATGATACCAGGACAATTAACAATTATAGATGCAAATACTGACGAAATTGAAAAAACAGTCAAACTTAAAACTACTCCAGGCGCAATAATTGTCAACCGCAAGCAACAAATTGCTATAATTAATACCAACACTGGAGCTATGGTTTATGATTTGGTCCAAAATAAACTTGTTCGTGACAAAAATAACCCGATTGCTGGATTCTCAGGTGGATTTGGTATGACAATCGATCAGGAGAAAAGTATCTACTATGTTTGTATTCCTGATTGGACGGGAGGTGGTCTAGATGAACTTCGTGTCCTCAACTCAAAATATAATATTGTCAAACGGTATCAAGTTGGAAAAGGTGCCTCTTTTGTCGCAGTCGCACAAATTGAAGGGAAAAACTCGATAGGGGTTTCAAAAATCAAAGATCTGTATCAAACAACGTGGGGAGCAATCAAGCAGAGTATGAGTATAAACAAATAAGTGATGTATGGTTTTGGTATTAGGTTTTTATGTATCCTGCTACTCTGTTTTTCAGGATGCTTTCGTAAAACAGAACAGACTAGTTTTAAGGAGTTTACTGCTAATGTTGAGTTTTTTCAGCGTGGAGCTAAAATTCACCTTCTTGATCATAATCGGAGACAGCTAAAACAAGTTAGTGTTTTTAATGCAGCAGACAATCAAACTCTGGCTAAGCTTGACCTCGGTGGACTAGCTAACAAAACTGAGTTGATCTACTTTAGATGGTATAAGGATCAGAACTACCAATTCAGGTTTGAAAGTTTAAATGGCGAAGAAACTTGGCAGTTGCATACTGCGCCTAATCTTGAACCAGGAGGATCGATCCGAATTGGAGTTCCTTACCCAGATGCAAACCCGTCCAAAAGTTCGCTCGTTCTTTATGGATCTGAAGTGTATGCATCAGTCATGGTTAAAAATGGTTTTGAAGCTCCAACCAATTTTCGGCTTGAGATTGAAACTCCATTTACATCACCTATTATTCGACAATCATCCTTTATGACTGGATTTGAAGTGTGGCACGATCAATTTAAGCTTGGAATTCCTGATGAATTCGCTTCACTCAATACAAAAATCATAGGACGTGTTTTTTTTGAAGCCCCTAATGGTAAAAATTGGACAAGAGCTACAACCATAGAATTACGATTAGCCTCAATTCAAGACGTTGTCGAGCAAATCTCAATTAAGGAAATCCTGATGCCGACTGATGTCAATGGGACTCTTAACCGGAGGCAACGACCAGATGCGATAAAACTACTCAAAAATCGTGAGCAGCATAATGCTTATATACCAATAGCTTTTCAAACAGTACGAATTCGGAATCATCTTCCAGAAACGATTCATGTAGCCGTTTCATCTATTAACCGCGACGTTAACACAAAAAAAACTATTTCTTTTCTAAAACCTCCTAATGAAAACAGTCCCAAATCAAATCAAAGCTTTGCCATAATCAGCTTAGTAGGTGAGAGTGTTACAAATGTGGTTCTTCCGTTTTATTTGAACCCTGCTTTGAAACCAAGAACAGGTCACTACGAACGGCATATTGAAATCAAAGTTTGGGGAAACGAGATTCCCATCTTGTCTATGGCTCGACCGCTTGAAATTGTGAAACCGAATATATATTCGTTAGCTATGGCAGGAATTGCCACTATGGTCGCTGTTTTTGGTTTGATTGGTTTAATTCGATTCCACCAAAAAATCTTCGGTTTTTTTTCTACCAAAGAGTTAGTCCTTATCGCGCTTTTCGCCACCACAATCTTCGTAACTGTAAGCGTACCCACAACACTATTTTTTGCAATTATCAATGCGTTGCTAGGACCAGCCTCTTTTCTGGTCATTGGTTTTCTTAATGAAATGCTATACTATGCGTTGCTAACGACTTTAATTATGCTAGTCCGAAAACCATGGACAATAACATTGGTCTCGGCGGTACGAGTTTTGCTTGGTGGCATTCTCTTAGGCGCATTTACACCTTTCACTCTTGTTTATGTTGGTGTTTCCACTATTTTACTGGAACTCGGTTTTTGGTTGTCCCGCTGGGGTAAGAATGGGCTTATACTGGCCTTGGCCTTTGGGTTCTGTGACGCACTTAGCGTTCATATCGACTTTCAGATTAGCATCGCTTTCTATCGACTGTTTTATGCAGATTGGTACGTCTGGACCATGATTATTGTTTCTGGATTTGCCTACACTGTCATTGGTGTATTATTAGGGAAATATCTCAGTTTAGGATTACAAACAATTACGGAATAATGCAGAACCAAAGCTCGAAAATCAGGAGATTCAGCGCTATGAGCGCTACTATTTTTACTACATACATTTTAATTTTTTGTAGCAGTATTGTTTGTGGCCAGATCGATATTGATTCTATCCTACCACCATTTTCCAAATTTCAGAGACCTGCACAACCTACTACGATCGCACTCTCTCCTGATAGTAGTCAACTTGTATTGGGAACGAATTCTGGTTATTTTGCCATTATCAGTACCGTTACCAGAAAAGTAATATGGAAAACTCGAATCTCACAGGGATACATTAAACATGCAACTTTTTCTTTGGACGGCAAGCAATTGTACCTCGGTGAACAATCGGCTGATGGATTCATTTTTTGTTACGATGTTTTCAAATCACGAAAACCTAAACTCCTGTGGCAATATCGTCTTGCTGATGATATCGGTACATCCATGCCGGAAAACCCAGATGCTTACTATGCTTGGATTCAGTATCCCGGTCCATACCGTATTGCTAATACCAAACAAGGGGATTTAATTGTTGCTGCCGTCCATTCATGGTATGAGGATGGAAAATCTCTGATAAGGTCGCAGCTTTATCGATTCGACGCTAAAACAGGAAATCTAGTATGGAAGTTTCCGCCCGAAAGACCACTTCCAATGATTATCCGCTGGTTCGATTATAGTTCTGATGGCCGAACGATTGCTTTCGTTTGTGATAAATATTCAATCGATCAGCCAATTGGAGATCTAAAACCGGGTTCTCTTTATGTTCTCAATGGTGAAACAGGAAAAATTCGATGGGGGCATAATTTTAAAGCATTTACACCCTATTTTGATCAGGTAACTTTTTGGCGTGGCGTTGCTGTGTCACCTGATGGCGAGTCAATTGGTGTGACAATTGATGATGGGCGAGCCTTCATTTTCTCAGAAGAAAAATTGATTTGGCAGGCAGATCTGGCGACACCAATTGAAATCAGTGGCGTTCCGATAACGGCAACTTCGGGAACAGTTGGAGCCACAGATGATTTTATAATATTTATTACTGGTGATACCTTTATACCTTATGATTTGCAAAAGGATGTCGAACGCCCGCCAATGGCACATCCAAAAGGACTTACTCTTTTCGGATATGAATGGAGTGGGAAAAAATCTTGGCAATGGAAATTAGAGAATGTGCCGCAAGGGTTACGTATTGACTCCTCTGGAAAATACGCAGCGATTCCTATCTCAATGTACGGTCACAAGAACACTGAAATGCCAAATGGAGTCTCAATTTTTGATCTAACAACAGAGGGTGATGGGTTTGACAAATATCTGCGTACTCACCGATTAGCAGGCAAAATTCCCTATGATATGATTGCATTCAGTCAGGATGGAAGACGAATTGCTGTGGTTGAAACAGTAAGTTCTCCTAGTGGAAAAGAACAGCGAGGTAAAAACCAAGTTCACATCATTACTCCTAAAATAGAAAATACAAACTGAGACGAAAATCTTCACATGGCAACAGTTGACATGGTAATTATTTTGCCGTAGAATGAGCAATCATGAATTTTTGGTCAGATTACACTAAATCTGCACTCAAGAACCCCTTCCTAGATAAGATGAGTTCCCATTTATTACCTCGTCTAGTCGTTTTAGGTGCAATACTTGTATATGCTCTAATTCAAATTCAACACTTCACACCCGCTCATCCTGAATATGATTGCGATGGCTATCTTTTTTTAGCCAAACGTATCGCCCTTTTTCAACCACTTGCCGTAGATGATCCCGATCCTTTTCGTCATCAACTCCATTTTTGGGTTGAAACCCAAAATGGCGGGATCATGCCCAAATACAGTCCAGGTTATCCATTTCTAATGGCTATTGCTTATTGGTTCGGTGGTGACGAAGCGATGTTCTTGGTTAGTCCAATTGCTGGTATACTGACATTGGTTGGGGCTTTTTTGCTGTTTCAACTTTGGATGCCACCTTTCATGGCCTCACTATCGGTCTGGGTTTTAACAATTAATCCGATGTGGCTCGCCTATCCAGGATATTTATTGGCTCATGGAGTTAATACCTGTGCAATTACATGGGGCATGTACTTCCTGTGGAGATGGGTTAACTGTGGCACAAACAAATTCGGCATCTTAGCAGGTTTGATCCTTGGGTTTTCCGCCACAGTTCGACCAACCAGTGCCCTGATGGTTATCGTTATAGGAATCGCCATCATTAAGAAATATAGGGATAATTATGGAAATCATGGGATTAACCAAAGTTTGACCAATAGCTCCGTTGTTCGGTCGATTGGAATTCTTGTCTTATCGTATCTGGTGTTTGCCTTAATTATGATGAGTTTCAATTGGATACATTTTGGCCATCCGGTTAAAACAGGCTATGGTCTCAGTCAAGAACAAGCAGCATTTAAACTCGAAATTTTGTGGAGAAATTTCGGCCGTGTGCTTAAAGGGTTGAATGACACTTGCCTTTATCTCATTTTCCCAATTGGTTTAGTGGGATTATTTGCCATAGGAACAATCCCAGAGCGTCTAATGCGAATAGGCTGGTTTTTACCAACTTTTTTAATTTACTCGGCATATTATTGGCAAGCTGGAGGCATGCCTTTTTTACGATTTCTTATCTGTACTTTCCCCGTACTTATTGGTTCGGCTTTTATGTTGTTAACGCAAGCTTGCAACCTGAATTCATCTGACGATCAATTGCGAAAAAAAATTGTAAAGTACATTTTAGTTAGCTCGGTTGCTGTTTTAATTGTGTTTTTGCAATATGGCCCGTCTCAAGCACAAATGGACCGTATGGTTTCAAATGAGAAATCAGAAAAGAGGTT
>JACLAC010015629.1_pt1 | contig 22077 bp, 30 predicted proteins | sample 8027881 | NCBI WGS metagenome assembly JACLAC01 (sample SAMN15725517, study PRJNA655200) | protist metagenome | isolation source: fluorescence activated cell sorting (FACS) single amplified genomes of... | place: Spain: Blaines Bay Microbial Observatory, Mediterranean Sea | collected 2016-01-19 | reverse complement strand
ATTGTAATCATAAGAAAGAAATATTTTCAATGAATAACGAAATGAGCAATTTATTATGTCAAATTTTGAGGTGATATGATGGCAGGAAAAAAGTATATCCTCATAAGAAAAGCGGATTCAGAAGAAATTCTAATTAGTGAAAATTGTAGAGAAATTGTAGTAAAAGGTGAAGCTAAAAAAATTCGTTACAAAGAGTCACTTGTTTTAAAAATGTTACTTGAGAATTATCCTAATAGTGTAAGTAGAAAAACATTATCGACATCTATTTGGGGTTCTACGTATGTTTTTGATGAGACAATCAATCAAACAATAAAAAATTTACGTATAAGTTTGGAAGATAATAAAAAAGAAATAATTACGACGATACCAAGATACGGTTATTGCTTTGGCATTAAACCAAGTTCGAATGATGAAATAAAGAAAATATCTCATGCTCGATTAAAAATGGACATTAGAAACCTCAAGGCAGTGTAGGTAAGTTGATGCATTATATTTACATGTTAGATGGGCTGTTGAAAAATGAAGTAATAAATTTTGAAGACAGTGTTACGTTTGTACTCTCAAATAATAGTGAAAAGTTATTAAATGATGATGGTGATGAATTTGAAGATACGATTTTTTATCTAAAAAGTCATGTTAATACAAAAATAATTATTAATTTAGATAGTGAGAAAATAATATTTTCTGATTTATTTGAAGAGGTTGTGCATGTTACCGCTAAAGATGGTAAGTCTAATGAATATTCAGAAATAAGTGAAATTTCGTTAAATGATGATGATGTGAAAGTTGCAATCCCTGAGTGTGGAATTGCATTTTTGATCAACACAAAAGATGAGCCAAAGATAGTAGATATTGAGATTGAGCCTCCTGTGTCATCTGTAAGCATTTTTAAATATGCCAAAAATAACACAGGTAAAATAATAGGCTTATGCATACTATTAGTTATTGGTGTTCTTATTATCTATTTTATTAATTCTCAGCCATTAATGAAAAAAGTTGTGTTATTTGAAGATGAAACAGCATTGATGCGTGTAAATCTTTCAGGTGTTAAATCTGATGACATAGTCGTGAAGACTCAGTTGGTATCCCGTATTAAAATGTTATTAGATGAAATGGGATGTAAATATATAAAGATAGATCTTTTCAAAAATAAAGAAAAATATGATCTTTTGATATATACATTCAATAATATCGATGAAAATGTAAATGGTGAGTTAAAACTTAATAATGTGAATTGGATAGGTAATATTAGCACGAAGCAATTGAATCCAATTAAAATGTATCAAGATTTCAATGTGATAGCTGAGAAATATAATCTAGAAAAAAAACACACAGCAATAGAAAAAATAAAATATGAACTAATAGATTTATTTTTACCCAATAATAATCTTAGATATAATTCAATCCATGAAGATCTAACCGTTTTTTATGATAGGTGGGGAAAAAATTACATTGAGTTTAATGTTAATTTAAAAGAAAATACGAATATGCCAATTGATTTTTTAATTGAAGATGGTAAACAAACGATTATTAAGTCAGGGCAGGGGTTTTATTTTAATTAAATAATATTCAAAAAGAGTGAGATATAATTATGGTTATTCCTCCGTCAGAGTTACCTGATCAAAAAGGCACTTTATATGATGTTGTTCAGCAATATAAATTAGATTTAGTTCAGTTGCAGAATAATGTGGATGCGGCATTAGCAGCTGTTAAAGCTAATCCATCAGACCCAGGAGCATTAGCAGACTTTCAAGCCGCTCAAGGGGATTACACAACATTTAAAAGTTTTCTATCAGCGCTAATTAAAAGTTATCAAGATATCGATGCATCAATAATTAGGAATATTGGCTAATGCAGGTTGAAAAAATACAGGGATCTAATTTTTCAATTAATCGGATAGAAAGTGAATTCGATGGTGTTGACGGGGTTGATGCTACTTTCATTGAAGCGATGACAGATAAGATTTCTGTTATGCATCAACTAAAACAAGAAATTGCACAAGCTTTAACTAATCCAGTATTGACTTCAGATCCAGGCGCGCTGATCGCCGTCCAAGCTATGATTGCTGATTATAATTTAAATATTGAATATACAGCAAAAATAGCATCCACCTTATTAAAGAATGTAGATACGCTAGTAAAATCATAATAAGGAATTTGTTGTGTTAAGGAAGCTATTATTATTGGTTTTTCTGTTTGTTTTATCCGGATGCTATGTCGAGTTAGTCGATAATGTTTCCCTCAGAGAATCAATAAAAATTGAATCAGTTCTCATTGAGAATGGAATTATTCCTCAATCTGTTAAATCACGAGACGGTTATGCTGTTCAAGTGAAAGATATGGATAGATTGAGGGCGATAAGTTTGCTGAGTTTTTATGATTTGCCATCAATTGATGTGGCGGATATTCAACAACTTTTCCCTCCTGGCGAATTGGTTGCAAGCCCGTTTGCTGAAAAAAATCGTTTAGTTTATGGTATTTCAAATAACTTAAAGAAAACGATTGAATCCATTCCTGGTGTGATTACTTCAAATGTCGATCTTGCTTATATGTCTGATGATTCAAAATTAAGAGATAATAAGGCATCTGTGGTTATTGTTTACCAAGCTCCTCTTATTATTAATGCTAATTTTATTGAACAAATAAAAGCAATTGTTGTAAACGCAAATCCTGATATTAATTATAAAAATGTTTCCGTTAATACTTTCAGAAAAGAATATGTACCCATTACTAGTGATCTTGTTGCTAGTGTAGATAATACGATGAAATATGTTTACATTGTCGTATTTTTAATTCTTTTTTCGATACTAGGATTTGCAATATATGGATATGCAAAGGTTAAATACAAAAGCTTGTAATCGAGATCTCATTCGAATTATACAAAATCCAGAAAATAATTTAGTCGCAAAATATAAGCCTAGATTATCTGAAATGAAAGTTGATTATAGAAATATTCAGCATTGGATTGAATTTGAAAATCAATATAGCGTAAATAATATAAGTGGTTTAACAGGGAAAAATTTACACCAAATGGTAAGTTTGCTTTGTATTTTGAATTTACAAGCCGGTGTTGCTACTCGATTTATGGATAAAATCGAAGAGATCCCAAGAAACAAAATTTTAAGTCTTTACTACCGTTATGAATCTATACGGGAAAAGTTATTGAATAAAAGTGTATTTGAAGTAATGTCATCTTGGCTTTATGAAAATAGCTTCATTGCTGAATTAGAGTTAGCGAGACTACGAGGCTATAAACAAGCAATAAAGAATATACAATCAGTTGATAGTATTAATCATAAAGTAATGGAAAAAGAGATACCTAAGTATGTTGAAGCATATTGGAGCAAAATCGATTAATTTAGAAAAAATAATAAGTGAAATCTACAAGATTAATACTGCATATATTTCTAAAGTAATTGAAAATGAAAGAGAGAAAGAGATTGCTCTGTGTAGGGATGAAACTACAGCAATTATAAATAGTTACAAAGAAGTTTTAAACCAAGCGATTGTAGTTGTTATAGATAGTGTTTTAAATGATGTGGAAAAAGTATTGTTTGATACTATACCTTCATTCAAAAATAATGCATCATTCCTTATGGGAATAATAGAGCATGAAATAAAAATAGAATATCCAATAGGATTTGAATTAGATTTCTCGCAAGTTACGTTAACAACGGGAACAGATGAACATTATTCTGCATTTAAGGATATTCTAAATGTAAATTTTGATGAATCACTAGGAGAGAGCAGTTTAATATTTAATTATAAAGATATAGTGAAAACTATTGATTTTTCTAATTTATCATCAAATATCACTCAGGAATTAAGAGAGTGCAGGAAAAAATATTTAGATACCCTCGGGTTGAATATAACGAAAAACTAACATCAGCTATTTGTGTTAAGTATGCGGGTGGAGTTGATATCGAAATAAAAAGATCAGACGAAGAAATATCATTAAAATTATCGGGTTCCGATTTGCTAGTTTACGAAGCGGTAAAGGATTTAATGGCAAACGTATGTTATTTAAAAGAATCTTAGTTTTTCTTACAGTTATTATTTTACCAATAGCATTGCTTTATCAGAATGTTCAAGCCAATGTTATTGTTTTAAATAATACACTTATTACTGATTTCTTTGATGGAGTATCTATAGAAATAGATAAACCAATAGTAGTTAGTAAACGTGCAGAATTATTTAAAATCACGGGCGAAATTGATTTAACGGATGTATATGGCGCCATTGATAATGTTGCAAACAAAACGGGATTAGTATGGTATGACAATGGCACTGCTATTTATGTATATTCAAAAGATGAACTAAGAAGTGAGTTTATATCGATATATACAAAAAAAGATTTTAATGAGATTGTCAATTATTTGAAATTGGCTGATTTGTATGATTCTCGTTATCCAATCCGTTATACAAAAGGAGCCGGCTTTGTTTCTGGAACACCTTTATATGTAAATATTGTTCGTGACGCTGTAAACGCTTTTTATGCTGGAGAAGAAAGGCAGCAGCAGCAAATTGAACGTAATGAAAAAACAATTAATAACGCGCAGCTGGCTAATCAGCAAAGACCTGAGCAAATAGTAAAATCCGAAATTATTAAGGTTTTTAGATTACATAATCGTTTTGTTAGTGACATGAAATACCGTATTCGTGGTGAAGAAAAAATAGTGCCAGGTGCACTGACTGTATTAAGAAGCTTATTAACGGATGCAGGCGTTACAACGAATGGAATGAAAATTGTTGCAGACCCATTAAATAATTCAATTTATGTTAAAGGCTCGGTGATCGAAGTGCGTAATGTCGAAGCATTGTTAAAAGAAGTTGATCTTGTTCGAGAGCAAATTCAATTAAGTCTTTGGATTATTGATATAGATACATCAGAAATTAGCGATATTGGGACAAGTGTTGAAGGGTTATTTAAAAATGATCTTATTCAGTTAGGTCTAAATGGTGGTAGCTCTATTATTCTTAACCCCGCGCAAGCGTTCAATTTTATTGGTAAAATTAATGTATTAGAAGAAGACAAGAAAGCCAAAGTATTATCGCGACCTATTCTTATTACTCAAAATAATACCCCAGCAGTGATCGATACAAATGAAACCATTTATGTACGCTTATTGGGTGAAAAAGAAGTCTCACTACAAGAAATAACATATGGAACTATTTTAAGTGTAACGCCACGTGTAGTACGAAAAGCGAGTGGCAATGATATTGAAATGATGGTTGAGATAGAAGATGGTAATCAAACCAGTGATTTAATTGATGGTATTCCTAATATTCGTAGGAGTTTAGTGTCCACAATGGGGCGTATTGGAGATTCAGAATCTTTATTGCTTGGTGGATTTGTACGAAAAGAAGTAACAGAGCAAAATCGAGGGATACCTATATTAAAAGATATTCCGATTTTAAAATATATGTTCTCTGTTGATGTGCATAAAACATCTAATGTGATGCGCTTATTTATGATTGAACCTAAAATAGTTCGAGACCCTGAGTCTGAATTTGATAGACGTCGCATCATTAATTTACAATCTGAAGCTTTTATTAAACCTAAAATAACAAATAAAGTAAGACAACGGCCAAGACCTACACGTAATTTAAATATTAAGCAGCCACGATTAAATAAAATTAAAAAAACAATGATACCGCGAAAAAAATTGCAATCTGCGCGTAGAATAGATAATGAGGTAAATTTAAATCGAGTTGCAGCAAGAGTAAATATAAAAGAAGGTCATGAAGTAAAACCAATATCTGTACTCGAAACAATACCTAAAATAGATGTAGACACTCAAGATCAAATTTTTAATAAGGCACAAAAACAGCAAGATGTGAGAGCTGTTCCAATGCCTAAACCAACTTATGTTGTTAACAATAAAAGCGTACCTGATGCTATACCAAATCAATATGCGCCTAATTCTACAGCGAGAGCACCTCATTCAGCCTCAATAACTACAGATGCACGTTTAAATATGCTAAGAAATCAATATTTAAAGCAGAGACAAGAAGCAAACTTGAATGGAAATTATCAATAAATGGATTGTTGTTTTATTGAGAATTAAATAATGATTGGTCCAATTCCAAGAGTAACCACAACGAGTACCTTAAATAATCAACGTCCAACTAAAGCTGGGGCAGAGCCAAAGATGTTGGATTTGCATGCTAGTTTACAAGAATCAGCCGAAGAGCTGGCAATGGCACGTAGTAAATTTCAGCAAAAAGATAAGACAACAATATCAAGAGAACGATCGCGTTTTTTAGAGAATAAGCCAGAATTAATTTCAGCTGTAAATGAAGTTTTTGGTGATGAAGCACCCACGAAGGAACGAATAACAAATCTGTTAGCTAAAATGAAAGATGATGTTTCTCGATATCAATTATTGCGCTTTTTGTTGGATTCAGGACAGCTTGATGCAGTGCTTTATCAATTTATAAACAGTGAATTAGAAAAGCTAAGAAAAAAGCGTAGAAAAATATCAAGCCTAGATCAGATAAATGAAGATACGGCTGATTTTGAATCTATAGAATCATTAGATGGTATTATGCTGCAAAATTTATATATTGATCTATTAGAATATGATGGTCATATATGTGGTTATTTTGAAACACTTTTTAAATCATCAAAAAAGTATAAAAAAATAGCTAGATTTTTGTCTAAAATGATAAATTATGATATTTATGGTTACTCGCCTAATGAAAACATTGATTCTTTTATCTATTTAAATGAAAAACGTCGAGCATTAAACATGGTTGCGAATGTATATGATTATTTTGATTCCAACAAATTTAGAAATAAATGGTTTTTTATTCAATCTGATGATGAAGATAAAAGAAAAAAAGATAAAGAAAAAAACGATAAAAATCAAGATGAAAAAAAAGACAATCCAGAAGAATTAAATTATGACCCAGATTTATTGTTTATTTCTTCTATCTTTATGAATATTGATGTTGATGCCTATTGTAGCAAGATGCATCCAGATACAGTTTCCATGTTGATAAATTATTTTAGTAGAACACATGTTGATCTTTTTTACAGTGTTGAAGATAAAACAGAGGTCTTGGATACGATGAAAAGTAATATATCACATAGATTTATTAGAAATGGAATTAGGTGAATTAGAGTTAGCCGTTGGCGAAAGTATGATAGTCGACGGTTTTTACATACATAGAAATGAATATGCTTATCTCATTCTTAGACAATGTGATGAGTTAGAAAATAATGATAATGCTTTGTTTGTTAATGGTATATTTTACCGATTATATTACGTGGAGAATTTAGACACGTATCAGCTCAAAGATTTTGAATAAGGATATTGTAGTTGTGATAAAAAAAATGTCAGAACTAAAGGGTGAGTTGTCCATTGTATTTTTGATGTTTGTCATCTTAGCAATGCTACTGATCCCATTACCTCAAACTATTCTTGATATTCTTATAGCATTCAACATTACATTGGCATTATTGTTATTTCTTTCTTCTATTTTTATGAAAGAAGTACTGAGTTTATCAACGTTCCCATCTATTTTGCTAATCACGGCCTTATTTCGACTTGCTTTATCAATTAGTACAACACGAGCAATTTTAGTTGATGGTTACGCAGGAGAAATTATTGAGACATTTGGTAACTTTGTAATAGCGGGCAATTTAATTGTTGGTGTTATTGTCTTTTTTATTATAACCATTGTGCAATTTATAGTTATTACCAAAGGTAGTGAAAGGGTTGCAGAAGTTTCTGCACGTTTTTCTCTGGATGGTTTACCTGGTAAACAGATGAGTATTGATGCGGATGTGCGTGCAGGTTCAATTGATGCGAATGCAGCTGTAGAAAAACGTAAGGTACTAGAAAAAGAGAGTCAACTATTTGGTTCTATGGATGGTGCTTTAAAATTTGTAAAAGGAGATGCAATAGCCGGTATTATTATTATCTTCATTAATATTATTGGCGGGGTATCAATGGGGATGGGGAATGATGGCTTGTCTTTTGGCGAAGCCCTCAATAAATACACCATCCTAACCATTGGAGATGGCTTGGTTGCCCAGATACCTGCTTTATTAATTGCAATTGCCGCAGGTTTTATTGTAACGAAAACGGCTGATGATCATGATAATTTGGGTGAGGCCATTTTTCAGCAAATTACCGGTAACAATAAGATATTATTATATGCTGCTATTTTTACAGGAGTTATTAGTTTCATCCCAGGAATGCCTCAATTTGTCTTTTGGGCGTTATCATTACTATTTGCGAGCACACATTTTTATGTTCGTAAGTTAAATGCTGAAAATGAAGAACTACCTAAAATAGAGAAAGAAGATGTATTTGACATAAAAGAAGGGACAGATGTTCTCGAAGACCCTTACGCTTTTGATGTGGAAAATGCATTACCTGAAATGGTTACTGTGATGCTGTTAATAGATGAAAAATATAAAAATGATTTTATTAGATCTGATTTTCCTAAAAATTTAAAATTACAGTTTTTTTATAAAAATGGTTTAGTACTCCCTAAAATAAGCTTTAAATTCTTAGATTTACCTATAAAAGAGATTATGACTTTATACGTTAATGAAGTTGAAGTTTCAAAAATAAGTTTTTTAGTTGGTTATTCTAGAATTACTAATTCTCAAGTGGAATTAGCAGAAATGCTTTCAGGTGGTGCTATTATTAGATTGAATGTATCGGGTGAAGAAGAATTTTGGTGTCCAACCCCTGAAGTGATAAAATTAAAAGATATGGGGATGTTAACTCAAGTTGTTGACTATCAAGAGCATGTTATTAATACTGTCTCATCTGATTTATTGAAAAATGTAAAAGAATATTTTGGCATACAAGAAGTTAAGTTATTAATGGATAAGGTTGATGCACATTATCCTGAACTTATAAAAGAAGTTTATCGTGCTGCGCCTATTCCAAGGCTAACCGAAATACTTCAGCGTTTAGTGACTGAAAATATAACAATAAGAAACATAAAGGTCATATTAGAAACAATCGCACAATTAGGACAAAAAGAAAAAGACAATATACTATTATGTGAATATATAAGAACGGCACTTGCACGATATATAACAAATAAATATAGTATTGACAATGTGATTAACGTTATTGTCGTGTCACCAGATATTGAACAAATTTTACAATCATCATTAAAACAATCAACAGCTGGTGTAAAGTTATTATTAACACCAGAAAATAGACAATTAATTTTTGAGAAATTAGATTCAATTTTACAGGAAACTTCACAGGTTTCTTTAGATGTGGTACTTTTATCGTCTACTGATGTTAGACGTTATATTAAGTCTGCAATTTCTTCTCGGTTTCCGAGACTTGAAGTTTTGTCTGTCGATGAAATATATGAAACAGCAACTCTAAATACGGTTGGAGTATTATAATGTTAAGAAAAGAAATTTTAATTAGCACACTAGAATCATTAGGAGCAAGCCAAGATTTATTAGGTGATTTTGATTTACATTCAACTGTTGAAATAGAATTAGATAGTGGTATTTCTATCTTTATTTCTGATATAGAAGGACATATATGGTTATGGTCAAAAGTTGACTTTATTAATAGCTATAACATTGATGCAAATGCAAGTAATTTATTATCACTATTAATGGAAGTTAGACCTTTGATGTTAACTGGGCAATATATTTTAGGAAGGCTAGATGATCGCTTTGAATTTAAAGCACTGTTGAGTGATGAAGCATTGGCAACACCTGAGAATCTTGCTTATGTGCTTGAATCTTTTTATTCAGATCTAATGGAACTTAAGAATATTTGCACCTAATGAAACCAGTTATTCAGAGATGGTATAACATACTCGAAACATTTAATGATACTGTTGTCGTTAGTGCTGAAAATGTATTTATCGGTGAATTATGTGTTATTAAAATAAGTGGAAGTAAATCTGTTTATGGGGAGGTGACTTCCTTTAGGAATAATATTGTGAACGTCACCTTACTTGGTGAAGGACATGGTATATCAAACAGTAGTTTAGTTTCCTTTACTGGGAGAGCACACTCAATTAGAGTCGATGCTAATATACTAGGGTCAGTGGTTGATGCTGACTTTAATGTATTAGAAAAATTATCAAGCCAGCAGGATGAATATATACTTGGTTCACCGAGTGAGATGGATATATTTAATCATACTGTCTCACCGTTAGATCGTGCGTCAGTTAATGAAGTTTGTTACACCGGAATCAAATCTATTGATTCCTTTTTAACTGTAGGAATAGGCCAACGTATTGGTATTTTTGCACCTGCAGGCTGTGGTAAAACAACACTCATGATATCTCTTCTTCGTGGAATTAAAGCTGATGTCTATATTATTGTGCTTATTGGTGAACGTGGAAGAGAGGTGAATGATTTTATTACTCATCATATACCTGAAGAATTTCGTAAAAAAACTATAGTTGTTTACTCAACATCGGATCAAAGTTCTATCTTACGTAGAAATGCTGCACTAATAGGAACATCAATTGCAGAATATTTTAGAGAATTAGGTCTTCATGTGCTTTTCTTATTTGATTCTATTACTCGTTATTCCAGAGCATTACGAGAAATTGCTTTGGATAATGGTGAAGTAGCAAATGATAAATTTCCAGCTTCTGTATATTCTAATATACCTAAAATAATGGAAAGAACAGGAAAGACAAAGCAAGGAGCTATTACTGCTTTTTATACTGTTTTATTAGAAGGCGAAGCAAATGATGATGTCTTGGGTAATGAAATAAAATCAATATTAGATGGTCATTTTTATCTTTCTAATAAATTAGCGGCAAAAAATCATTATCCAGCTCTTGATGTGTTGAGTAGTAAGAGTCGATTATACGAAGAGTTAGTTGATGGTGAGCATCGCAAAAAAATAGCGGTTTTAAGAGGAGCTTTAGATAAATACAAAGAATTAGAATTTGTATTGGATATTGGTGAGTATAAAGAAGGTGCAAACCCTGCAAATGATAAAGTTATTGGAAATATAGAATACTTAAATCAATTTTTAAAACAAGATGCAGCAGCGACCTTTTCGAGTGAAGAAATTGATGAGTTGTTAAATGCCTTATACCAAAAGTTTAATTAAATTAAACGATATAACCGATATGAAAATCGCAAAAACCATGTCGGAATCTGATGTGTTGAATGGCAAAGTTCAGCGATTGGAAATGATATTAAAACAATTAAATGAAGATATAGCGCAATCTCGTTTTGAAATGGAACGTCTTGTTAATGAGAAATTGAATAATATCAGAGCATATTATAAAACAAGAAGCGAAATTTCTATTCAAGGGTCTAGAATAGTAACAATAGAAGCTCGAATTGATAATATAAATTCCGATATAAAAGAATTAAATACTCAAATAGATATCTTATATCAAGAAACAATTCGCTTGAAGCGTAAGAAGAGAAAATATAATCGAATATTAATAGAAGGAATATGAAATGTCCCAAATAGAAGGAAATCCTCCTATTTCCCAAGAGACGCAGATTAACATGTCTGATGTTAAGCCTGATACCAATCAAGAAAAGAAAAAGCCAGATTTAAATGATATTATTGATGGCTTACCAAATGATATTAAAGAATTGGTTGATAGCAATACATTATCATTAGATGAAATGATTAAAACATTAATGTATCTATTACTTCCTTCAGTTGGTACATCTCTTTCTCAGGTACAAAAAGAAAGCATTCAAAATTTAATTAAACAGCTCTCAAGCAATTTACCCCAGACAAAAAATAAACCGACTGATCAAAGTCAAGCTAATGCAAATATAATAAAAGCTGGCAAAGGCATAGAGGGTAAGGATCTTGAGTCTTCCCTCAAATCAATAACTACACCACAAAATGCTACAGCGACAGCAGGATCGCAGCCTGTAACATTGCAAACTGATAGTGATGATTCATTATATTTGAAATCAACGGGTATGGTATTAGAACAACCTAGCTTACAAAATAAACAAGCGGTACCACCGTCAAATGAAAATACGAAGATTGCATTAGATGCTCATAATAAAGAAATATTAGCACTGCAAAAATTAAGTGAATCAGGAACAAGAGTAACTGTTGATGGGCGTACTGTTTCAATTCAAGGTCTTAGTGGTGCTTTAACAACAGACAATATGGTTTCTTTCGTGGCACGAGGCGACCAAGCCTTTTTGGATAATTCTAGGGCAATAGCGGCTAACGAGGGCTACAGTGAGTTAGGTTCTCAGCAGAGAGATGAGGGGCAAGGTAGAGGTCAACAAGGAAGTGATAATAAAGATACAGATACTGACGATACCTTGTTCTTTTTTGAGGATGAATAAATATAATGCTGGATATACCTTATAGGCACTCTCTCTCGAGTAATTATTTGATTCATAATTGCCAATCATTAAAAACGGATGAAGTGATCAGCTTTTATTTATCAGATGGCAATAAGATATATGTTGAAAAAAAAGGTTTAATTCAATTTTACGGTTTAAATCAAGATTTTGAAAAAGCAAGAGAAGAAGTAAAGTCTTTAATTATTGATGAATTAAATACTCAGTATTCATTTGATAATTGCAATATTATTGGGTTGTATGAAGATGTAAAAGATATTGAAGATGAAAACGATGCTGCTAGTAACGAATTGAAAGGTTTTCCTCTTAGTAATGCTTTTATAAATACATATATTCAAGAAGTTAATGTGGATATTGGCAATAATTATTTCCCATTAAAAAATGAAAAAATATTAAGTGAAATTGATACATCGATGATTTCATTTACTATAAGTTTGGGTGTTGGAAATATTTTTATACCCCTTAAGCATACTATAAAAAAAAATGAAATTTACATTCTAAAACCAAGCTATCAAGGAATAATCAATGGCGATGTCGTTTTCGATTTTTTGCTAGGATTAGATGAAATTTTAATTATTAATAAAGGATATACAATGTCTTTAGAAAGCACGGTGGGCGAACCCTTGCTTCCTGATCCATCAGGAATTAATATTGAAATGGATGTTTCATTAGGCAGTATGAATTTGAGTTTGGCGGAGCTTCAAGCACTTGTTGTAGGCGATTTTATTAATTTAAAGGATCTTTCTACAAATCATATAGAGCTAAGAATGAAGAACACTCTCGTTGCGCATGGTGAGCTTGTTTATGATGAAAATAAACAACTATCAGTAGAAGTAAAAGAGGTGTTCATTTAGTGGTTGGTTTTGGTTTACCGAATAGTGATGTTGTATTCATACTAAAACTATTCTTACTTGGCATGATGCCATTTATTATTGCTGGCGCAACATGTTTTATTAAATTTAATGTTGTATTTTCGTTGATAAAAAATGCGATTGGTATTCAGCAGATCCCGACAAATATGACAACAAATGCATTAGCATTAATCATGACATTATTTGTAATGTACCCTGTTTATAGCAAAATAATGCTTTATCTTGAACAACATGAAGTTTCTTATGATAACCCTGCATCCGTTCAGCTTTTTTTAACTGAGGGATTAGTTAGTTACAAAGAGTACTTGGTTAAATATTCAGATAAAGAAATAGCAAAATTTTTTACAGATTTAAACGATCCTAATAAAGATGTTAAAAACCGTGTTGAACAAAAAGAGTTCTCATTTATTTCTTATTTGCCTGCTTATGCACTTACTGAGATCAAAAATGCATTTGAAATTGGATTTTATTTGTATTTGCCTTTTATTTTAATTGATTTGGTCGTCTCAAATATTTTGTTAGCGCTAGGCATGATGATGATGAGTCCAGTAACTATATCATTGCCGATTAAATTAATTTTATTTGTGGCAATAGATGGCTGGACTCGCGTATCCCAAGGTTTAATTTTACAGTATTTCACATGATTGAATTAGCTTATTTTTCCAACAAAGCAATTTATTTGATTTTATTGCTTTCAGCTCCTCCTATTTTGGTGGCAACCGCTGTTGGGGTTGTGGTTGCTATTTTTCAAACCGTGACTCAAATTCAAGAGCAAACACTTCCATTCGGGTTGAAATTGTTAGCAACCTGTTTGTGTTTATTATTAATTGCTGGTTGGATGGCTATGCATGTCATTAATTTTTATAATGAAATATTGAAAACATCATTAGGCGTTTGATGGTAGTTGATCATTTTCTTCAAGCATTGGCCATTATATTTTGTAGAATATTGCCTTTATTTTTACTAATACCAGTATTTACATCATCAATACTGTCAAATATGACAGTGAGAGGTACGTTTATACTCATATTTAGTTTACCGATGACAACTATTTTACATATACCGAATGGAAATTTTAAATTTCCTTATGAAATGCTTTTTAACGAATTTATTATAGGGCTTTTTATTGCAATCCCTGCTGCTGTGCCATTTTGGATTGCAAATTCTATTGGTGAAATGATAGATAATCAGCGTGGTGCAACACTTAGTAATTCAATCGATCCATCTATAGGTGTTGAAGCTTCGCCTTTATCTACATTTTTTCTTTATTTTACAAATGTTTTATTTTTGACATCACCAGGAATATTAATGCTTATCCAGTCAGTTTATGATAGCTATGAAAAGTTTCCATTTTCTGAAAAAATAGACATATTGGCGTTGGATTATCAATTATTATATCAATTAATAGATAAGAGCTTATTGGCAGGTGTTATATTTACTTTACCTGTATTGTTATTCATGTTTATAACCGAAGTTTTTTTAGGGATTTTGTCAAGATTTTCTCCACAAATGAATTCCTTTTCACTTTCGTTAACAGTAAAAAGTTTTATAGGAATAGGTGTTTTGTTCTTATATTTTAGTAAAATTTATCCAGAATATATTATGGGGTTTTTTCAATATGTCAGATATTAATATAGATGCCAGTACAACATCAACTGAGCTTTATCGTGAAGTTTTCACAGAATATTATTATGATTATCAAGCTGAATTTGCAAATTTAATTGTGGAATATCCACAGTATGAAGAATTAATAAGAAGTGCGTGGCTAGAAGCAGATACATACAATATTGCATACCAAGCATTTAAAGATGAGTTTTTTAATTTGTTAGCATCAAACGAAACCATTTTTGATGGTCAATTTGATTGGTCAATTTAGTTATTAAGGTTTTTTAATGTTACTGATTGATTATGTAAAAAATATTGATTGGTATAAAGTATATGCAGATGAAATATTTGCAGGGATATCTATTAATGATATAGAAATAGATTTTGTAAAAATCATTGATTTTGATAAAGATCAGGTTTTACGTTTTTCTGTTAGTTATTGTGAAGCTGTTTATCATAAGTTACTTGAAACCAATGAAAAGAGTGATATTTCTGTGTATCTTTCTGCTTTGAAAATTGCAGCTTATGATCCTGAGTATGTTCTGTCATCAATATATAATAAATATCCAAACTACTTTATCAATCGTCCAGTACTATTCCTTTTAATCTTCTCAAGAGAGAATATGTTCAATTATTATATGGTTAGAAAAATGTATGAAGATTGGTATGAATATAGATGATGAAATATACAATATAATTATTAAATATATAAATAAAAATCTGATATATAAAATAGATATAAAGCCAACGGATCGCTTTTTTTATGAATTAGAATATGATTCTTTATCTTACGTTACTCTTGTTATGGATCTTGAATCTGAATTTGGTATAACAATTGATATTGATGAAATTACAGTTGGTTTAGATACACCGCTTGATGTGCTCACATTTATAAAAAGGAAATTGGCAAGTGAGTGATTCATCCCAAGAAAAAACAGAAGAACCCACAGATAAAAAATTTAAAGATTCACTTGAAGAAGGGCAATCATTTAAATTTAAGGAAATTATTTATTTGTGCAATGTGGTTTTTGTTGTTTTTTCATTATTAGCTATTGATATTATTAGTATTGTTGATGCGGCACTTAAAACATTACATAATATGGATGCGTTAAGAAATTATCTTGATTTAGTTTGGGAACAAGTGCTTCTTGCATTTGTTATACCCATTGTAGTGTCTATTTTTTCTGTTTGTTTACCAAGTTTAATGCAAACTAAATTTGTATTTGCGACAAAGGCATTAAAACTTGATTTTAATAAGTTAAACCCTGTGACGGGGATTAAAAATATATTTTCAATGAAAACAATTATTGAGCTATTCAAGTCGATAGTCGTTCATGTGATTGGTGTTTTATTTATTATTGTCTGGTGTATGATGTATGCAAAATCAATATTTGATTTGGTTTATATCTCCAAGAGTAATATATTAACGGTTCTGTTTGATTATTTTTTATTTTTCGTGCTTCTTTCTATGTTAGTTATTTTTTTAGGAACAACGATATTTATTTATTTTGAATATAGACAGTTTGTAAAAGAGCTTAAAATGACAAAAGATGAAGTGAAACGAGAGCAAAAAGATCAAAATGGTAATCCTGAAATCAAAGCAAAAAGAACAGAATTTCACCGTAGTTTATTGAGTGATCAAGACAGCAACGATGTTAAAAAATCAGCAGTAATATTAGCTAACCCAACCCATTTGGCGATTGGTGTTTATTTTGATCTTGAAACGGCTCCGATCCCTATGGTATCGGTTAAACACCATGGTAAAATGGCTCTAGAAGTATTTAAATTGGCTAGAGAAAATAACATACCTATTATTAGGAATAAACGTTTAACACGTGCTGTTTATAAAAGTAATGATAGATATACGCTTATTCTCAATGAAAATTTGATTAAGGTGTTGTATTTATTGCATTGGTTGGGAAATATTGAATATAAGAATGATTATTATGATGAAAGAGATGTAGACGTGTGGTGAGGTTTATTTGATTAACGAGAATTTATTTTTGCCAACGTCAATATTAATGGATGAAAGGCGTTTTACGTATCAGGAAAGAATGTTCGTTTATTTTTGGGCAAGTAGAAGTTTGTCCCATGATTTTAGTTTTTCTTTGAGTCAATACGCTTCTTTTCGAGGGTTTCCTCTCCATTCTTGTTCCACAAATTTACGTTCTATTTTAAAACGATTGAAATCAAGATGCTTTCTTTCTTATTCAATAAAAAAAGAGAGTATATTTGTTCATTTTGATGAAAGTTTTGCATTGAATTCAAAAGGAAAATCTGTTTATATTAAAAAGGAAGAAATAAATGCACTTTCTTCAGTTGTGACATTGCGTTTATTTGAATTTATTTGTTGTATTTGCCAAGATTCATGCAGAATAAAATTAAGTATAGATTCACTACGTAAATATTTAGGAATTGAATATAATATGTATGGAACGAACTATGCTTTTTTTTCACGCATTATAAAACCGAGCATTGAGAATATTTCTACATTAACTCGAATTACGCTAAATGCTGAATTTGATGGTGAAAAAGTGGTTTTTTACGCACTTTTTCAAACATAATAATGACGATAGCTTTATAAATACAAAAAAATGATATAAGCAACGAAATTTATTAAAATTAATTTATTAAATATATATTTTTTACATATAATGTTTCCAATAATTATATTGGAGGTTAGGTATGAAATATCCATTGTCGTTAGAAAGTCTTGATCAAGCTGAAAAAGATAAATTAGACGCCTTAACGTTTCGTCGTTTTTTGCAGCATTTAGATGATAATAAAAATGTTCAAAATATTGATCTTATGATAAAAGCAGATTTTTGCCGAAATTGTCTTTCTAAATGGTATTTAGCAGAAGCAGAAAAGCTGGGTTTAAGTGTTAGCGAAGATGATGCACGCGAACGAATATATGGTATGCCTTATAGTGATTGGAAATCAGCACATCAAACACCTGCAACAGATGAACAAATGAAAGCATATCAAGCAACAAAAATAAAAAAGAATAAAAAGTAATGACGATAAGATAACCCGTTTTTTATAACGGGTTTTTATTTTTATTGTTTTTTTGTTTGAAGGATTTCATTATAGTTTCTTTATTTTCTAAATAGTGACTCAATCCATTTTTACGTAATTGGCATGCTGGGCAAGTTTGGCAACCATAACCCAGTACACCGTTATAGCAGGTTAAAGTCTGTTCTCTTATATAATCCAATGCATTTAATTCATCTGCCATTGCCCAAGTTTCAGCTTTGTTCAGCCACATCAAAGGTGTTTCAATTTTGATATTACTGTCCATTCCCTCATTTATGGCATCATTCATTTTTTGAATAAAACGATTGCGACAATCAGGATAACCAGAAAAATCTGTTTCACACACACCTGTTATGATTGTTTTAGCATCTATTTGATATGCATAAATTCCTGCAAGTGTTAGAAATAAAATATTGCGTCCAGGTACAAATGAATTAGGCAATCCATTTTTATCTAAAACATGGCTAACAGGGATATTGTCTCGTGTTAATGCACTAATAGCTAACTCATTTAATAACTCAACATTCATTATCTTATGTGAGTTGACCTTGAGATCTTTTGCTATTTTCTTTGCAACATCAATTTCTTGGTGGTGACGCTGCCCATAATCAAAAGTGATGCAATGCACTTCATCATATTCTTTTAATGCTTTAAATAAGCAGGTTGTGGAATCTTGTCCACCACTAAAAACAAGAATAGTTTTTTTTGTCATCGTCAATAGTTATTTTTTGTTTATGCCATAAATAGTGAAAGGCGTTAGTAAAGTAAGTCGCCTTTTAACGATACCCTTCACCCTTGAAATTGCAGATGCGCTGGCTTTTTTTATTCACCCTGATCACAGTGTTTATCTATGTTCATGGTAAAAATTCTTTGCCGCCTTTTTACATCTTCAAGTAATAATAAGAACCTATTCTACAACGATACCCGTCATACTTGAAGCTGCAGATGCGTTGGCTTTTGCATTTATATGCATAGAAACCTATTCACTTACCGCCTTCTTGCATCTTCAAGTATCTTGGGTATATGCTGCAAGTATTTATTGATCACAGCGAATAACACCTTCTTGAGTTACACTTGCAACTAACTTACCTTTTTGATCAAAAAATTCGCCCCGTACAAACCCTCTCGCGCCACTCGTACTTGGACTTTCAATAACAAAAAGTAACCATTCGTCCATTCTAAATTCCTGATGAAACCACATTGCATGATCAATACTTGCTATTGTGAGTTTTGGCGAAAATAAAGTAAGTCCGTGGGGGTGTAATGCTGTTGTTATAAATCCCCAATCAGAGGCATAAGCAAGTAGATATTGATGGATCCGTAAATCGTCACTTAAGGTGCCGTTTGCTTTTATCCATAAAGCTTGTTTAGGTTCTAATTTAGTTGGTTTGAAAGGATCGTTGATTATAACAGGTCTAACTTCAATAGGGCGGGGTTTTCCAAACATCTGTAAAACAGAGGGAGGTAATTCATTTTGTTGCTGTATTAATTGTGTTTCTGAAAGTAAACCGTCAGGTCCTTTGATATTTGGCATTTTAATTTGATGTTCTAACCCTCTTTCTTTTATTTGGTATGATGCTGTTAGATAAAAAATAGGTTCGTTAAATTGTACGGCTTTTACACGACGTGTGCTGAAGCTTTTTCCATCTCGAAGATGTTCAACATCATAAATGATGGGCTTAAGTGGATCGCCACGGCGCAAAAAATAACTATGAAATGAATGAAGATAACGCTCGGTATTGACTGTTTTTTTTGCAGCAGATAAAGCTTGTCCAATAACTTGACCACCATAGACTTGGGGAAGACCTAGATTTTCGCTTCGACCAATAAATTGGTTATCCGTTGTTTTTTCAAGTTTTAATAGATCTAACAATTGATTTAATTCGGGTGTCATGAACAATGTGTATCCTTTTATTTATCTCTTTCATCCTTGAAATTGCAGATGTGCTGGTAACCTTCATTCGCCCAATCATATATACCCTTCCTCCTTGAAGTTGCAGATGTGTTGGCTTTGCTCATTCACCCCCATCACATCGTTTCTCTATGCGTATGGGGATTAATGAATTTGCCGCCTTCCTGCATCTTCAAGTTGTATAGCTATCCATGCTTAGGGGATTTTTGTGCTTACGGCCTTTTATGTTTTCCGAGTATATTGCCTTTATGACAATAGCCCGTAGGGCTGTTTGTTCTTTTCATTAAAGTCATGGACAAAAAAGAGTTTTCTGTAATTATGCACAAGGACAGGTGTCTAAATAAGTTTGCGAGCTTTGTGTTTTTATTGCTAACTGGATTGATTTTACGTGAACTTTTTGATGAGCGTTAGTTAATATTAAATAATTAATGCTTATTTTTTATTGAGGTGTTTGTATGAAAATGCTTTTAAAAATACAGCTATTATCAATGGCTTCTTTTGTCACGTTAGGGTGTAGTGAAATGTTGCCAACAAAAGAGACAGGGTCTTTAACGGGGGAGGTTTTCTATTTACAACGTATTGCACTGCCTCCTGAAGCCAATTTAACGGTTACGCTTGCAGATGTTTCAAAAGCCGATGTATCTATGGAGGTTATTAGTAGTCGCTCTTATTCTACGAAAGATAAATCCACGCCTTTTGCTTTTGAATTAAGTTATCCGAAAAGTGAAATAAAACCGAATAATACTTATAACGTGAGTGCTCGCATTACAGTAAATGATGAGGTTATTTTTATTAGTGATACAGCGCATCACGTTATTACTGATCATAATAAAACTGAAAAAGTAAAGATCAAAGTTGTGAGTACGAATAATTGATATACCCAAGATAATTGACGTTGCAGTAAAGTGGGAAATTCATAAATTTCATGAGTATAGACAAACGATGTGATTAGGGTGAATGAATGCAGCCAACGCATCTGCAACTTCAAGGATGAAAGGTATAAGCCAGATTCAAATGTATACCTGTCATCATCTACAACGTTAAGGATGATGGGTATATGTGATTTGGGGTGAATTGCTCACGCGCGCTCTGCATCTTGAATTTTATTGAGTATATACTAATAGGGTTTGTCAATTTGCAACTTATTTATGCTCAAAATACTAGAAGGTGCAGGAAGGTGGCAAGTTTTTTATCCACATGAGAATAGATAAACGAACGGGTTGGGGGGAATGAGATAAGCCAACGTCTCTACACCTTCAAGGATGAAAGGTTTACATAGGCACAAGGAGATGCATATGATGTATAGCACAACTTTAATGCTAACCTCAGCGGTAATGGCCGTTGGAGGATCACTTGCTTTTGCGCTTTCTGATGGACAAGTACCCTTACTTACTTTCATTATTCCTATTTTGTTTTATGCGCATCCCATACAACCTGCATTTATATTGATCTGCTTAGGCTTATTAGGTTTTGGTTTTGTTGCTCCTCATCAACCAATATCCTTGTCAATTAGCTTGTGGATGCTAGTACCTGTTATGGTGCTTATCACCGGTCAAAAACGAAACTGGCAAGTATCAATACTTGTTTTATCTGTTGTTTTTGCTATGGAATGTGGTGTGCTTGCATTGCAAGGCGATCAAAAAATAGACGGAGAGCCTTATTATACTTTGCTGCAATTAATGTTTGTATTAATGGTATGGACAGGCACTTATTTTTGGAAACCCGTATCAAAGCCGATGTTGTGGCCTATTTTACTCATTGGGCTTATTTTTATATCGGGCTCTCTTTATGCCGTGCTGTTTACCATTGCAATGAGTGTGCTTGTTTTTTGTTTACAAGAAATCAGATTAAAAAATAAAGATGAAACAAAAGGTGAAAAACTCAGCGTTATTTTACCTGCGCTTAGTTTTGCAACCATTATCGTTTTTCCGCAATTTACCGTACCTAACGCGATTTTTGTCGCTTGGCTGTTGTCATTAACCATCACATGGTTGGGTGATTATTTGATAAATGCAGAGATCACAGAAGAGTAAAGCGCTTGTTTTTTATGCGCTTGTTTGATTGTGATGTTATTTTATCTTGCGTTAATGAAAATATTATTACATAATTCGTTTCAACAAGATGCTTGTGTGTTTTGTTCTATGGGGGCCTTCTTGGTGCTCTCGCAACACTACCTTATGTACTGGGTCAGGCCTGGAAGGGAGCAGCCCGCGTTTGGAACGTGTGTGCCGGGATGTTGCTGAGGAGGAACCCACCCAAATTTTCATTGGTTCCTGCTTTTTAAATCAAACCAAATCAAACCAAATCAAACCAAATCAAACCAAATCAAACCAAATC
>JACLAC010000803.1_pt1 | contig 22084 bp, 17 predicted proteins | sample 8027881 | NCBI WGS metagenome assembly JACLAC01 (sample SAMN15725517, study PRJNA655200) | protist metagenome | isolation source: fluorescence activated cell sorting (FACS) single amplified genomes of... | place: Spain: Blaines Bay Microbial Observatory, Mediterranean Sea | collected 2016-01-19 | reverse complement strand
GTTTGGTCGCGACCACACCCCAGCGCCACAGTCAAGCGAAGAGCAAGAAAGCGTCGTTCCTGACGTTGTTCGTCAAAAACCAGAACCCCAGCCTGAAGAGACTTTTCTACCAAAGCCCCAAAATCTTGGTCTAGTGACCCCAAAAGCAGATCCCAGACAAAAACTTCCGTCCCACATCAATATTTATCAGCCAGTTTTAATAAAAAGATTGATAGATTCAAAGAGAAAATTGACAGGAATGACCTACTCGATAATTGGAAATTCACCGATTCGACAAAGTATTGAAAAGATCTTTAGAGAAAACCAACTTCAACCAATTCACGATAGAAACGCCACGACAGCTGATATAGTAATTGACATTGCCGCCAACGTTCAAGAAGCATTTTTAGCCGCAAAACAATTTGATGCTTCAACTGTAAAAAAATGGGTATCGTTGGTTGAGCATAGCCCAGCATCACCAAACCTGGAAGTCATACAACACAATGGCGCTCGAGCCGGGCTTTGTAAAGCCCTACAACAAGAGTGGGCGGAATGCCACGCCAAGGTCGTCTATGTCGACTCACATTATTCATTGGACGAACAAGCCAAGTCCTTGTTTGCAGAAATCAGCTCAATTGACTCATTGATGGAAGTCTACCACGTCAACAAAGAACGTTTCTCAGTGACGTTGCAACGAAAACGATTCCCAGCACCACAAGAAATCAATAAAGAACTGGTCGTCGTATTAACTGGAGGTGCTCGGGGAATTACCTGTGAAGTCGCCAAAGCATTTGCGAGAAGAGGACCTTGTCATTTAATTCTCTTGGGTAGAACGCCTCCGGCAGAGACAGCGTTGGTTGTTAATGTTGCCAAAAAAGAGATCAAGGAAAAACTGATAAAAGCCGGGAAAAGAGCCACACCAGCATTGATCAATACAAAGCTCCGACCACTGCAAAAAGCGGATGAAGCAAGAAGAAATATTGAGCTTCTTTGTTCTTATGGAGCGGAGGTTGACTTTATTTCAACAGACGTAAGCAGTGCCGTCGCAATTGAAAAGGCATTGAACAATATCTTCGTTCAAAAACAAAAGATCGATGTCTTCGTTCACGGTGCCGGTCTAGAGGAAAGCCGATTGCTCAAAGATAAGGAACTTCAAGATTTTGCTAGAGTTTACACCCCCAAGGCTATCGGTGCAAAACACATTCTTCGACGACTTCCTTTGGAAACTTTTTTCGTGTCAATGGGCTCAATCGCTGGACGTTTTGGAAACGCTGGTCAGGTTGATTATTCAGCAGCAAATGATGCCGTGGCACACATGTGTTCAAGCAGAGGAAATAGCTTACACATCGCTTGGTCAGCTTGGGCTGAGGTTGGAATGGCTAGTCGAGGTGGAATGACCTCACTTCTACAGCAACGAGGGATTGATCTCTTACCACCAGAAGAAAGTTCTGAAGCACTTATTGATATGATATGTGCCAAACAAACAGGAGAATATGTCTTCGCAGGAGCAATCGGCGACTTTACTTTCCCATCTGCTTTCCCAATGCTGGATAACATTCAAATCACCTCAAGTGGCATCACTGCTCATCGAGAACTTTCTGTCAGTAAAGATTCGTGGTTACGTGATCATAGTATTAACAATCAACCTGTTTTACCTGGGGTAATCGGGTTGGAAATGATGGCGGAGGCTGCCCTGGTTCTATTTCCACAGCACCAATATTTTGGCGCAAGTAATGTAGAATTTAAATCCCCGCTCAAAGTTTACCGAGACAAACCAGTTAATATTCAAATTGAAGTCAACTGGCCAGCGGAAGGAATTGCTGACTGTACTTTGTTCTCCACCCGAAGCCTTGCCGGCGGAAAAACACTTCGCTCAGAACATTTTCACGCGACGATTCATCTGAAGGCTATTTCAAAACCATCTCTACTACCCCTGAAGATTGGTAATGATTCCCAAATGAATAAGTCCTCAATTTATGAACGGTTTTTCCATGGTCCAACCTTTCAGGTGCTCAATCGGGTTCAGGAAGTAGCCAAAGGTGGTATTCTCGCACTTGGAGAGCTCCAACAGGATTTGATTTGCAAAACAGTCCAGACAGCCCCATTGGCTTTAGAGGCAGCTTTTCAAACCGCTGGGATGCATTTGATGATCTTTGACAAGATAATGGCATTACCCTCTTCCTTCGAAAACCTATACTTACATAGTCATCCAAAGGATGGTGAGAAAATTCAAATTCTTGCCAATAGGGTCGGAGATCTCTTTGATATTGACGTATACGCAGAAGAGAGAGCTATTTTAAGCTTAAGGGGAATGAAATTTATTCACAGTGGTCCTCTACCGCCGACAAAGTATATTGTTGAACCAACCAATGGCTGGCCCAATAGCTTGGACATCCCCATTGCAGAAAGTACGGCCAACCCAGACAACATTCCAAAGGGAGAACTACAGTACTTGATGAAACGCGGGAACCAAAAGCGTCAACAAGATCGTATTGCGGGAAGAAGTGCTGCCCATAAATTGTTGACGGATTATGGTATTCGCTCAAATATATTCAATGACCCAGATGGCAGACCAATCGTTGAATCTTCTCCTGACGTAAGCATCTCGATTAGCCATCGAGATGGGAAAGGAATTGCAACCTTAAGTAATCAAGGTTTAATCGGCATTGATGAAGAAAGAATAGAAGTCAGATCTGACTACTTTTTAAATCAATGGTTCACCAAGAAAGAAAAGATTATCTGCTCGGATTCTCCACAACGTCAAACGTTAATCTGGAGCATGAAAGAAGCGATCAGCAAAGCACTTGGTAAAGGATTTAAACTCTCAACAAAAGAAATTGAAATAATTGATATCCAACCTAAAACCTGCTCAATTCGATTGCATGGAACGGCCTTAGAACTGTCAATGGACTTTGTTCTACAAACCTATTGGTATCGAGTCGAGAATCGAATTATTTCCATTGCACACTGTAAAAAACCTCTTCAAAAAATTGCCTGAAGGAAAGAACCATGTCGTTAGAAGATGTAGATTTTGTTCAAATATTCAACTTGGAACAAATTAAGCCCTACATGAACTCTCTTGCTGCCGCTTATCAGTCAGTATACACCAGTCCGCCATACAATGAGCATTTCTACCCCTATGAAGCTCAGTCAATTATAAGCTACCACGTAAGCTCAAACAACCAAATCACAATATTGGCGCTGAAAGATCAGCAAGTCATTGGGTTTGGATTGGCCTGTCCAGTCCACAGATATCCCGAGATAACTCGTCAGATAAGAGGGCTGCTCCCCACGAAATATACTTATTACTTGACTGAGTTAGGCGTACTCGCAAAGTGGAGAAGAAAAGGAATTGGGAGACATTTAACTGAAGAACAAATTAAATTGATTGATCCTCGTTATCAACATGTTGTTCTTCGAACTAGTCAAAATCAAGATGCGGCTCATCAAATGTATACAACAATGGGATTTGAAGACATGGGTGTATACATGGAAATCTCTTCTAGAAGGGTTGATGGCAGTACTCGAAATGATAGAAGATTGTTCCTTTCACGCCTACTGCAGTCTTGATTTTCTATGATCACACCTGAGTTACTGGCATCCTGTCCAATTCATAAATTCCCTTGGGGTCAATATATTTGGTCAAAAGTCCTGCAGATAAACTATTTGATTAGAGGGACAAAGATTAAAATTGAAGGGCTGGAAAATCTTCCAACGGACAGGCCAGTTTGTATAGCCATGAACCATACCGATCGATTTAATTCTTGGCCTTTGCAACTCTACTTACTCAATCAACAAAATCAATATATTGTTACTTGGGTAAAAGGGAAATATTACGAAAATCCAGTTGTACGATTTTGTCTTTTGGCAACCAGCAACATTCCTCTTTCCTCGAGGGGCTATGTTTTGAGCTCTCATTTTAAAGAAGCAATCAAAAGACTTCCCTCTTCAGAAGAATATCGTTTCGTCCGCAATTTATTTGATGAAAAAATAGAAATTTCAGAAGACGCCTTGCTAAACACCTCACCAGAATGTCGGCAATTTCTGACGCCGAGTACAGTTCAACGATTAAAGAGCATTGAACAGTCATTTAACAAACTATCAATTGAAGTTGTACGACTCAATAGAAAAGCCCTAGCGTTGGGACACCATATCTTGGTTTTCCCGCAAGGGACTCGCTCCAAAAGATTAACGAGAGGTTACGTGGGAATCGCGCAAATGACCCAGAAACTTGGTTTGGATATCGTGCCAGTGGGTTGTAATGGTTCAGATAAAATTTATCCTGGAAACAATCCTTTTGCAGTTAAAGGAACCGTAACCTATCGGATTGGTAAACCGATTAAACTCAATGGACCAGAATTAGAAGAGCATCGAATAGAAGAAGACTTTATTCCATTTAGCAAAGATGCTGAAAGTAAATATACTCAACAGTTCCGAGTAATCACGGACGTGGTAATGAATAAAGTTAACGACCTTCTGGATGAGGAATATCAATTTGATTCAGAAGAAGGATAGTCTTGTAATCCTCTTCTTTGGTCTTCTTATCTATTCAATGGACCGGTTGCTGATATTATCCTCTGGACTACCTTTAATCTTTGACATCAATGAAGCGGAATATGCTCATTATCGGGTACTTGTTCAATACTGGGACAAGGACCTTCTATCAATTGTTTTTGAGGACCGATCGACATTTTTGAAAGAAGCCAGAACCATTGGAAATCAACCGCATGGCTCTTTGGCATATTCTGCTTTTCTTCTCTTGGTCGTCAGCAAGCTCTTTTCTCTCCCAATGGCAACATGGGTATTAAAATGTTTATCTCTCACCCATTCCACATTGGCAATACTGGGATGGCTTTTGTTGTTAATAAAAGAACGAATTTCCTCCTTTGGAATTTGCACTTTTTTGATATTGTCAATCTGCTCTGCAGTCGTCCCACTCAAGATTTCAATGCTCTACTGGGGAACACACGACATATCTATTGCACTTCTACCTTGGCTTATCTTAGGGTTTAGAGGTATTGATACAGCCTCGTCGATAAAAATCTTTTCTTTGGGAATATTGGCGGCAGTGTGTTCGACAATACAATTGTCTTTATTACCCATTGTGATCCTATGCTTGATTTACGGTTGTTACCATTTTGTTTTAGAAAGGAACTGGACACGTGGATTGATACTTCTATCTACGTTTTTCGTCTGCTGGCAATTAATCTTAACCAGTACTACTCTCGATGCGATGAATCTTCCAAACCCGATGTTGATTGGTAAAGATATCTCATTTTCTTTTACTGAGATTTCATACCAACCAGGACTGTACTGGAACAATAGCGATGGAATCCTGGTAACCGTTGTCTTTTTAATTGGTCTAAGCTGGGGATTCGTGGCGGCGAAAAAACCATTTGAATATTTGATGTTGTGCGTAGCGCTAGGCGGTGGAATCACAATGTATTTGTTGTCCAATACCATCACAGTTCTCAACCAGCCTCCAATTGGTTCAATGCCACGCTATCAGGCACTCTATTATTCGCCTGTTTTAGTTGCACTTGTCCTTATAATGCGACGCAGTAAAGTCATTGTTGCGCTGGTTATTGGTTTATCAATCTGGGCGGCTTCCAATCATTATTTTTGGTTCAATCCCAAACGAATGGAAGTGTGGAAAGAGTATGATGGCGTTGCTTTATATTTTTGGGAAAGACAAGAGTCGATCCCACTCGGGAAAGGGATTTTGCATGCTGAAAAAAGTCATGACTTTTTGTTGGGCTACTCTCTTTTGCAAAAACTACACTCTAATTCCTACTGGCAATTTTGGTGGCCAATTCAATTTCAGGACGTTCCAATTCAACAGAAAATGACAGAACATGTCCAAGATAACCGCTACAACCTCGTTATTCCGGAAGATTTTCAAAATGGAACAATGGCTGCTTTCAATCTTTGGTTACCATCAGCACAGGTTAAAAAGAAACAAGAAATACTCAGACAAATTGAATTCTGAAGGATGCACTTGTTGACGGGGGCAAAATGAAATAAGTCACTGAACGAGGATACATCATGAACAGAACGACGATACAACAGATCTTTGATTCTATCGCTGGAGGTACTTTACTAGCAAGCATCTTGGGTCTAAGTGAAGCCATTTGGCTATTAAACAGCACCGGAACCCCAGATCAACTCTCCTTGGTATACAGTGTCATACTTTATGGCTTAATTGGTGGCGCCATTGGCGGCGGTGCTGGGCTGGTCTCTCTTGTGGTTGGCAAGATTGTAAGCCCTCTCGCAAACAAGCCCTTTGCTTGGGGTGGCGGCGGTGCCTGTTTCTTAATGGGAGCATTTCTGCTGAGATACCAGTTAAATAAAGTGGTTTATGCAGAGCAAGGCGTTCCGAACAGTACAATGGGATTAATTATCATTGCACTTCTTGCCTTCGCCGGATTTTTGTTCTTCGTTTTGCCAAGAATTTTGAAAGAGCGTCAATTCTTTATTCAATACAAAGGGGTCCTACTACTTTGGAGTGAACTAATCTTACTGAGCGGAGCTATTTCCTGGGCTTCTATGACTTCGAATGACCCTGCTTCTGCAGCACATGGAAAGGAAATCCCCAAAGTTATGGAGAGCAAACCCAATGTTCTCATTATGATGATTGACACGCTTCGGGCAGATCATGTCGGTGCCTATAATAAAGTAGATATTAAAACTCCAAATCTAGATGCTCTCGCAAAAGATGGAATACTATACGAGCAATGCATTTCTCCAGCTTCTTGGACGCGCCCCAGTGGAGTCTCGTTCTTTACGGGTCGAATTCCTTCTGGCCACAATACACAAACAAAAGCAGCTCGAGTCCCGAACGAAGCCGTATTTTTCACGGAAGTCGCTCACGAAGCAGGAATTACAGTTGGTGGTTTCGCAAACAATATTAACTTAACAGCAACCTTCAACCTCAATCAGGGCTATGACACCTTTGTATATGAAGCACCAAACTACCCTTTCGGGGGTACGGAAAGCGTATTTGGCTTAACCTTCTATAAAGTCGTTGCCAAGGTGATGGAACGCATTTCACCTACCCATCGAACTGTTCATAACTATTACCAACCGGCCGATGTCGTTTTTGAGGACGGCAAATCTTTCATTTCTGCTAACGCCGACTCTCGATGGATTCTCTACACCCACTTAATGGAACCCCACGATCCCTATTTCGAACATCCCAACGTCAACGGTTCTGGAAATGAAGAATACAACGGGGTTGCCTATGGTCGAGCAGAACATGAGCATCCAGATGTAAATGACACCGAGTATTTAAAAGATGTCTACAAACAAGAGATTGAATTCATGGATCTCGAAATTGGTCGAATGATCACCTGGTTAAAAGAGAATGGTCACTATGAAGATACAGCCATCATCGTCATCAGTGATCACGGAGAAGAATTTAACGAACATGGTGGTTTCTGGCATGGGACGACATTGTACGATGAAGTTCTCCACGTTCCTCTTATCATTAAGACACCGAGCAATGGTCCAAAAGGAAAAAGAGTACCTTGGCAAGTTCGAACGATAGATATCGCTCCAACGATTACTTCTATGCTCGGATTGGAAGCTGATTCTTCTTGGGAGGGAGAAAACCTTTTGATCTCATCAGATATCAGCGCACCTGAAGATCAATGCGCCCCACACCCTTTGGAAAGACTAGCCATCTCTGAGAATGATTTTGAAGGTAATATCTTATCTTCCATCCGGATGAACAATTACAAGTACATCTTGGCCAATAAAGACAACCCACGGGGTCTGGCATTGGAAGAAATGTTCAATCTGCTCAGTGATTCAGCTGAAAAAGATAACCTTGCCATCCAAGAAGGAGAGCACTGCCAACAAAAACATGCCGATCGGAAACAGCGTCTTAAAGCCATTCTGGGAGAAGTACTGAAGGAAGCCCAACAATCTGCCGTTCGATCTGATGGTGTAGAGCTCGACGAAGCAACGATTGAGAGAATGAGAGCTCTTGGGTATATGGAGTAAAAATGAAGGTAATGATCACTGGCTCTGCAGGCATGTTGGGACGAGCATTGCAGGACAACCTAAGCAATCACAATGTACAATTCGTAGCCGTAAGCAGACAGGAGTGTGATATCACCCTACGTACATCGCTTCATGCGACACTCGTTAAGCACAAACCCACCCACATTATTAATTGTGCAGCCTATACAGCTGTTGATCAAGCAGAAGAAGATTCTGCTTCAGCCTATGCTGTCAATTCTGATGGACCCAAAAATCTCGCCGCACTTTGCAATCAGTATCAATTGAGCTTGATCCATGTTTCTACCGACTACGTCTTTGATGGCAGCTCAACTTCGCCCTATCAAGAAGACAGTCCCACAAACCCTCTTTCCGTCTACGGTGCCAGTAAATTAAAGGGCGAACAAGCGTTATTGAAACACTGTCCATCAGGAAAAATTGTTCGAACCCAATGGTTATATGGTCCTTATGGAAAACATTTTGTTCAAACAATGCTCGACCTTGCAAAGAAATATCCTCGATTAACCGTCGTCGATGATCAAATTGGTTCTCCGACCTATACAAGACATCTCGCGAACGCACTTCGAATACTGTTGGACAAACCTCAACCCGGTATCTTTCATGTTTGCAATTCTGGAAGTGCTTCTTGGTATAATTTTGCGAAAGAAATCTTTCAGATTGAGGGGATTTCCATCGATGTTGCTCCAGTTGATTCTTCAGCTTATCCTAGACCAGCACCAAGACCCAAAAATTCTGTCCTTAAAATGTTTCGATGGGAAGAGGAACTTAATTGTCAACCGATGCCCCATTGGAAATCAGCGTTGAAAGAGTATCTCAGTTCAAAGACTGAAAAGGATCAACCTTAAGCTGAATCGCTATCATTTCCTTGAGAGCCAATAAAGAGGGGACTGTCTGTATTTCAACCAATCAAGTCCCAATGAAAAATAAAATGAAAGAATTACGCTTCTCTCGTGGTTTGGGTACAGGATTAGGTGGAGCCCAAAGGTTAGATTGTTTCTTTATTTTATATTCTTCTTATCTTAGGTTGCTTTTCATAGGGTTGGAATGATATCTTAGTCCAAAGTTCAACAGATTTGAGTAGATATTGGAGAAAAGATGAAACGTATTTTGGTAACTGGAGGAGCTGGATTTATAGGGAGTAATTTTGTGCGATTGCTACTCAGAGAAAGAAGCAACTACCACATAATTAATTTAGACAAGCTCACTTATGCAGGTAACCTCAGCACCTTGGCTGATATCATCGATCACCCTCGCCACACTTTTGTAGAGGGAGATATTTCAGATGGTCCCTTAATCGAAGAAATTTTTCAAAACGGTGTTGATGCTGTTGTCAATTTTGCTGCTGAATCACACGTTGATCGCTCAATAGAAGATCCTGGTATATTCATTCGGACCAATATTCTGGGTGTACAAGTATTATTGGAAGCCTCTAGACGACACAAAACCGGTAAATTCGTGCAAATTTCGACCGATGAGGTTTACGGCGAACTCGGTGCGACTGGTTTTTTCACAGAAGAAACACCTTTGGCGCCATCATCACCCTATTCAGCCTCTAAAACCAGTGCCGATTTATTGGTTCAAGCTTGGCACCACACCTACGGGCTCAATGTAAACATTACGCGTTGCTCAAACAACTACGGCCCCTATCAATTTCCCGAAAAATTAATCCCAGTGATGATCGGAAAAGCGTTGGATAATGAACACTTACCAGTATATGGCGACGGCTCAAATATTAGAGACTGGATTCATGTCGAGGACCACAATTGGGCAGCATTACATGTTCTGGAAAAAGGACAAAATGGTCGGGTCTATAACATTGGTTCAAACAATGAGAGAAGTAATCTCGATGTGGTAAAAACACTGCTTGATGTACTTGGAAAACCACACTCCTTAATCCGTTTTGTTACTGATCGACCGGGTCATGATTGGCGCTATGCCATCGATGCCAGTCGAATACGAAATGAGCTTGGTTGGGTTCCTGAATATAATTTTGAAACTGGGCTACATCAGACGATGCAGTGGTATGTTGACAATCAGGGGTGGTGGAAAAGTCTGTTGGAGGTAGAGTGAACATTACCAAGACAGATGTCCAAGATGCTATAGTAATCGAACCGTTAACCTTCAAAGATGATCGAGGTTTTTTCTCGATTGTTTTTGAAGATCGAAAATACAAAGAAGCTGGAATCCATGAGACGTTTGTTCGGGTAAATAACTCATTAAGTGTCTACAAAGGAACCATCAGAGGAATGCATTACCAGCCACCCCCCTTTCAAGAAGGGAAATTACTAAGAGTTATTCGAGGCTCTATCTGGGATGTTGCTCTTGATTTACGGAAAGATTCACCCAGTTTTGGTAAATGGACAGGCGTAACCCTCTCTGGTGAAAATCGTAAACTCTTTTACATTCCACCGGGATGCGCTCACGGTTTTCAGGCCTTGGAAGATGACACGGAAATACTCTATTTATGTAGCAATTACTACTCTGCTGAGCACGAACGTGGTGTCCTTTGGAACGATCCAAAATTTGCCATCGAATGGCCGATGGAGATGACTGTCCTGAGTGATAAAGATCAAAACCATCCCAATTTCGATCCAGATTACCATCTTTGGTGAGTAAAAAACCAACAATGAGCGAGCCACCATGAATATTGTCTTCACTGGCCTCTCATCATTTACAGGGTTGTATTTTGTAAAAGAACTTCATCGTCGCCGACACAATATTTTCGGGGTTCATCAATCTTCTTTGTCGGAATATTCTTCACCTCACAAAGAAAGAGTGATCGAAGCCATTCGTTACTGTAAAAACAGTGTTCAGGCATCCTTTGGTGACCAACAATTCTGTAACTTTATTCAACAAACCCCTATTGACATCTACTGCCACCACGGAGCCTATACCAAAAACTATGGTTCTTCAGACTTTCCCGTCAGATTCGCAGTCGAAAACAACACCAAAAATCTATCAACTGTTGCCCAGATTCTTCAAGAAAGAAAATGTCACAGCATTGCAGTTACATCTTCAATCTTCGCTGGTCATGGTCCAATTTCCGATTCTACTGTTCCCTTTTCTGGTTACGGGGAAGCAAAGTGGCAAACAGATAAACGCTTTCTCACTGCTTGCCGTAAATATCAACTTCGTTGGGCTCGCTATGTTATTCCCAACCCATTTGGTCCCTCAGACAATCCAAAGTTTCTCTATGAAATGGCTAAACGCTGGGCACTAGGAAAGCCCCTTATCTTGAAAACACCTGATTATGTTCGAGACAATATTCATGTCCGACTTTTGGCAAAGCACTATGTCTCTTGGCTAGAAAGCCTACAAGATCAATCTATGGCGGTCAATTCTTTCCCATCTGGTTACGTGGAAAAAATTGAGTTCTTTGCTGAAAGAGTCGCTGTTGAAATTAGAAAAAGAACGGGATGGTCTTGTGCTATTAAACGGATAGCTCATCCCCGATACAATCAACCTACAAAACTACACAACACTGAACCTATCAATCTCAACACCATTGAAGAGCCCCAGGAATGGGATCAGCTTGCCGCCTGGTTTAAACAAATAAAGAACACCTTACCGGCTCACCCTTAAAAATCAGCTATTCTAGTATGGAGGAATTCCAATGATCCATTTTTTCAATATGTTTATACTCTTTATCTCCTGTCAGACGACAAAGACCGATGTAACTTGGACAAGGGACATTCAACCAATCGTAGAACAAAACTGTGTTCGATGTCACAATGCTCAGGGACAAGGAACAGGTGACTTCACCGATTATGAAACAGTAAAGACCTTGGCTGATTCGATAATTACTGCGATTGACATGGGTACAATGCCCCCGCCGGCTGCCGATCCCAACTGTCATAGTTATCTTGATTCTGATAAGATGCACCTTCAAACAGAATCAAGAAACCAAATCGCAAGATGGATAGAAAATGAAACCCCCTACGGAAGAGAAGAGGATGCCAAGACCTATGATCGAACAGAGATTACACTTCAAGATCCTGATCTTATCGTAAAACTGAAGGCCCCCTATGTTCCCTCATTTGACAATGAAGAGAATCTTGGAAATGATTATCGTTGTTTTTCAATTGAGCACAACCAGACTGAAACATTTTACATCACAGATCTGCACCCTACGATCGATCAAAAAGGTTTGGTACACCATATTGTTTTGGCAAAAGCAACAGATGCTGGAATATTAGAAGGGTCAACTGAACCAGATGGGGTTGATTGTATCAACGGAGCAAGTTTTGTCTCCGGAGACTTTAGTGAGTTTGGCATGCTGGGGGCTTGGGCACCTGGAATGTCTCCAGTTCGATTGGACGACAATGCTGGCATGCTTGTTCAGCCGGATGAATACATTGTACTTCAAATACACTATTTTTTATCCGACAATGTCCCAATAAATACACCTGATCAGTCGGGATATGCCTTCAACATTACCAAAGAGGCGCCTGAGCATGTCATACAAATGGCACCACTGGGAATCACAGACATTAACATTCCCGCCGGAGAAGAAGCTCATACTCTCGAAAGTTCCTTCAGTTTACCCCTAAACGTTAATCTCTGGGGGGTTTTTCCACACATGCATATCCTAGGAGATGGATACCAGATGAAGATCGGAGATCAGTGTATCGTGGAAAGCGACAAGTATGATTTCAACAACCAACTCACCTATATGTTTTCGAATCCGATTGAAATCACAGCCGGAGAAGAGATCAGCTGGTCATGTACTTGGAACAATTCAACATCAAATCCAAATTTAATACATTCTCCCCCAATTGATGTTAATTATGGAGAAAGAACCGACGAAGAAATGTGTTTTGCCTTCTCGTTAATATCTTTTTAAATGAGGTTTAAATGTTTTTCGGCTTACTGATCGCTTGTGCACCAACAGATGTAAATTCAGAAGGGTACACCGATGGAGAATCTTATTATGTGGTCTATGAAACCAATCCCAGTCCAATTCCATTTAATGAAGAATTCTCCGTATCGATATCTGTCTATGAGAACAACCAAAAAGAGACTCCAATCTCATCGGTAACAGTCGATGTAGATGCAAACATGCCTGCCCACGGACATGGCATGAACCAATCGCCAGTTGTCAGTGGCCCCAATGATAATATCTATACCGCCGATGGATTGTTATGGCATATGGAGGGAGATTGGGAGTTGATGATATATATAAATGGCGAAAGCAACGAAAATATTGCCTTTTCTATTCCCTGCTGTCAGTAATTGCTTGCCAGCCCTCAAAAGAGGATACAGGTAACGATTCACTTTTCACAATTGCCGAGCGTCGTATAATTGAGAGAATGAGTCCGGTTGGTGATAACAAACTTGATGAAACCAATGTTTGGGATGGAGATAGGAAAGCCATTGCTTTTGGAGAGACACTCTTTTCAGATACGAGACTCTCAACTGCTGAGATCTCATGTCAAACCTGTCATGATCCGAACAAAGGTTTCTCTGATGGAGAGCAACTGTCCCAAGGGGTGAACCAAACTGTTCTTCATTCCCCTTCCCTTTGGGAAGTCGCTAAACAACGATGGTTTTTTTGGAATGGCCGGTGTGATAGCCTATGGTGTCAGGCTATCAGTCCGATTGAATCAAGCGATGAAATGGATTCATCAAGAACTGAACTCGTATTTAACTTAGTGGAAAACGATGACCTGCGCATCGCTTATGAAGAAATATTTGCTCCCCTACCCGACATCAGTAATTGGCCGAGAGTCGCTAAACCAACTCAAAATCCAGAAGACCCTGCTAATATCGCTTGGACAACAATGTCTGAAGAGGAACAACACCAGGCCACTCAAGTTTTGGTTAATGTTGCCAAAAGCATCGCCGCATTTGAAGCTACATTCTCAGTAAAAGAAGCACCTATCGATCAATTTGTTACACTTTTCTTAGCGGACGAACAAACCGCGCTCGATTCGCTCACGGCTTCAGAACAAGAAGGCCTCCGTCTTTTTATCGGAGATGGAAACTGCCATTTATGTCATTCGGGAAACCTTTTTAGCGATATGGAATTTCATAATATAGGGCTTGCTCCAAGAGAATGGCTCGTTAACACTGATCTTGCTCGATACGACGGAATCACATTTCTTCGAACGAACCCATTCAACTCAGCCTCAGAATGGTCTGATGCTCCGAATGGAGAACGCGCAAGACGCATTGACCGCCTCAGTCAGACAACTGAACAATTAGGGCAATTTAAAACACCAACTCTTCGTAATCTCACTACTTCATCTCCCTATATGCACGGTGGTCATTTTGAAACACTCGATGAAGTTATTGGGCATTATTCTACCTTAACTGAGACCCCAGAGAACGGACATGTCGAAGAATTTTTACAACCAAGAAACTGGAATGATCAGCAAATTTCTTCTTTGGTTGATTTTCTTCTTCTCCTCTCTTCGAAAGAAGATTGACATCAAAATGTCAATCACCTTCAATCAAAATCAAGTACTATCAGAAGTATAGTTTTATTTGGGATTGTTAATGGACGTACGTACAACATTACAAAATTGTACCATCTTGGTGGTTGATGAAAATGTATTAGTCCACCGGGCGATGCAGAGAATCTTCCGTTTGTCTCAAGTGGAGGGTTTAAGCTCCGTTTTTGCAACAAAGGGTTCTGATGCTCTAAAAATCGCCAAATCTCAAGACTTAGATGCCATCGTATTAGACACACTCTTAGAAGATGGTGACGGGTTGAAATTGTGTGAAATTATCAGACAAGACAAAAATTTAAGACACATCCCCATTATTGTTATGACAGCACATGACGATCCAGATGTACACGTTCAAGCCTTCAATGCTGGTGCCGATGACTTTGTACCAAAACCACCACCCACAAAAGTTCTATTAAAACGACTTGCCAACTGTGTCGCTCGGAAAAAAGCTGAAGAGGCAAATGTTCTTTTGGTTCGGCAATTGGAACGATACATTTCCTCGGCTGCCATTAATGAAGTTATCAATTCCCTTGGTATTCAAAATATACACGCAACGATACTCTTCAGCGATATGCGTGGCTTTACAGCAGCAAGCTTCGATCACGACGTTGCCGCTGTATTCATGGGAATTAATGAAGCCCTGAGCATGCAAAGTGAAATCATTCGCGATTTTGGTGGATATGTGGATGGTTTTAGTGGAGACGGTATGCTGGCAGTCTTTGATGGTCGAAATGGTGCTCTTCAAGCCTGTAAAGCCGCAACCAAAATTATTCAACGGGCGAGAACAACCAAGGTAGACATTTGGGATCCCCTTCCAATTGGAATTGGTATCAACAGTGGTGAGGTTGTCCGGGGAGATCTTGGTTCTGAACAAAGAAGAGCGCATACTGTTATCGGTAGCACAGTGAATGTCTCAGCAAGGCTCTGCGGGGTTGCCAAAGCAATGGAGGCGGTCTGCTCGGAATATGTAATTGAGCAGGTAAAGGATTCTTTTGAGTTTAACGATCCTCAAACGGTTCAACTCAAAGGGCTTCCATCACCGATTAATGCTTATTCTTTAAAAGTAGAGTAGATATTATTTGAATCTACAAACAAATTAGCTTAATGTTATCCATATCCAAATTGAAAATACGAATGTCCTATCTTCGTGTTTTCCACTAAAAAAATAGCACAAGGATGAAACATGGATTTACATTTTTCTGAATTTCCCTATCGCCGTCTGAACCAAGAAGAGATCGAAAAGCTTGCCGATGATTCCCTGAGCGCACTGAAACAAACAAATGACGCCTCAGAACAAATCAACATCATGAAAAAATGGGATGTTCAGCTAAAGGAATGGGAAAGCTATGCCAGTATTGCTCACGTTCAATTTAGTCAAAACACCCTTGATAAACATTTTCAAGATGAGAGAAAGTTCTACGATGACATACGCCCATTTTTAATCGGTCAAGAACAGAGGTTTATAAAAGCCGTTCTTAATTCCCCTCACCGAGAAAAATTGGAAGAGAACTTTGGAGAAAATCTATTTCAAACATGGGAAATAAGTCTCAGAGCCTTCGACCCCAAAATAGAAGAAGATAAGAAAAACGAAAGCAGTATTGTCACAGAGTATTCAAGTTTGAAAGCGCAAAGTAAAGTTCATTTTAGAGGGAATGAGTATTCATTGAGTGAGATGGCTCCATTCTATGTCTCCCCAAATCGTGAAACAAGACTAGAAGCTCGGAAAGCACAAGCAACAGCATTGGAAAAAAACCAAGACCAGTTCGACGACCTCTATGATCAGTTGGTTCGTTTACGACACAACATGGCAAAAAAGATGGGCTACTCCTCTTATATTGACCTTGGCTACGCTGAGATGAAGAGAGTAGACTACAATGATAGCGACGTTGCCGAGTTTCGTCGTCAAATCAAAGAAGATCTGGTTCCCATAACTCAAAAAATCATTTCAGATCGAGCGTTTAGAATCAATGTTTCTGACTATGCTTTTCACGATGAAAGCTTAATGGATCTAAAAGGTAAAATAGCACCGAAGGGAGATTACGACTGGATGATGGATCAGGCCCAAGGAATGTTTGATTCTATGGGAAAAGACTTCGGTGGATTTTTCACAATGCTCCGCTCAAGAGGTTTAATGGATCTAAAAACCCGGGAAGGAAAAATGGGGGGTGGGTATTGCACATTGTTTACAGATCACGGCGCACCCTTTATCTTTGCAAACTTCAATGGAACACAAGGAGATGTTCGTGTTTTCACCCATGAATGTGGTCACGCATTCCAGGCTTTTCAATCAAGAAATCTTCCTTTACGTGATATGATCTGGCCGACCTATGAGGCCGCCGAAATACACTCGATGAGTCTAGAATTTCTTTGCTATCCTTGGATGAAAGACTTCTTCAAAGAAGACACTGATCGTTTTAAACAGAGTCATCTAGAAGGTTCACTATTGTTCATTCCTTATGGTGCTGCCGTCGATGAATTTCAGCACATGGTATACAACAATCCTGATGCCTCAGCACGAGAGAGGACAGAGATGTGGAAGGAAGTGGAAAGAATCTACCTTCCACATAGAAAATATGTTGATCTTCCTTATTTCTCCTCAGGACGATTCTGGCAAAGACAGGGTCACATCTATCATCGACCCTTTTACTATATTGACTATTGTCTTGCCCAAATATGTGCTTTACAGTTTTGGGAACTGGCAGAGAATAATCGGTCGGAAGCTATGAAAAAATATCGAGATCTTTGTGCGTTGGGTGGTTCTTTACCATTTACAAAGCTACTCGGAGAAGTGGGACTAAAGAACCCATTTATTAAAGGAACAATGAACTCATCAATCTCAAACCCGTTAAAAGAACTGGGAATTAGTGTCTAACTATGCGAAAGCAAATCAACAGAGCATTGTGGGGTCAATGCATTGGAGACTCGATTGGTCGGCATTTACTTAACAAAACAAATGCTGAATCAATTTGGAAAGAGTGCGTTGAACAACAGAGCTTGCCATTTAAACGAGGACGATATTCTGTCTATGCTCAACAAAGCCTTACTTTTGTTCAACAACATCACAGTAATGTTCAAATTGACATAGAACATTTCCAAAAATCCCTGATAACTCGATTGCGAAGTAAGACATCAAATACAATGCTTTGCCGAGCGATTAGGAATGGCGCCCCATTCGATTCAGCAGACTTGGAAACAGCTGTTCGGTTGGGACCGATCGCTACATGTTTTTCTGATCACAACCAAATGTTAGATTGGCTTTATCCATTATCAATGATTGTCAGCACAAACCCTATCGCACTTACCGGTGCTGCCTTATATGCAAGTGCTTGTTGGCACAGGGGACAAGAAAGCTCTGCTAATATTTTTGATTCGATTGCCACCTGGCAAGGAATAACATCTTTATCAAGGGAAATCTTATGGGCTTATCAACAAGCCACCTATATACTCAGCAAAGAATATGACCAGCAGGAAATGCTTTCCTTTGTGGGTTCTTTTCTGGGACAGGATGTTCCATATCCTACCTCACAGCTATCCTTAAGCATTCTACCAATCATGATTCACAATACCCAAACAGATTTTATTCATTCGCTTACCGAAGCCATTAAAATCGGAGGAGAATTAGAATTAATCGGAGGAATGATGGGATGCCTTTCGGCATTGTCTAACGACATCCCGGATTGGCTACAAGCTGCGTATTCCAGAGATCATATACTAAACAGTAAATTTCCAATTCAAATTTTCTCCTCCCAAAACAGTGATCAGTTCAAGTTGTTTTAACTTGTGTCATTCTAAATGACTATCGTGCCGAGAGGAAATTAAACAATGAATAAATGAATGAGTGTTTTTCATTCTTCTAAGAAATTTATATGAATTTACCACTGATAAACCCCTTCAAGAATGTGAAAAAACTTAACTTGGGGATGTACAGAATAAAAATCGAACCTCCTGTTGTTTAAGGTTACGCTCTCGTGGAAATAGGACACTGAATAAAATGACTAGTGACAGTGAGTAAAATTGAAGCTTGCAGGTACCTATTTATAAGATCAGGGAACAGTACCAAATTGAATTTCCATTGGTATTCAATAGACAATAGTAGTAAATTATTAAAATGAATCTTTGGAAATTATTCAGGATTGTACTAATCGTTTTGGGTCCTTATGTGGTACTGAGATATGGTTTGTTTTTGTGTTTTCCATCGAGAACACTACTGGGAATAAATACAGAGTTGCAGGAGCAAGGAGGTAAATCATTTGAAATTAAGGATATGGAAGAAATCCTTTACGAAAACAAGCCAGAAGTTATAATCGTTGGCAGTTCTATTGCTGCGAAAGGTGTTCGAATACCGATCTTAGCTAATCTATTGGATTTACCAATAAAATCGGTAATGACATTAAAATCAAGTACCGCAACCATGCCAACAATGTACGCAATGATCCAAGGGCGGATTTTTGCCAATGGAATCAGACCAAAACTGATCATTATCGTGTCAACCCCTCGATGGATCATAACCAATCGTGTTGTCCGCAAAATACCTTTCCAAAATCATAAAACCGATCCGGACCAACATCTTATAAATGCAGTGGGTCAAGACGGAAAGCAATTTCATAGCTTCAGTGCAAAAACTGAACATGTACGTGATGAATATTTATCCACAATTCGTTACCTTTTTGGGGAGAAAATATTTAATATACGCGATGAAGATGTTGTTCATTCTCTGGATCAATTATTCGCATTTGAGAAAAGAATAAATCAAGATAACAAATCTGTTTTACCTGTTTCTATTTCCCAAGCAAAATTACGAAACCCCACTCTTTCAACTGATCGGTATCCAATTCCACCAAGTGACGTACAACTTTATCCGCACTTAATTGAACTCGTTCATTCCTATAATTGCAATATACTTTTCGTAGAATTTCCAGTAAGTCAAGAAATCCAAGCTGAGCATGACCTTCCCAAAGGGCTTCATCATGAAATGGCAAAAAATATTCTCTCCCTTGGCGGTGGTTTATTATCCTATTTCCATACCCAAGAACCGATGATTTTTGCAGATTTAATTCACTTGAATTTACGAGGTAGCGAAATCTTCACTAAAAAATTAGCGTCCGATATAAAGAAAATAAATGCCTTAGGAGAAATGAAAACAGAATTGCCATCGAGTTTTGGACTTACAACATTAGAATGGAAGACATTGAACAACAAAGTGCCCAGAAAGTTCAAAGATTCTGAGGAAAGAAGTTGGCTCTATCCAGGTGAGCAAATTGAATTAAAAAGTTCAGAACATTTGACCAATACGGAATTCCATTTCCAAATCAGCTCCGATAAAAGAATCGAACATAAACCATCGATTACCCTCAATGGAAGTCAATTGAAAATCATTGAAGAATTCTCAACAAGAACGAAGTGGTACATCATTGCTGAATTACCCTCCTTGAGCAATACCGACCAACTTCTTGTTCAAAACCCGACAAAGGGTTCTTTAATCTATCTACATCGGGTTTCTTTCAAGAATCAGCACATCTTTCCAAAAGAGCAAAGAGTGTCACTACTGAACGCCATAGAGATTTCATACCAAAAGAAGGATTCTTCTATTTATCAATCGGATTGGTCTCCAGCCCCAATACCCAAAGAAATGAACGCCTTCAAAAATAATAAAGATGTTTTAAGTAGTAAAATGGGGACATTGTCATTATTCAGCCCTGAAATTCTCAAGACCAAGGGAATACTGTGCCAACCCTTACAACTAATTCAGGACAATTCCTCTCCTCTAGAGAACAGTAAAAACTGCAACCGAATGGCCCGAAAGGAACAAGCTGGACATTATTGTTTTAGATCCGGAATGGTCTATCTCTTTCCTGAAAGCGATACAGCCACTTACAAACTTACCCTTAAAGATAATATAAACTGTGATGGAATTTGGCTCTACCCAAATGACACGGTAAAAGTCACACTAGCAAGCAGTCAACTATCAACAGGATTCACCAAATTAAGAATTACTGGGGGAACCCTATCAAAAGGAAAATGGAACATCAAAATCAACTTCAAGAACGGTAAATATAGCAAGCATGTTTTTGGTAAATTCAATTTGAATAAAGAGGTTTGGCTAAAGCATCCAATATTTGATACGAGTAAAATCTCATCAATTGAGATATCCAGTACAAATTTTATTTATCTTTCGTCCGTATTTTTGAGCAATTGATTAGCAATAATCGAGATTAATCACCAACTGGCGGGGCATAAAAAGTTAACCCCAATTTTTCATAACAGGTTTTGATCTTGGTTATTACAGCTTGAGATTCCCCGGAACTCAAAGAGCCCGTTTGAACTGCCAAAGAGATTTCATCATCACCGGGCTTGTATGAATCAATTTCGATCGATTTACTATTGGATTCCAGCCGCAACCTTTGCAATTGTCCTTGAAAATAGGCTTTTAAAATTTGTTTTTCAGAGCTCGACGTTTCTGCTTGAGTCGTTTTGTCCGTTCCTTCCTGTTCTACTTCTGGTTGCTCTTCTATATTTCCAGGGCTGCTTGGATCTGGAAAAGGCAATGAAAACCGAGCAAAACCATTCTTTAGCATATCAACGACCAGCTCAGTTTCAAGAGATTCAAAACGACCACTTGAAATGGCGGCCCCTATCTCTGCTTCAGAAGGGATTATTCCCAATTCTTTCTCTCCCTTTTTCTGTAATTCAGTACGCAAGCGCTCAACCGTTGGAATGAGCCAAGCTTTTATCTCTAAACTTTGACTGTCAGGGGTCAAATCTTCCCGTTCTTTGGAATCCGGTTCAGGAATCATTTTATCTTTGGGAACCTTTAATGTTGGAAAAGGCATATTGTATCGTTCGTACCCTTCCTTAAGAATATCCAAAACCAATTGCGATTCTGGGGAGGAGATACTTTTCGACGCGTCAGCAGCAGCAATCTGCTTATCTGTTGGTAGATCAATTTTCTCATTGTGGTCGGAACTGGCACGCAATAAAGGCTCAATGGTCTGCTCCAAAAGCTGAGCAAAGTTTTGAGCCGCCTCTTGAGAAACTAAATTCTTCTCTACTGGCTCTTGATTGGTTTTCCCAACGATATCTTGTCCTTCCTTTTTAATCTTACTCGCTATTTCTAAATTTGTTTCAGTGGAAACTGAGCTCGATTGTTCTCCAGGTATATCTGAAGTTACAAGATACAATAAAATTGTTGCCAACAATCCAGAATTGAGTAGTGTCAACATACTTAAGGTTCGTTGACTAAGGATCATCGTTTTTCTCCTGTTTATCTAAAAATTCTTCTATTCTACGCAGCAAAGGTTGGACCTCTTCTGTCCAGTACTGATATACCACATTTCGAACATAGGCAAAGGCTAAGGCAAAAAGAGCAATCGCAACCCAAATCACATGGGCTAAAGCATCAGAGGACACGGCGACACTGGTGGTTGTTCCCCCTACTGATGACGACGCTCCACCAGTTGATTGTGGCTCGGTCATCATTTTAATCCCTTTTTCACTGGTTCGTACTCTCACAACCGCTTCACTGGTTGAAGGAAGAAATATTGTTAATTGACCAATCTTTTCATCTTGATCTAAAATTGTCATTTGAACAAACTCTTCTCTTTCAATAACTGTCTTGGAAAGGAATAGATTAT
>JACLAC010010475.1_pt1 | contig 22088 bp, 17 predicted proteins | sample 8027881 | NCBI WGS metagenome assembly JACLAC01 (sample SAMN15725517, study PRJNA655200) | protist metagenome | isolation source: fluorescence activated cell sorting (FACS) single amplified genomes of... | place: Spain: Blaines Bay Microbial Observatory, Mediterranean Sea | collected 2016-01-19 | reverse complement strand
CGGCTTCGCTAATCAATCAACCTATCAGGAGAACGTTTATGGGGAAAGGAACGGACATTCGCATTCGAGAAGTTAGTTTCGATTTTGAACAACATCAGTACCGCACACCACTCAAGTTTGGCGGTGTACCAACAGATCACTGTATTTTATTCAATGTTAAGATGGTTGTTGAAACTAGAGATCAAAAAATCGGCCATGGTTTTGGCTCAATGCCACTAGGCAATGTATGGGCATTTCCACCACGTTACGTACCATTTGAGCAAAGTTTGAGTGCGATGAAACAACTAGCAGAGCAGTCTGTTGCCAAAACCCGTGAGCATCAACTAATAGCTCATCCATTGGACCACTCGGAGATTCTGGAACCTGTTTTCACTGAATTATCCAAGCAGATTTCAGATCAAATGGGGCTTTCATTACCCATTCCAAAGTTATGTACTGCCGTAACTACCAGTCCTATCGATGCGGCAATCCACGACGCATTTGGTAGAGCTAACGGTATCAATAGTTATAATGGACTCTCGTCGGCGTTTGTGAATTACGATTTATCCCATTATCTTAATACTCAGAAAGCTGGAGTTGCAAGTGAACAACTTCATCCAGATAGGTTCCAAGGTAAATATTTAGATCAATATTTATCAAATTCTCCCAAAAATTATATGCCTCTCTACCACCTAATTGGAGCATTAGATCCTTTGACAAGTGACGATATTACCGATCCAATAGATGACGGTTTACCGTTAACTCTTCCAGAATGGATTGAGGCCGATGGACTTACTCATTTAAAGGTTAAGCTTAATGGACAGGATCTAGACTGGGATGTTAACCGCTTATTATCTATTGAGCAAGTAGCATCTGAAACTCAGTCGAAGCGGGGAGTTACTAGCTGGTATTATTCTGCCGACTTCAATGAAACTTGTGCTGATGTAGAATATCTCTTGGAATTTTTGCAAAAAATTCAGGAAGGAAAAGGTCTCGCTTTTGAACGATTAGCTTACATAGAACAACCAACGGACCGCGACCTAAAATCTCACCCCGAGAATAAAATGCATAGGGCATCAGCGATCAAACCTGTTGTTATTGATGAGTCATTGACTGACCTCGAAACCTTTCTATTAGCAAGAGAGCAAGGCTATTCTGGTGTAGCCCTGAAAGCTTGTAAAGGACAGTCACAAGCTTTACTAATGGGAGCAGTTGCTCAAGATTACAATATGTTCTTGGCCGTTCAGGACTTGACGTGTCCAGGCGCCTCATTCCTCCACTCAGCGGGTATTGCCGCTCGTGTCAAAGGAGTCACAGCAATTGAAGGTAATTCTCGGCAGTTTTGCCCAGCAGCTAATTCCGAATGGGTGGACCAATATCCTTCGATTTTCCATATCACAAATGGAACCGTTGGAACTCATATTTTAACAGAAAATGGACTCGGTCATAACCGAGAAACTTGATCTGATTAGCTAAGGCCTAATTAGTTGCGATACTGGTTTTCAATTGTTGCTAGTATAGTTTTCACCTGTAGTTTTCAGCAAGGAGTCAAAGCTAAAGACTACGTGCTGATTATCGGCGGAATCGCGGGTGAAAAATCGTATTACGACCGTTTTTGGCACACTAGTCTTGAATTTTATAATCTCTTGATTGATACCTATGGTCTTAACCCCAACCAGGTCACCTTCCTCTTTGAACAACCTATTGAGAAAATTGTAACGGATCAATCAACCGCGGAGAATGTCATTTCGGCTTTCCATACTATTTACGCCTCCGCTACTTCCGATGATCGATTTATCTTATTGATGTCAGGGCACGCAAATCAGTCAGGCAAGTATCTCAAGTTCAACCTTCCTGGTCGAGATTTATTTGCCCAGGAATATGCTAATATGATCCGCCGAATTCAGAGCAAAACCAAAATAGTACTCTTTGATTTTCCTCATAGTGGCCAAATGATTTCACTGTTACCCCACCCAAATACTGTTGTCATAACTTCTTGTTCCAACAAAGAAGGAAATGCCTTGTGTAGTTTTGGTCTGATTTTACTCAACCGATTTCGTCAGAAGCCTAATCAATCTTTGTTAGAGGTTATGGAACAAACCCAAATTGATATCAGCCAATGGTATACAAATGAGAACTTAGTTCAGGCCGAACACCCACAAATTAAGGGAACTAAGCTGAATCAAACCTATTTGGGTATACCTGCTATCGATTTAAAAGGTGAAATACAAAAAGACACTGAGGTTTCACCTTTTGATGTAAACTATCTCCGTAATTTAGCTAAACAGTCAAAAATATCGTCGTGGATCATAAATAGACAAGATATATTTGATATCAACGAGGACTCAAGTTATACACATACAGTTCGTCGAACAATTCGGATTATAGATCCGGAAGATCGCTACCTTGGACGAGTTTCGGTTCCTTATACCAGAGGTGCTGGAAATGTAGAAATTCGTTATGCTCGAACGATTTTACCCAGTGGTGGCCTCATCGACCTAGTCCCTGAGGATATAGAAACAAACTTGATACCACCAGGTACCATTGAGGCTGGAATGTTTGTGGATGCTAGGCTCATGAGGTTCGAATTGCCACAGATGCAAAGTGGCTGTATTATTGACTATTGCTACACCAGAAAGAGTCGAGGACAATTATTAGAAGGCGAATTCTGGCAACAAATTTACGTGCAGGAGCCAGTCCAAGTTAGTCATTACGAATTAACGATTATTTTACCCCATGAGAAAACATTACACTACCAATCTCATCCTAGTGGTGAAAAAAAGCTTGATTTTATAGTACGACCCGAGATCAGTAAATCTAACTACACAACTACTTACCAATTTCAATTAAAAGACTTACCTCCTTTGATTCACGAGCCATTTATGCCAGACAAAAAGGATTTGGCTTATTCTATTGCGGTCTCCACTATTCCCTCTTGGGAGCCTTTAGTTGAATGGTATACTACTCTGATTCGTGATCAAACTCAAACCAACAGTCAAATTCAAAATAAGGTAAAAGAACTTACTTTGGGCATTTTTAGTCAAAAAGAAAAGATTCGTAAGTTATACAATTTCGTTACTAATGAAATCGATTACGTCGGGATCGAGTTGGGGATATGGGCTATCAAACCTCATTCATCCCCACGTGTTTTTAGGGAAAAACACGGCGATTGTAAAGACAAATCGACCTTACTTTGTACGATGTTATCAGAGTTAGGAATTTCGTCTTATCCGGTTCTTATATCAGCAGGTAAATCTAGAAACATCAATCGAAAAATACCTTCCCTAGCTTATTTCAACCATATGATTCTAGCAGTCAAAACAAAAAGTAATGATTTTTTATTTTTAGACCCAACAGCAACTGGCCAACCATTTGATCAGCTACCAGTCTCAGACCAAAATCGCTGGGTAATGATAATTAACCCAGATGCAAGGAAAAATAGCTCGGTCGACCAGCCACTGTATCAATTTGATAAAACTCCCACTCAATCCAACAATCATCAAATCGCTAAAACATCGGTACAAGTGTCAGGAAGTCAAACAATAACTGTCAATCAGGAGATTCGGTTTTCTGGTTATTTCAATACCGTAATTCGCCAACATATTTCTAGAGAAAATAGCCCAAAAGCTAGGTCATTTTTCAGAGATCTGCTTGAATTAAACGAGGATACTGAGATTAGTCAGCTTAGCTTTTCGTTAATTAGTCCTTACGAGAGTCGATTGCTGATAGCTTGGAAGCGCTCCAAACACTTGATAGGACTGGGACACCAACTACTGCTAGAAGTTCCCTCTTTACCACTCAAATATGATCAACTTTTGAGAATAGAAAAACGAGATTCGCCCATCTCATTACCAACAATAATAACAGTCCGGCACTCCTGCAAAGTCAGTCTAGCCAGATCTTTTAAAATAGACCGAACTCCAGAAAATCAAAATTTAGTGTTTCCGTCCATTGGCTCTTTTGAATCGAACTTCAAAAGTTCTAAACGGAAAATTACTATTTCATCTACACTTACAACGACGGAAACACTAATTCCTGCAAAAGATTATCAAAAATTCCAGTTGATGCTGGATGCTCGACAGAAGTCAAAGCGTGTCGTATTATCAAAAAGATAAATTAATATTTTATTTTCGATCGTTGGTCTGTGCTTTCATGTAATCGGATGGTGAACTGTGACCAGCTTAGTACCATCAGGAAATGTACCTTCGATTTGGACTTCATCAATCATTTCAGCGACACCTTCCATTACATCATCACTGGTCAAAATTGTAGTACCAAAACTCATTAACTCAGCCACACTTTTTCCATCTCGGATGCCTTCTAAAATTTCGGCAGTAATGACTGCAACCGCTTCAGGGTAGTTTAGTTTGAGTCCACGTTTTTGACGATCTCTAGCTAATTGGGCAGCCACGTAAATCATCAATTTTTCTTGTTCCCGAGGGGTTAGGTTCATTAATTCTCCTTTCCTGCTAATTAAACAGCCAATTTAGTTTAGGGACAGCTAGAACTTTCGTAAATCTATGGGGGACATCTTCAGCAGTTTTTGTTTTAATTCTGCCCAAATTTGGCTAAATGTGTTTTGTATCAATTGGGTGTTTTGGGCCATCATGCGTATAACTAAACCGTTTCTCTTTAAATATGTGAATCCGCCAATAGCCAAACGTTGCCCTTTATTGCACTTAAGATTGCCAACTAACTCAAGTCTTGATTGAATCTTCTCGAAAATCGGGCTGTACCTATTACCTGATTCAACAGTTAGGCCTTTGGTGGCAAGTTCCCCAAAAACATAAAAACTTCCCCAGCACTTAAATTCTTCTAGTAAGCCCAGTCGATGAAAGTCGGGATTCGTTTGATTACTAGCCGGATTAAGCGAGATTTTGACCGGGTCGCAGAATAGGAGTCCATTTTCGTCATTTATTCTTAAGTTAGAAGAAAAGCTCGTGAAAACAAAATCCTCTTGGCGTGAAACTCGTCCAGGTAAAATGATATCCTGAAATACGAACACACCTCCAGAAGCAATTTCGACGTCAATAAGCTGACTGAATCTAGATGCACGGAATAAAATCAGCGGATCCGGTAAATACTCTAAGCGAGCATTTGCCCCAACCTTCAAAAACAAGGCTTGATCGGCTGTACCATCTGGCATAGCATAAACTTTAGTTGCTGCTTGCGTGGTGAAAATCACTTGCGAATTTGTTGCCAAATCTAGCTTGAGGTCATACTGGTCACCCTGCACAACGCCACCAGTTGGGCTGAGCAAATAGAGAAGAACTTCACCGTTGGTAGTATATTGTGGTTTAAGAATTTGGAGAGGAACACAAGAAAACCGTCGCTGAATAACAGTCTTACTTTGACCCGATTTAGTACTTTCACCAAATGCATAGTCAAGACGTCCTTTTCGGCCTACCGTCGATTCCATCGTTGTACTAATTTTTTCTTAGACGCTTAAGTACTCGCGGATGATTTGTTGATTGAGATCTTTAGTAATCCCATTGGCCACCATTTCACCTCGATTCATGATATAAAAACTTTGGCAAAATTCACGAACAAAATCCAGATACTGCTCCACGATTAACACAGTCAGACCTTTTTCTTGAACTAATTGTAGTAAAACTTGCCCAATTTGTTGAATAATGTTGGGCTGGATACCTTCGGTTGGTTCGTCTAGAATCAAAATTTTGGGATCGGTAACTAATGCACGGCCAATAGCTAATTGTTGTTGTTGTCCACCAGATAAGTCTCCTCCCATTCGGCCTTCCATCTCTTTCAAGATTGGAAATAAGTCAAAAATCTGATTTGGGATGATTTTGTTCCGGCTTCCAGCAAGACCAATCTGCAAATTCTCACTTACGGTTAGCTTCGGAAAAATCATTCGACCTTGTGGAACATAGCCAATCCCGGCCGATACCCGCTGGTGAGCCATGAAATTGTGAATTGGCTGATCATCTAAATACACTGACCCATTAGTTGATTTAAGTGTACCAACTATGTTTTTCATTAGTGTGGTTTTCCCAACACCATTCCGCCCCATAACGCTGACAATAGTAGCTGTTGGAACTTTTAAGGATATATTCCTCAAAGCTTGAACTTCGCCATAAGAAAAAGACAAGTTTTCAACCAAAAGCATAATAACTTGTTATCGACCCAAGTAAGCTTCGATTACGGCATCATTTTGTTGAAGTTCGGCTAAAGTCCCTTCAGCCATAATTTTTCCCTCGTGAAGCATAGTGACTGGAGAGTTAAGCTGCCGCACAAAATCCATGTCATGTTCGATAACTATCAATGTATGGTCTCCTTTCAATTCTAACAGTAGCTCTGCCGTTAGCTCGGTCTCTGCGTCAGTTAATCCTGCTGCCGGCTCATCAACCAATAACAGCTTAGGGCTAGATAACACTAGTGTACTAATGGCTAACCATTGCCTTTGACCATGGCTTAAGTATTTGGCCTCTGTCTGTAGTTCATTTTGCAATCCAACCCTCTCCAAAATTGATAAAATTTGATCATGTTCTTCGGAGGTAATTTGTTTATACAGATTAGTCAGCCAGTTTTGGTTGCCTGGTAGAGCAAGTTCCATGTTCTGATATGTAGTCAGACTATCAAATACAGTCGGTGTTTGGAATTTACGACCGATACCCATAAGTGCAATTTCTGTTTCGCTAGTATCAGTAATGTTTTCACCTTCAAAGTGAACTGTACCACTACTAGCTCGAGTCTTTCCACTTATCAAGTCACACATAGTCGTTTTACCAGCACCATTGGGACCTATGACGACCCGTAGCTCGTTATGTTCGATACCTAAAGCCATAATGTCAACGGCTTTGAAACCGTCGAAAACGGCAGTGAGTTGATGGAGAAATAATATGTACTTTTCAGCTGAAAACCGACTATCTATGGGATTTTGTTCTAGGTACTCAGATAAACGCGTACCGTCTTTATTTGGCATGTTTAGCAAAAATGGTTACTGTTGTGTCCTTCAGTTTAACCGATGGTTTTTTGTTTGTCAGTTAAATTTGATTTATTCCTAATATTCGACCAGAAGTGACTGGGTAATTTGACTAATCCATCAGGATAGCCCAAAACCACCGTTAAAAACAGTAACCCCAGTACAATTGGCCAAGTTTTTGCGAATGTTAGTCCACCTGGAAATATTAGACCTGTTAAAGGAATAGGTTGGTTGAAAGAAGTTAAAAAATCGTAAAGTAAGTTAACAGTTAGCGCCCCAACTAAGGCTCCTGACAAAGTATTTCGTCCACCAACAGCTACAAAAATGACAATCAAAATGGAGCGCTCTGCTCCCATATTGTAAGGTGTGATAATCTTCATTTGTGGGACATACAACAGCCCACCTAACGCAGCTGTCATTGCAGCTAAGACAAAAGCGAATAATTTATATTTATAGGGCTTATAACCAGAAAAGCGAAGTGTGCTTTCAGCATCCCGGATGGCCACAAGGATTCTTCCTAACCGACTACTGATTACGTAACGATACAAAACATATGTACCGAAGATAGATACTGCTGTTAATAAATATAGACTAAATTGAAGAGAGTCAGATGATAATTGAAAACTTAAGTTGGCTTTTTGACAAACATCAACACCATGTTCGTGTCCTGCTAAGCAAATCCGCTCAAACCGAGTTAAACCATTGGTTCCACAAAATTTCATATTATTCATAGTGAAGAAATTTTGGGCCGCTACAGTAATTGCCTGCGTTAGAATAGCAAAATAAACACCTCGAACCCGACTACGAAAACCAAAGTAGCCAATGATGAAAGCTACCAACCCCGGTATAAATAACCCCAGAAATATAGTGGACGGTAAAGACCAGAACGGTTTCCAAAACCAAGGAACCACTGCGTCTCCAGGTGCTTCGCCTACCTTATAAGGATAAACAACAAATAAACAAGCCGGCAACTTCCACCCAGTTTTATCAATGATACCCTCAGGACCTCCATGATGAGCCAAGTACATACCCATCGCGTATCCACCTAAACAGAAAAACAGAGCTTGACATAATCCCAGAATACCCGCATAACCCCATATCAGGTCTAGACCAATAGCAACTAGAGCAAAAGTCATATATCGACCTAGTTTGTTGACAGTACCAATTGATGTGATTCCGGCTAGATATAAACCTGGAACAATGACTAATCCCAAAAGTAGCCATAAAATCAGGGGGAGATTCCTTTTTAGACGATCTTGATCAATCATCAGCGAGCCGTCCTTTCGGTGCGAACAAACCTGACGGCTTGAATTGAATAAAAACAACCACTGCTATCAAGAGTAGAATTTTAGCCCAAATGGTCCCGATTGTAGGTTCAATAGTCTTAGTTAAGCTACCGATACCAATTCCAGCGCAGATTACGCCTACAATTTCTCCTACTCCACCAGTAACAACAACCAGAAATGAGTCCACAATGAAATTGGTCTGTCCCATATTGGGTGTCACACCACCAATCAGAGTCCAAGCATATCCGGCAACACCAGCAATACCAGACCCGAAAGCAAAAGTACACCGATCAATAAAACCCGTATTAACCCCCAAGCCACTGGCCATTTCTCGATTTTGCATCGTAGCTCTCATCATCAGGCCAATTTGGGTTTGACTCATTAGATAATAGATACCCATAACAGACAGAATACAAATAACAATAATAAAACAGCGACCATAAGGAAAAATTAAATCTTGTATAACCTCAATACCACCTCTCCCCCAACTTGGCGCATTAACGCCAATATTATCCCCAAATCGTAACCGGACTATCTGAATCAAAATCAGACCGATTCCCCACGTAGCTAACAGCGATTCTAATGGCCGTTTATATAAATGTCTAATAACAAAAAACTCCATCAAGAAACCAACAGTTGCTGCCATCAAAAACGAGGCTGGTAGTGCACATAAGAAATAAATATCATTCGGTGTTTCCGGAGAATGGTGAAAAACCTGCTGTATGACGTACGTTGTATATGCGCCAATCATCATTAGCTCGCCATGCGCCATATTAATGACACCCATTAGGCCGAAAGTAATGGCCAAACCAAGAGCCATTAATATCAAGACTGAACCTAATGAGATACCTTGGAACAAATTATTGAATAAAGAGATAAAATTTTGATAGGTATTGATTTTCGCGATTGCGGCTTGGTAAATGCGACTGACTTCTTCATCTAATGCCTGGCCTTTGTTTAACTTATCTATCGATTTTTCCAAAAACTTCAACGAACGTTGACTTTTGGTATTACCGAGTTCGGCAACTAATTGGGTATGGGCATCTCTAGTACTAACTGGAGTTTGTGTGATTCGGATTAGTAGCGCACTTTCGTATGCTAATCGACGCAATTTGTTAGAAGAGCCATCAGATTTTCCAAGAGCAATACGGTCTAATTGCTCGAGAGCAAGGTCGCTCAACGCACCTAGCCCTTTGATTGTTTTGGCCTCACCACATTTTTTAATACCTGATAATTGTGTTTCTGGATTAGAGGATGAAAGTTTAAATAAAGATTTAATATTTTCAGCTAAACCTCGCTCAACCCGAGCTGGGCGAACTTGTCTCAGGATAGTGCCTGAAACTTGGAAAGGTTTCCCACCGATGTCTTTGATCTTCTCTTTTGTTAATGGATCTTTCGGGTAGATTTGATCATTTTTTATGTTCTCACACAAAACTAATCTAGGCTTATCCTCTGGCCCTACCCAAATATATAGCTGTCGGCGCTTGAATGACTCCATTAGCTCTTCTAAACCTGGGTGTTGGTAATTTGCTAGATCCATAATTGCGGTTTTACGCTCTGAAGTCTTTTTACTACCAAGCCTCAGTAAAACTTCTTGTAACTCTGGATAAAGCTCCTCCGCTTTTACTTTTTGATTAAAAGTCAAGAATAACAATATAAATGTAAGACCGAGGTAGAGTCGAGACATGCGTTTATGTTTTTTTCTATTAGGAATGAACAAGGTACTTCTGATACAACCCTCGCTAAAAGGGTTATATCAGAAACGAGGAAGTTAACTTAGTCTTTTGGTAGTTAAACTCAGTTTTTCGCCTTTACAAATCGTATCCGCGCTCGCCATGAAGAGCTAGATCTAACCCCTCTTGTTCTTCGTTTTCTTCCACTCGAAGGCCAACAATAGCATCAACAATTTTCAGAATTATGAAGGAAAGAACACCTGAGAAGACGATTGTCACCACCAGACTTAGGAATTGAGCCCAAACTTGTTGACCAATTGTAGTAATCCCTTCTGCAAAACCCATACCACCCAATTCTGGATCGGCAAAGACTCCAGTCAAAAGGCATCCTACTACGCCTCCAATGCCATGCACACCAAAAGCATCTAAAGAATCGTCATAGCCAAGACTTTGTTTGAGACTAGTTGCTCCCCAAAAGCAAACTACACCTGAAACTAAGCCAATTGCAATCGCTGCCATTGGTCCGACAAACCCAGAAGCTGGCGTAATTGCAACTAACCCTGCAACTGCGCCTGTTACAATCCCCAAGACACTTGGTTTCCCATGCTTGACCCATTCGATAGTAATCCAGGTTAGAGCTGCAGTAGCCGTTGAAATTTGTGTTACCAGCATGGCCATGCCAGCAGCCCCATCGGCGGCTAAGGCACTACCAGCATTAAAACCGAACCACCCGACCCACAACATCGATGCCCCTACAACTGTTAAGGTTAAGCTATGTGGTGGCATGTGTGTCTTAGGGTATCCGATTCTGTTCCCTACGAGAAGGGTTGCAACCAATGCAGCAATTCCAGCATTGACATGAACCACCGTTCCACCTGCGAAGTCATGTGCTCCTAAAATGTCTGCGAAAAATGATCCGTCGCCAGACCAAGCCATATGACACAGAGGTGCGTAAACAATTAATGACCAAATAGCTGAAAAGAGTAACATAGCTGAAAATTTCATTCGCTCTGCAAAAGCACCAGCAATCAATGCTGGAGTAATAATTGCAAAAGTGAGTTGAAACATGACAAATACTATTTCTGGTATGGAGCCACTCAAGGTCTCCGATCCAATTCCTTTCAAAAAAGCCTTGCTAAAGCCACCGACAAAGGAATTAAGGTTGGTTGTTTCTGCAACCATACCAGTCGTGTCGAATGCCAGACTATATCCGAAGAAAACCCATAATATTGTGATTAAGGCAGTTAAAGCAAAACATTGCATTAGAACAGACAAAACGTTTTTACTCCGGACTAATCCACCATAGAATAGAGCTAACCCAGGTATTGTCATGAATAAAACTAAAGCAACTGATACCAACATCCATGCGGTATCGCCTGAATCCAATTTCGATTCTTCGGCGAACGATAATGAAACTGTCGAGAAAAAGATCAGACAGATAATTAGCAAATTAATACTGGTTATTCTTAGATTTTTCATTTTTGTTACTCCTAGAGAAAGTGAAAAAATCACAAATAGAACAAAGGTTAATAATCATAATGTGGAACCTCTCCCTGGACCACATTAGAAGAAAGAAAAATCAAAACACAGAAAAAGTTACGATACCTAGCCGACCAAGTATCGTAACCTCGTTAAAATTATGTGATAGAGGCAGAGTATTCCTTTATCCGCCTCTATCACATAATTTTCTATAGTTTAATGGTCGTGATCGTGCTCATGCTTGTCAGCTTTTTTGCAACAAGGTTTAGGCCAATTACAACAACTGGCTTGAAGCTCTTTATACTTAGCTTCTGGTGTTGGTTTTGGGTAATTACCATCTGGCCACAGATAACTACTGTAAGAATCTGGTACAACCAAGTCCCCATCATTAAATTCAGCAACAATTTCAAATTGACCATCGACCAATATTTCACCGATATAGACTGGTTTCAAGGTATGTTGGTTTGATTCATGCATTTTCTTTTTACCACTTGGGGAATCGAATTCCAAACCATAAACAGCATTACGGACTTTATCTACCTCAAAGGAACCAGCTTTTTCGACCGCAGCCTTCCAAACATAAACACCAAAGTAGGCAGCTTCAATTGGATCATCAGTTACACGATCCTTTCCTTTTGGCAAACCCTCTTTTTCGCAAAAATCTTTGAATCTTTTGACGAAAGCGTTGTTATCTGGAGTGTCAATGCTTTGAAAGTAGTTCCATGCAGCTAAATGACCAACTAACGGTGGAACATCCATCGCCAGCAACTCATCTTCAGCTACAGAAAAAGCCATAATTGGACAATCGTCCGAAGTTAGCCCTTGATTGGCAAATTCTTTGTAAAAAGGCACATTACTGTCTCCATTGATTGTGGACAAAATACAGGCGTTTCCGTCTGCAGTGAATTCTTTTACCTTGGATACGATAGTCTGATAATCCTGATGGTGAAAGGGGGTGTATTCTTCTGCAATATTTTCGTCTGGAACACCTTTACTTTTGAGGTAGGCTTTCAAAACTTTGTTAGCAGTACGAGGAAAAACGTAATCCGTACCGAGCAGATAAAATTTCTCCATTCCCATCTCTTCTTTCATATATTCTGCAGCTGGAACCAGTTGTTGATTAGGTGAGGCCGCGGTATAAAAGACGTTTAATGATTGCTCTTCACCCTCGTATTGAACTGGGTAAAATAGCAAACCATTATGCTCTTCAAATACTGGCAAACAAGACTTTCGGCTGACAGAAGTCCAGCAGCCGAAAGTTACAGCCACCTTATCTTCGGTTAATAACTGCTTGGCTTTTTCAGCAAACAAGGGCCAGTCAGAAGCTGGGTCTACGACGACAGGTTCTATTTTTTTCCCTAAAACGCCACCAGCTTCGTTAATCTCTTCGACTGCCATCAGTACGACATCCTTGAGGGAGGTCTCAGAAATTGCCATAGTTCCGCTTAGCGAATGGAGAACACCAATTTTGACTGATTCATGACCGCCAGCGTAAGAAACCGACAAAGTTGATGAAAGCAATCCTATAAAAAATAGGAAGAGTGTTAAGTGAAGAATTCGCAACTTAGCTTTTCTTCGTAAGAACGAAATCATTAATATGTGCTCCTTCAAATCAAATGTAGTTCAGTTAATCTCGCAGAAAGTTCAATTCTGCGTAAGCGAAGGGAGCAAGAGAAATGCCAATATCGAATCGTGTTAGGTTTTTGATTAGAAACAGAATTTATAGTTGGGATTGATGTAGCGGGCTACCGGGGTGCCCTTTTTTTGATCACTTCGTCGATTAAAAAAAGGGCACAGTTCTGTTTTGTTAATCTGGGGATTGGAATTCTGAACCTAAAATTTCTAATGCTTTTTTGATGGCTATACGTACTTTTTGGTCTTCATCATCAATTTTATTGGATAGTACGCGTACTACATGCTCAGTCGATAGTCCAATTCTCGGTCCTATTTGCGCTAGAGTAATAATAGCATTATAGCGTTGGGATGCTTCCTGGTGTTGTAATTTTTGGATCAATATATCAACTTGCTTTTTTATTAGACGATTTTGTTGCTGTATTCGTTTTAAACTATATAAAGCAAAATCACTAGTAAACTTATCTTTACTGAAACAGGATTTTTCAATAATAGGAAGTGTTAAGTTTTGGCTGATTGGATCAATCACCGCTAAGACTACAGCTACTGATAACTTGACACTATCCTCTGGGTCTTTCAGTTTTTCTTTTAAGGCTTCAATAGCAGTTGGTGAGAGTTGACCAATACGACTCAAGGAAAACGCTGCAGAACGGCGTACCAATTTGTCTTTATCACTTAATGCATCTATTAGAAAAGGAATAGAAGCTAAGCCAATTTCAGCCAAGGTAAGAATTGTATTGTTACGTACTATTTCATTTTCACTACGTAAAGAAGTACTTAAGGCTGGAATAGCTGAATGAGCAACGGAACCTATTTGACCTAGTGATTTTATGGCATTAGCGCAAACTTCCCAATTAACATCTTCGATTAGTTGAATTAATTTAGGTATAGCTGGTACCGCAGCCTCACCTATATTGCCCAGAGCAAAAGCCACGTTTGCTCTAACCGTCCAGTCTCGATCATCCAAAAGTTGAACCAACATAGGTATTGATTCGCCAGCTCCAAGACCAATTTTCCCCAATGCCAATGCGACATTTCGGCGTACAATAATCGATGAGTCTTGTAAGGCTTCAATCAATGGGTATACGGCAGGTTGAGCTTGTGAACCAAATTCGGCCAGTTGTTTTGCTGCTTTACTACGAATTGAAGGTTCTTTACTCGATAATTGTTTAATCAGAAGGTTGACTTGTTCAACAGTCGACTGGGTCGCGATGACTGGTAAGATCTGAACAAAAAATAGAAAACACAAAGCTTTTCTGACATGGATCATCTTATTCCTCCAGAGATTCCACAATTTTGAGTAATTGATTAACGGGCAAGTTCTGTCGGGTTTGTTGAATACCACTGGGCCAAAAAATGTCGAGTTTATGGACGTGATAATTTTGATCTAAACCAAATATGATTCGCCGGTCATGAGATGATAAGTAACTAGCCGTACTTTTTACCTCAGCCAACTGAACACGATTGTCACAGGTCAACAGAACACGTGCTCCAATAGCAGATCGGTTGCTTTTTTGACCAACTAGTTTGATCGACAACCAGTTCTTTCGGTTTCCACCATCATTTCTTAGCAAAACCGGTTTTTGATTGCAATTTGTTACCAGAATGTCTGTGTCCCCATCATTATCGTAATCACCAAATGCTACACCTCGACCAACATACTGATGCGAAAAGTAATCTCCAGCATCAAATGAAACCTCCGTATAAGTATTATCTGCATTTTTTCGATAAAGCTGATCTCTTTGTGGATAGATTGATTGACCAGACTCGCGACCTATTTTGTCTTGTACTTCACCATTGGTAACAAAAATGTCTAGATCCCCGTCATTGTCATAATCCAAGAATTGGGTGCCAAAACCAACTAAGTTAGCTGTAATGCCACCCAAACCACTTTCATCGCTGACATCAGTAAAAGTACCATCTCCATGACTACGGTACAGAGTATTAGTCTCAGTGTTGGTTACAAAAATATCAGGCCAGCCATCTCCATTATAATCGGCAATGTCGACTCCCATTCCTCCCTCACGTACACCTTCTTTATTTAGAGCTGTTCCAGAGACGAAGGCAATATCGCGAAATTGGCCTTTTCGATTGAGATATAAAAAATTTTGGTCTGTATCGTTAGCTATGTAGAGATCAGGATAACCGTTATGATCAATATCGGCAATTGCTACTCCTAATCCTCGGCAAGGTATTGAAGCATAAGCTCCGGAAGTTTTGCTGACGTCGGTAAAGGTACCGTCTCCATCATTTCTATAAAGTATGTCTTTAGCAGGCCGAAAATTGCGAGGGTGGCAATATTCGACTTCACCTGTTTTACGATTAGTACAGGTTGCCAATGATGTGTCATAGATAATGTAATTAACCACGTACAGATCAAGATCACCATCTAAGTCGTAATCAAAAAAAGCACAACTACAACTCCAATCATTATTACCAACTTTTGCAGATTTAGTTACATCTTTAAAAGTCCCATCCCCTTGATTTCGGTATAGTATATTAGCTCCGAAGTTTGAAACATAAATATCGGTCCATCCATCATTATCAAAGTCGCCTGTAGCTACTCCCATTCCACAACCTCTGTCTCCAAGTCCTGATCGACTTGTAACATTAGTAAAAGTTCCATCGGTATTATTCTGGTACAGTTGATTCGACAAATTTTGGTCAAGAGTATTTGGTTTACCACCTTGGATCAAGTATATGTCCAAAAACCCATCATTATTGTAGTCTAGAAAACAAGCACCAGATCCCATCGTTTCAAAAATATGTCTATCTGTACTCTTGGCATTATGATGTTTGAACTCCAAACCTGCTGTTTTGGTGACATCAGTAAAAATTACCGTTGATTTTTCTATTTCGCACAGGCCAATACTGATGAAACATATTAATAACCCAGAAATCACCATTACATGAAAAAGGTATTTCACATTAGAACTGGAATCGGTACATTGGCTGTTGTTTAGCAATTCCTAATATACTCCATAGAGTCCCACCTAAAAATTCACCTAAGATAACACCTAGAAAGAGAGGAACAGCTGCAGAATGCCAGCGTTTCCCTCCATGCTTCAATACAATCCATTTGAATAACCAACCTATGAAAATAGATCCGATCATTGGATTTATTGCCCAACTACCGGATATAGCGTATCCAACAGGGTGTAAATTCCACCATAAAAATCTCATTCTTAGTAGTGACAATAAAATTGTTCCAATAAAACCAAAAGAGACAAAGATAATAGCAGGAAAGTCCATCGCAGGCGTAGTCGTTAGCCATCCTTCCAATCTTCGGAAAGATTCGTTAGCAAACCAAACCCTAGCTCCAATTTTATAAGAAGAAGTAAGAAAAAAAACAAAAGAAGCTACGACACCTAGTAACGAAGCCAAAGACATTAGTATTACCAAATGGACCAGAGGGGTACGCACAATCTCGGCGATTTTGAACCCCTCTAATTGGTGCGGCATAGCATGAGAACGGTGTGCTCGATTCAAAACGTATAGATATGAAAAACTTACTAAATTACTGGCTCCAATGCGGCGAGTGCCAATCAGACTAGGCAAGATTTCATCTGGACCAATAAAATGTAAATCATGAACAGGGGAACCTAACTCCGCCCTAAGTCGAGTAATGGCAACTCCAATAGAAAACCAAATAGCAAAGAAAAAAAAGATAATACCAAGCGACATCTGCATTTTAAGACAAAATATGATGATGAACACACCACCAAATACTAATCCACTGAGAGCTATTTTATATGAGTTGACTGGTATGTTTTGATGACTTGCCAAATCAGCTTCTGGTTTAAAGCAAGACATAAGGACTCTTTTCAAATGGTGTCTGCTCATCCAAATAGCAAAAACACACAAACCAATATATGCTCCGTGTGACTGTTCAGGTTCATATGGAAAACGAGGTAGAGTTTTCCAGCCCATCATCGCTCCTGTAATACGTTCAAGTCGCCAAATCAGCCAAAAAACCCAACATGAAAATGACAAATCCAGAGGAATAAAAAATGATAAGCCCACACCAAAGGGAAATACTGCAATTGGACTCCAACCAATAGCACTCCAAGGTCTTTCTGTAAATACCTGTCCTAAATCGTAAAGCTTACCACCTAAACTTGGAACATAAGGAAACAAAAAATTAAGACCATTAATCAAGTTAATAGTTAAACCAAAAACCAAACCAATCCACATCCAACCCGATTTGAAAAATCTACGGTTGCCCATTTCCATTGGTAATTGTATGATAGGATAACTGAGTTTTTCGGATTCGACCCATTGTTTACGAAGGATAACATTGATACATAACATAACTAGATGTAGTACTAGTAGAAACAAACCCCACCAGAATACTATTGGGAACCAAGCCACCAAATTAGGCCAGATGTAAAAATTAGAAAATCCTTTGTAGTAACCTTCCAAAACATATTTGTTGCTAATCGAGAGCCAAGAGGGAATATAATGATGAAACAAGCTGGCCCAGTCGTTTTCAGGACTTGCAAACCAATGAGCATGTCCAATTAATGGGGCTAAAACCATCATTCGGTCGACACCAGCTAAACCAGAACTAACTGAAATACAGGTGTAAATCGTTAGTAGCTCAGCTCGATTAAAAAGTATTTGATTTGGTCGGAACCAATTGACTAAGCCATTAATTGTAATTAAGACCAACAGTGAGAATATAGCATTAAAATAAAGTGAAATCTGTGTAGGGCTAGATCCTCCGTAAACGAGTGAAGCTGTTACCCACCAGCAGTTGGCTGGTACTACAATAACAATCAGAATGACCGTAAGCCAACGAATACGGGACGACATCTTTATTTTCAGCTAATGGTAGATATCTGAAGAAATCCTTGTGATTTCATCCACTCCTTCAGACGCCAGTGCCAATTTGAAACTGGATTGTCTGAAGGGCGAATTCCATATCCATGACCACCAATGGCGTAAATATGGGCTTCTGCGATAACATCTGCACGTTTGAATTCACCCATTAGCAATCCAGCCTGTACTCCTCGATAGTCGTCATCCAAAGTAACAGACATAAATGTGGGTGGCGTGTCGCTATCAATTTTGACCAAATTACCCAGCTCTGGTATGTCATCTCGGTAATTGGGACCTAGATAAGCTGCATAGATAGGACATAGAAAATCAGGACGCGAACTAAGAACATCTGCAGAATCTACTGGATTATAACTATCCATACCATGTTGAGTTCCAACCATCAAAGTAAGATGGCCTCCGGCAGAAAAACCGAGTAGGCCAATTCGACTGGTATCAATATTCCACCGACTCGCGTTTTGCCGTACTAAGCGCATCGCTCTTTGTCCATCTTGCAATGGTTCCCAGTGCGGTTTGTCAGGATTTCGGCGGGGTACGCGGTATTTTAATACTACAGCGGTGACTCCAAAACTGTTAAACCATTCGGCTAATTCGATACCTTCTTTCGGCCAGGCTAAAATATTATAACCACCACCAGGACAAATAACTACGCAACAACCATTGCTCTTGTCTTCAGGAGCAAAATATACTGTCAGTGTTGGCTGGCCAACGAATGTCAGGTGTTCATTGGTTTCTTCGTCTCTAAGTTTTTTAATTTGGCTGGTAGGAATAGTTTGTGCTCCCGCTGGTAAATCTGTAGGCCACAGCAAAATTTCCATCTGATTTCGCATTGATTATTTTTCCTGCTTATAATTGTCAATCAAGGAACGATGACAATATGTTCTAGGTTTCTATCGCTTATATTTCAGCATGATTTGTCAAGAAACAATAGTACAACTATAATGGGAAAATGACACCAGAAAAATTAACTATAGCTATCCAAACTCCCCCTGTCCGAATAGCTATAGTAGGGCTCGGACAGCGCGGCTTACAACATCTCTGCTTATTGTGGAAACTTCAATCTGAAGGACTTGTTCAAATCACGGCTTTAGTTGACACTCATCAAAAAAATTTAACTGCTCAAAAAATTTGTCAATATGTGGATAATTTTTCACTTGATGATATCAACGTTTCAAATGATTTCTTATCTATTTTAGAACTAATATCAACAGGAAACCGAGTGGATGCCGTCTATTTTGCTTTACCACCAGGTGTCCATCAAGGTGAGATTGTGGCGGCTGCTACTTCTGGTTTGCACATTTTTACTGAAAAACCAATGAGTCTATCTCTAGATCAGGCCATTGAGATGGAGAAAGCTATCAGGGAAAGTGGTGTAATTTCAACTGTTGGTTTTCAGCAACGCTATGATCCACGATATCAGGCTGCCCAAATTTTTCTTCAAAATAAAAAACTGGTGATGATGACGATAATTCATAATAGCAACCTAGAAAGTCATTCGGTCAAGCATACACCTACTGAAAATCTTGGAGGGCCAAGCAACCGGGTCTGGACCTCCAATTTTGAGTGGTCTGGCTCTATAGTCGTTGAAGCTGGTATTCATCAGGTAGACTTGATGCGTTATTGGGGAGGAGATATTGACTGGGTTTCTGCTAATTATGTAGAGCGAGATCCGGTGGACATCCTGAATGGGGGGGATAATCCGTACGCATACCAGGTGATTTTTGGGTTTAAATCAGGTGCTGTAGGAAATCTGTTAATGTCTAGACTAAGACAAGTTTCTTATTCTGATAGCTACAATAGCATTTTGTGGACTAATGGACACATGAAATTCGAAGGACGAGACGCCGTCGTATATTATTATGATGATCTACAAAGCCCTCGACATATTTTACCTGCTAAAATGGGAGTTAGTCCCGATGAACTTATCAACCGAGCTTTTATTTATGCCATACAGAAAAATGATCAAAAAATACTAAAAAGTAGCTTTTCTGACAGTATGAAAAGCTTAGCCACCGTTTTGGGGGCGAACCAATCTCATCTTCAAGGAGGTAAACGACTCTATCTTGATGATTTGGTTGAATGTCCGTAGTTAAAGAAATAGTAGCTCCATAAATTATGGAATAGAAAAAAACACTTGACATTATTGGTGTCAATAATTTAAAATTCGACCTGTCAATTCCCCAGTGGAATTAGACAAAGTCTGAGTTCCAGCCTGCTGGGCGAGTGGTGGAATTGGTAGACACAACGGACTTAAAATCCGTCGATCATTTAACGATCGTAAGGGTTCAAGTCCCTTCTCGCCCATAATCTAAATCAAGTTGGTCTTGTCGCAGGGTAGAGCAGTTGGTAGCTCGTCGGGCTCATAACCCGGAGGTCGCAGGTTCAAGTCCTGCCCCTGCAATTATATTAAGGGAGTTCATTAGTAACTCCCTTTTATTTTGCCGGTGTAGCTCAACTGGTTAGAGCGTACGACTCATAATCGTAAGGTTTCGAGTTCAAGTCTCGACACCGGCACTTAGTTCCCGATGACAAACCCAACCCTAAGAGCAGTTCGTCGCTTCATTAGTTCCCACGATATAATTCACCCTCAGGAGACAGTTGTCGTCGCTGTTTCTGGTGGGGCCGATTCTATAGCACTCCTACATCTTTTATTTGATCTCCATCGGGTTCTAGCTTTTGATCTTCATGTTGCTCATCTTAATCATGGTCTAAGGACTAGTTCAATTAATGAAGCCGATTACGTCGTACAACAGGCTAGCAATCTTGGTCTCTCTTATACAGTAGAAAATTTACCATCTATAGATTCCTTAACAGCTGAATCCACATCCGTGGAAGCTAATTTACGGCATTGGCGTTACCAATTTTTGGATCGAGTAGCTGATAGACTGAAGGCCGAAAAAATTGCTTTAGGCCATCACATTGACGATCAGGCTGAGACAATTTTATTAAAGTTATTACGTGGTGCTGGTGGAACAGGTTTGGGTGGAATGTTACCCGTTCGAGATGGTCGCTATGTGCGTCCTCTTTTGTGTCTTCGGCGTTTCGAAATCAAAAAATATCTGGGAAAGAAAAAAATTGAGGCCTGTCAAGATAAATCCAATGAAGATTATCGGTTTCTACGTAATCGTATTCGACATGAACTTCTACCAATTTTGTCTCGTGATTATAATCCAAATATTCCCAACATACTATCAAACACAGCTAATCTGATTCAGACTGACGAAGATTTTTTGCATAGTCAGACTCAGGATGCTCTTTTGAAATGTCAGATCGGTCGGCATAAGTTTGACCGCTTATCTTTTCTTAGATTACACCCTGCTCTGCAGAGAAGACTGATAAGGTTGATCTACTTTCAAATAGTTGGTCATAAAAAAGATTTATACTTTACCCATGTTCACTCGATGATCGATTTATTAAGTGCCGATCGACCGAATGTTGAAATTTATTTGCCATTTCAGATTTTATTTCGTCGCAGTTATGATGAATTTAGCCTCAAGCGTTTAGCCACCAAGAACCAATGGTTTGAAAAACAATTACAGTTAAATGATATTAACCAGATACCAACAGGTATCCTAGTCAGTCAGCTCTTAGAAGACCGCATTCGATCTATGCCTGATGGACTGTTCTCGGCAGTATTTGACATGGATCGACTTGCACTCCCGTTATTCATTCGAAATCGTAAGGAGGGAGACCGATTTTATCCTTTTGGACTGAATGGTTCGAAAAAAGTAAAAGATTTTTTGATGGATCAAAAGGTTCCGAAATATCTAAGAGACCAAATCCCAATTCTAGTTGACAAAAAACACCAAATTCTGTGGATAATTGGTTACCGTACTAGTCAAATTAGCTGTATAACTGAATCCACTCAACGTATACTAAAAATTGACTATGAAGTTGACTCCGCTTATTGATCGTCGAAGAATCCAGAAACGTGTTGAAGAACTTGGCTCGGAAATTAATGCGGATTATACAGGATGTCAAAATTTGGTACTGGTTTGTATATTGAGGGGTAGCTTTGTATTTTTTGCTGATCTAATTAGACAAATTTCACTGGCTTTTAGCTGCGAGTTTATTCAGCTGGAAAGTTATGGATGTGGGGTCAACTCGAGTGGTAGTGTAAAAATTGTATCGAGCTCGTTGGATAATATTGAGAACCCTGACATCTTAGTGATTGAAGACATTGTCGATACAGGATTATCAATCACTATTTTGTATGATTACCTTTTGAATTTTTCTCCTCGTAGCCTCAAATGTTGC
>JACLAC010017704.1_pt1 | contig 22112 bp, 23 predicted proteins | sample 8027881 | NCBI WGS metagenome assembly JACLAC01 (sample SAMN15725517, study PRJNA655200) | protist metagenome | isolation source: fluorescence activated cell sorting (FACS) single amplified genomes of... | place: Spain: Blaines Bay Microbial Observatory, Mediterranean Sea | collected 2016-01-19 | reverse complement strand
AGTTCGAGTACAATCTTCATAGCTCCGAATAAGATGAGACGCTCTGTAAAAAAACTCACCGTAGTGCTCAGGCAGGATCACAAAGCTCACGACCACGGACGTGCTGCTCGTGGCCGGAGCCGCTGCGGGCGCCGCGGGGGCAGCCGCCGGCGCGGCAGGAGCTGCTTCCGCCTCAGGAGCGGGAGCCGCCGGGGCGGCCTCCGCGGGAGGAGCCTCAGCGGCCGGGGCCTGCGCTTCGGCAGGAGCTGGCGCTGCTTCGTCAGCCATTTTGTTTTAAATCGGTTCGTTTGTTGTAGTTCACTAGATATGTTGACTATGAGAAGTCTTTGCTCACTAATTCCACTAATTCAATATGTCGGTTCTTACACACGGCTGGAAAAAAGTCGCGCGGAGGCGGACTGTCAGACACAGGTTCTTCCCTAATTCGCTTAGCGCGCCTTGTACTTGTAGCCACTACTGTTGCTACCGCTGTTGCTGTAGGCCACCTTGTTGCTGTCGATGTGGCGCTGCAGCTTCTTGAACGTCTTGCGACTAACGTACTGGCCGATGGCGCACGGCACTAATACGAGTGCGACAAAGACCGCTGAGCTGATGTACAAATTTCGCCGTTCTATGCTAAAGCCTAGTCCCGGAAGTCCTAATACGTCGAGACCTAAATACACCTCGTCATCCATCTCTTGCCGTACACTAAGTAAATGTAAAGTTTTTTTTCGTAAGTACACGTCGTTGTAGATGTTGTTAAGTGCAGTGTGGAGTGGAGTGCGAGTGAGTGGGAGAATGTTCGTTAGGAAAGTCAGGAAGGAGGGGTCGTGAGCGTGAGGAAGAGATTGGGTGTATTCGCAGAGTTTTGAGATGATTGCACAGCATACCGTGATCGGATATATATTCCCAACTTGATAGGTAGAAATTCCCAGAAGTTCACTTTCTCGGCTGACGTTTGACTCTGACGTGGACATCATCGCATTTTCTTGCAACGTTACGACTAGGACGCACAGACACAGCTTCAAGCAACAACTCACACTCAGATGAATATCAAAAGTAATTTCATCGAAGTAGTATCCAATTTCTTCAATCTACCCGGCCCTCGTAGAGGTATTTCGTTCAGGGGAAAATAATCTTGAACGCGCGACCACTCCTAAACGTGGCGCTATTCATTGGCGAAAGAAACTTCTCGTGCGACAAAACAGCTACTCACAACGTCGCAAGCCAAAGTTGTTACCTTGTTAGGTTAGTTTGATGTACAGCACTCTCCCGTTGTATTACAATTGCAATTCGAATCACTCACACACCAACTTTTTCACACGCCTACCCTTTAGTACGTATGCTTCTTCGCCTTCTCCTCGGGGAAATAAATAAATCTCCGCGAGTCGTCGTACTGGTACGTGGGCATGCGGTTGCGCACGCCGCGTGCGTACGTCTGCATCGGGTGGTAGTAGTGGTTGCCGATCGACTGCGAGGAGGCTTGCCACTTCGGGACGTTCTCCTGCGACAGCAGCTGGTTCATGTCGTTGGCCACGTCCTGGTGTCGGTAGTGATAGATTGTCGTGTTGTACGCATTGAAACAAGTCAGCTGGTTCATGTCGTTGGCCACGTCTAAAAATAAAAAAATGCACTGGTCTCCCTATCCCTCGATAACAAAACTGAACGCATCAACAACTACGAATCCTCACCCAATGCCCGAAGTTGTTGCCCGAGCTGTAGATGTGGTGCTTGTAGTTCTGCCGCATGACCGCAGGAACGTGTCGCTTGGACTTCACGCTGAGAGTTGGATTTGGAATTTTTGGAATTACTTATTATTAGTATGTGAATGAAGTCGAAGTGTTGAGGTGTCTCAACAAAAAATCAAAGAGAAGTTAAATAACAAGAAGTTTCAATAATATCATCTACTCACTTCTGGCTCGCCGGCCCCGGCTCCCCGACGATGTTTATGCCCGCGATGCTGAGCACGTACGGCAGCTCTGGTCGTTCGCCCTCAGCAGTCGTCTTCCAGCGCGGGTCACGGCTGCTCACGGTGCTGCCGCATGGAGAAGGTAAAGGTGTCCCCCCGAAAGGGAACGTGCGCCGCTCGCGGACCTGGGAGATGCAAGGTGGAGAAGGGATCAATACAGTGATGGTATTGAGAATTACGAAGCTATCAAAACAAGATTGAACGGAAAAACAAGGAGTTTCAATACAAAAAGTAATCCTTACCTCCGGCAGGTGTGCCCTAGCGATTTTGTGCATGGTGCAAGTTTTGCTTTTCTACTCCCGTAATTGATCTAATTCTCCCTATACTAGAATAGTTTTACGTATAATTTTTAGTTGTGTAGATCAGAATATCGTAGATATTATGTAGGACTTACAGTGCTGTTGTGCTAGAGCGGTGGCACATGCCATTCTATTTCGTTCCCTACTTAGAAGTTCGGATAAATCTCCCATGATGACGATGAGTCACATTCATACAGTGATAGTGCGCTCGGTAGTTGTGATGACCATAAATTGACAGAAATGTGATGGGACTCATAGTATACTGACAAGAGCACGTATTTTCGGTTCCTCAAACTCTAGTACATGTAATTATCGACGATCCTCTTTCATCACGACCACTATTTAGAGCTTCAAGAACAGCAACAGTTGTTGTTAAATTATGTACAACCTACACCTACGATAATTACTATCATACAGCTGCTGCTGTTGCTGCTGCATCTGCACTATGTCTTTGTTATACACAATAATGTGACCAACACCTCTAAGTCACTTCGTCAGTTACACCCTTAAATTACGGCTCCTACTAGCCGCAGACGGAGTACTTGTACTACCACCTTGTACCGAGTTTCCCGTCAAGCTTGAGACTATCAACTGTTTTCATCATATAAGTGTCTTCGACACAATACTAGTTGCAGTTCCTTTTCCAGCATTTGGCTTATTGGCACTTCATCTAGCTCTTTGTAGCCTCTAACTAAGATATTCCTTTTTTGTTGCGTAAGCTTTTTCTACCGCACCCTGAAGCTATTGTAGTTTTACTTCGTCGATTTCATCCATGTGGTAATATTTTGCCGGCTTCAACAGTCGATACACTTTACCCAGTATGATCCGTTGCTCTATTACCTTGGCCTTTCTCACCTTAACATACTGCTCTCAGTCGATAAGACCTTTATCTAACTCATTAAATATCATCTGCAGACAGCTTATCGATATTCTCAATCTCATTAGTATGTTCTTGGAGTATCCAAAACTAGCCTTTTAGATTTATCGTTGTATAGCTAATCAAACTTATCGTGCATGTCGTCTATTCACCAAGCAGCATAAATCGCCTCTGGAATATTTCGGAAGAACGATAAGTCTATAACCTCATTGGTATCTGAACGTCGCCACCCACATCTAATCTCGCGAGGAGTAGGTGGATCTTCGTTTTCACGATGACCTATTTCAGTTGCACTATTCGACCTACTTTTTGTTTTTAGTGACAGTCTTAGTTTTTTGGTTCTAGCAGTATCGCACCCAACTGTCTTCCACGGTACCTTTTCTTTACGTTAGTAATCTGAAGCCATCCTATTAGTAGTTTGGTGCAAGCTGCTCATATGAAGAAAGTAAGTACTCGAAAGTCATACCAACGAAGAAGTTGTGTCTCATGAGCCATTCTACACCAGGATTTTTGATACCTGTCGAAAACCTAAACATGTCCCATTGTGCTGGATTTCCTTCCTTTGCGACGTGTGGACCTATTATTTTAGTCACAGCATGTTCTAAATTTATTTGGCTCGGTACGAGTGACAACTGCAAAAATTGACTGTTGAATAATGCTGACTTCGAATAGACTGTGAATTTGTTGGGAGCATCAGTAATATGATCCACTTGGACTTGTTTGCTAACCTTCACAGCCATGAGTTTCCACATATCTTCTATGACTTTTACAGTATTCAAAGCTTCTTACTCATTTGGGTAAGTTAACAGATCAAGCACCTCACCTGAAATTCGTCTTATCCACCTGCCCGACTTATCATCAGGATTTGTCGACAATTTGAATCTAAAACTTTACTTTGCCTTATCCAAAAAACCAACCGGCGTCTTTACAACATCACGGAGAAACTCTCGTACTGTTTCAGCATGCCATTGTATATAAGTCAGACTAAGCTCTTGTCTTCACTTCATGTATTCTTGAACAGTTTCTTCTCCTCAACCTCAACTAATCAGCGAAATTTATTTTTTTAACGGTGCGACATATCGCCAGTCGTATTCCCTTCCACTATTCTACTGAGTTATTTCTGCTGCTCAGTTCCTCCGTACAATATCGGCCCAGTACTTGTGCCTATCTCTGATCGACATTTTCATGAACTTCGATTTCTTCCCTCCTGTTGTCCATAACTCTTACTGTCATTTTTTTATTCACTCTTCATCATGTTCATGATCTAGATCTTGGCTTCCTTTACTAGAGTTATCAATGATTCCAGAACCCATAATAGGCAAGCCTATCTAGGCATATTCGGACAAGTCTATGACCCGTCCTAAATCTGGGCGATCTGCTGGTTTGTCCTACAATGCAAGTGGATATCTTCAAGATAAAGCTGAAGGTGAAGCGTCCAGCTGCTCCGGTGTTTCTTACGACCACCGAGGATTTGTACCTACATTTTCTTTTTGAACATCGTGAGATCTTCAACTTTAACTTCATGTTCATCTTCAATATAGTCCTTTAGTCAGTTACTGGATAGCTGGAGGGGAAACCACAGTCACCTTCCGGCCGTATCCACGAACGCCTACGGGTTGAAGATGAAGTACACGTGAGCCACATATGTTGAAGAGACAGTATACACATAACACGCAGGAAGTGTTTCATGAGGTTGACAGCACACTGGTGAATCTTTTCTTCGGTATTGTGACCTCCTCCCTGATACTTGTTTGTGTTTCCGTTCCAATCATCTTCTGGTGACGTCGTGACCACATTAGGATTATTTATTGATGAACAAAAAAATAAGCTGAAGGCGAAGACTTTTAAAAGAAACTGAAATGAAAATAATGGTGCTGAGAGTGAGAAGTTAATGAAGGCGGGGAAAACTACTGCACTAGTAGAATTACTAGTTGCGTTTTTTTTCAATTTTTGCGTTTAAGTTTGAGATGAGATTAAGTACTTAAAATGTCATTATCACGATTCCAAAGATTTCACAAATCAAACCACGCTGACCATTATATTCTTTTTTGACGTTGTATGACGAGTATGACAAAACAGTGGGTGTCCAATAAAATACAAAAAACTGATTGTGCAGAACATAGATAAGGATAACCATAAACTGTGTACTTACTTAATACAAGATCAAACCAGTAACGTCGATGATTCTATCTCATTTATCTCTTTAATAAGCTAACTCCTCACGCTAAGCTGAAGTGTCAAGTGGCACTATTGAAGACGCATTTCGCATGTACAGCTCCTGGCGACAAGCCGTTTTAGTTTTACCACTATTCTTTTCTTAGGTAAATAACCTCGTGGTAAACTCCAGCTACTGCTACAGTTAGCGGCGATGAACATTACACAGAAACAAAAAACATGTACAAAGAAAATGACGAGCCATACATTCGTAGCCGTCCGCATTCGATCGACACTCCTCGAGCGGTGAAGCCACAGCATCAAAAAGTTTATTACTGATCAAGAACTTGTACTACGGTGAAACAAGAACTAGTATTGGTGCGTAGAAGAATTAGAGCAGTATTAGATTATCGACAAAGTGTAAACGTGAAACTGAAACTCAAACTTCTCAGTCAATGTAAGTACTAAAAGCAGAAGAAGTACTTGGTACGTACATACTGATCAAATAGCAGTCAAAGCCCTGCGCTTACTGCATCTGCTGTCCGCTCGCCGTGTGCGTGCCGTTCTGCTTGAGCCCTTTCAGACCCAAGGTGCCAACCCCCTGCGGCGGCCCGCCCGCGCCCTGGCTGCCCGTCTGCGTGAGTAGCGCGTCGATCAGCGGCGGGTTCTGACTGCCTGTGTGCGCCAGCCCCCCGGCGCCCAGGCTGCTCGTCTGGCTCAGCTGGCTCATCAGCTGGTTGATATCAAAATTACCGTTGCCACCACCGCCCGCGGCGTCGTTGTTGTTGTTGTTGTTGTTCGAGATGCTGGTCGTCTTGGATGGCGCGCTCTGCAGCAGCTGGTTCACCAGCGCCTGGCCCATCGCCTGGTGCGCCGCCAGCGTGCCGTTCGTGGCGCTCGACTCGCGCCCGCCGCCCATGCCCATGCCGTTCCTATTATTTCCGTTGTTGTTACCTCTATTATTATTACCAGCCGACTGCAGCGACCCCGCCTTGTTGAGCATCGGCGACAGCGCGAACGCGCTTTGATTCAGGTTGTTCGGCTGCATCGGCGACTGCGTATTCCCAAAGCCCAGCGCCGCGTTGGGGTTGGCGTTGTTGATGCTGTTCCCCGTCTGCGGCGACGCCCAGCTCGATGGCGTGAACGGTTGGCCCGGCACAAACTCCGCGACGCCGCCCAGGCCGCCCTGGCTCGGCGTGTTGACTAAGTTGCCGCCATCTCCCAGCATGCTCTGCTGGCCGGCCATGAAGGCCTGCTGCTGCATCAGCATCTGCTGCTGGCTGCTCATCTGCGCCTGCGCCTGCGAGGCGAGCAGCTGCTGCGTGCTCAGCTGCTGCAGCGCCGGCTCCATGGCGAAGGCCTGGCTGGGGGAGGCGATGAACTGCACCGCGCCCTGGCCGTCCTTGCCCTTGCCCTTCTTGCCCTTGCCCTTGCCTTTGCCCTTCGAGTAGTCTTTTCCGCCGCCGTTGCCGTAGCCGTCCCAGGACTCGCCGTACCCGGAGTCGTAGCCGTAGCTGTATCACGAGTCCCAGTCGCCGTACCCACCTTTGTCCTTGCCCTTGCCTTTGCCCTTCTTGCCCTTGCCCTTCGCGTCCTTGCCCTTGCCCTTCGAATAATCTTTGCCCCCGTGCCAATCTGAAAACGAGTGCACCACGCTCACATCTAAAGCGTCGTTTCCGCCGTGGTGCTTGGCGATCAGGTTCGCCGTCCACTCGTCGTCCATTCAGACCTGGGGCAGCCGCCCGTGGATGTTGCTCTGCCGCTGGCCCGGCGCGGCCTCCTTCGCCCGCTTCTGGTTCTCGGCATACACGTCCATCGCCGCCGTGCGTCACGGCTGGAAGTTCACCGCCGCCACGTGCACCTGGTCGGCGGCGGTGGCGCCGCTCTTCCGGATCGCGACCACGTTGTCCGGCTTCCCCGGCAGGTTGGCGTTCAGCTCCCCATGGCCGGCGGGCTTGCGCCCCATGCCCTGCGACGCCCTGCCACTCGTGGCGCTGCCGCGCACTTTGACGCTCATGTTCGCGTTTGATTGGCTGCCCACCACGTTGAATCCCCCCAAAGGAACGGTCGAGCCGGCACTCACGCGACCCACCTCGCCCGCGGTCATATTGAGAGGCCGTTCGCTCACGAGCGGCCTGTTCGCCTCCGCTCCGTTAATCGTGAAACCGGGCGTCGTCAGCGGACTCACCAGCGAGAACTGCTCCGCCTGCGGCTGCGGGAACTTGCGCGTTTTGTATTTTTCGAGAACGCAGTGTAACTTGATGGGGTTGGTCATGAGTGTGTTCTTGAAGTACTTGTACTCGAACCACATCTCCTTGTCCAGGCTCGAAAAAAGTTCACCAAGCGGTGCAAACCCGACCGCGTTCGCGTCCTGCGGCGCCGCGTGCAGGATCGTGTCGTACCAAAAGAGTGGCGGGCGCGCCCACAAATCTTCTCCAAATTGACCTTTCGCATTCCACACCTTCATCGCCTCCGTGGGAAAAGGACCAAATAATTTATCATCTCTGTCGTAGTAGTACCACTTGGACTCATCTAAACCAACAGGTCTCGGAACCTTGGCGCTCTTGTTGCTGCTGCCGCGCCCGCTGTTTTTGGCGGAGTTCTTCGCGCTCGCGTCGCCGGCCGTGGCGGCGGTGGACGACGTCATGTCGCCGCCGGCGCCGGCGGTGCTGTTTTTGGCGCTGCTCTCGCCTCATTTCGGGGAGCCGGAACCGTCGCCGGCCAGGGGCACTTCGCTCGACTTTGCGCTGGGACTCTCGCCGCCTTTGCCCTCGGTGGATTTTTTCGGCCCATTGCGCGGACTTCACCCCTCGCCCTTGTAGCGGATGTAGGACGCGGGCTCGCCGTTCTTGCCCTTTTTGCCCTTACCCTTGGGCGACTTGCCGCCGCCCTTGCCGGATTTTCCGCTGTAGGTGGAGTGCGGGCTGTCGTAAGATCCTTTGCCGTACCCGCCCATTGTGCTTGATGCTGTTTGTGTTTTATCGTTGGTGTCTTACAGAAAATTTGGTATAGCTGCTGTTGTTGAAATGTTGTCAAACTACTCAAACTCACCGAAGTCGCTAACTAGTTCTCTGACTCTACTGGTGGCTATTGTAGTGACGAAAAGCCGTTAGATGGTGGAAAAAGGAAGGCTTGGTGGAACACAGAAAAAAGTATCAGAGAAAAAATCTATCTCATTCAACCACGAAAAATACCGAGAAAGATTTTTGCAAGTTGATGTCGAGAAGTTGAAGATCAAATAAATGGTGAAAAACGTCATAATTAAAATGGTTGACTACACTGTGACTCTACTTGGTAGGTCGTGCGATTTGACTGGTTGACTTATTACAATTACATCGTGCTGCTGACATACTACTTCTACCATCAAAACAATAGAAATTAATCAATGATCAATCAATTAAGTTCGCGTAGTTCAATCCAGCAAAACGTCTCAACTCACTTTCCAACACTCAGCGTCAATAGCAATTTTTCTTCAACCCAGCAATTCAATTTTTTCTATGCATACACACTTATCGACGTAAACGTCCTTCACCACCACCTCGATCTCCCTCACAACGTTTACGCGATGATCATCTGTTCCCCTCCCGTAGCGACGTCCTCCGCCTTATTCTCCTTGCTCATCCCCAGCAACATGCGCAGCATGTGGTGCGCCGCCGCCGGCTGGTCCGTCGGCACCAGGTGCCCGCTGTTCAGCATCCAGAGGAAGTGCAGCCCGCCTCCGGCCTGCATGTAACCGTACACCGACTCGCTATCACTTTCATTCAACCTAAGGATCTTCTTCTCCGCCTTGTTCCACTCATCCGCCGCGCTCCACTTCATGTGCAGCGCCGCGTCGTAGACCTCGATGTGGTTGCAGGTGGAGCCGTCCATCACGCCGTCGTAAATGGCGAAGGTGTACCCGAATTTTGGGTCGTTGGCGAAGTTCAGCAGCCGCTCGTAGTAGTGCGAGTTGTCGTTCAAATAAAGATGTTGCAGCGCCAGGCTCACGTTGTTCCCCGCCGTTGCCGCCCCATCCCCGTTCTTCCACGGCTCGCCGCGCGTGTTCAACAGCTTGTCCGCACCTTCTTGGGTCAAAAATTTTTCTAAGAGAGGGGACCAAGACTTGGCGAAGATGTCGCCGAACTTGCGGATGTCGTAGACGAACGGGTTGCCTGCGAGTTCAAGCATCTTGTTCGCCGCGTCCTCGCACAGCAAGAAGGACTTCGTAGTGTTCCGAGCCGTGTTACTAGTTTCAGCCTCCTTCGTTTCCTTCTCGAGCTCGTCCTTGCACTTCTTGAGCATGGGTTGGATGTATTCCTTGCTTTCCACTGCGTTCAGCAGCCCGTGCGAGCGAAAGAACCTCTCGCTCGAAGGGTACGCCTGGAACCCGCGGATGACCGGGTTGCCGACAAACACGCCGTGCATGTTGATCGTGACTCCCTTTTCCTTATGACCCGCAATCTGGTTGTAGTCGTGAATTGCGTTCGCGATAACCGGCACATAAACTCCTCCAAAACTTTCGCCGGTCATGTACAACCGCTTCTTCGACAACCCCATCTTGACTGCCCACTCCTTCTTGTATAAAAGGTTGACGAGTGCGGTGACAAACTGTTTTCCGAGAGTGTCGTAGTCGCCGACGAAGCAGCTGGGGTTTTTCACGGTGTCACAATAGCTGAATCCAGTACCGACCGGCTGGTCGAAGTAGATCAAATGACCTAAACTGTGCCAGCCGTTGGCGTCGTTTTTCTTTAGCGAGCCCGGCGAGTCGACGTCGATGGCGTACGGCCCGTTTTCCAAATAATTTCCGAGCGAGGACGAGGCGCCAGGGCCACCGTTGAGCCAGATGATCAACGGGATGTCGTCCTCGTCAACACTAGCATCGGAGCTACCGTCGGCGTTCTTCCCAATAGAGGACTCGTGGAACACGTAGTACAGATTACCGTCGGTTTTCTTGTCTGACTGCGCAAAACCCGCGTACATCTTTCTGGTCAGCGTAGGCGAAGTAGCGCCTGGAAGCTTCGGGACTTCATCTTCGGCGGACACGCCGCTGAGTGCTAACGCCGAGAGCGCCGAAGCGCCAAGCGCGAGACGGAACATCCTGATTCGCTTCGACGTAGTTATTGCTTTTGATCACTAGCGAGTGAAAATGACTCAGTGATAGATTAATGCGTAACTAGCTTGTGGATTACTAATTGATTCAGTCTCGATATCCCGTTTCGTTTGGCATACCACGTGTGTCATTCCCGTCCGTTTTTCCCGTCCCGAGCATAAGCAGGTATGCAAGAATAAATCATCAAGTTAAAAAAATCAGTGCATACAAGACAAATCGCGATCATCATCTATCTTCATATCATCTCGTCCCAGCGCCACTATTAACACGGCGAAAAAACTGTTCATACAACGGAGGTAGTATAGGTATACAATACTTGCAACTCAAGTACGTTCAAAATGGAAAATGGAGCAGGCCCCCTAAGGGTAAGGGCGGAATAGGAAGAAGAATGAGAATCTACTACGTAGTCAAAAGCAACTTGACAAACACGCAGAGTTTAAATTTAAAATAAAAATCGAGTAAGTAAAAATTAAGCATTGATTTACATCCTCAGTCGCGAGTCGGTTAACGGTTTGAACCCAGCGGTCTCCTTGCTGCCGCGCACTTTGGGCGCAGCCAAAGCGGCCGTCCTCGCACTCGGTCCCTTGCTCATCCGATTCGCATTCGCCGCAGTCGTCGACGAGTCCGACGAGGTTCCCTTGCCCTTGCCGCCGGCCAACTTCGCCTTGTTGGCTGGCGACACATCCACATTGTTCGCGTTCCTGTCGTCGCGGCCGACCGCGCTCAGCCGCGCGATGTGTGCCGTCATCTTCACGTCGCGCTCCGTAGCCTGCTTCAGCTCGCGCTCTTTGCGCTGTTTTTCCGCCTGCTTCAGCTCTCGCTCTTTGCGCTGTTTTTCCACGAGCAACATGGCGCGGTGGTAAGCGAGCTCCTTGTCGTCAGAGGCACCTATGTTTGGGTTTTGAACCGTAGTCGTAGTATCTCGCGGCGTCCGTGGCGACGTACTCGCCTGAACTTGCGCAGCCGACTGAGTAGCGCTAGCGGAGAGCGCTGCTTTTTGTATCTTCATTTCCGCGTTCAAGGCAGCTTGCGCAGGTCACGCAGTATTTACTTGTTTTTCAGGCGACTGCAGCTGCAGCGCAGGAGCGGGCGCGTCGCGCGGCGTGCGCGGAGTTAGGGCCTGCGCGTACGCCTGCGGCATCCTACCGGCATCCTCAGGACTTCCAGCTGGACTGCCACTCGTGGTTTCGTCTACGATCTGGCTCCGTTCCGGCCCATCAAGTCCGGTACCTGCAGCATTACGCCCTCCCGCCAGCAGCACCTGCCGACTCTGCGCCAACGCGTCATCGAGCGCCGTCTGCGCATTGCCAACTTCTTCAGCGGCGTAATTAAGCTCGTTCTGCGCTTTCTGTACTTCTTGTTGTCACGCTTTTGTATCGTCTAGTTCAGCAAAGATGTCGAATCCACCGCCTTTCATTGCACTATTCAACCACCCGCCGTTTCCACCCATCACGGTGTCCCCAAGCGGCTTCACTTCCTCTTGAAGTTTTTTCTCGATCCTTTCACTCTGCTCCTTGGCCAGCTGCAGCCACGCATTTTTACCCTTGTCGCCTCTCAAGTCTCCTCTTAATTTCTGCTCCATAATTCTTTGGCGGTCGCCCATCTTAGCGAGTAATTCGGGCGTAATCTTGTTCGCATGTGCCATAACCGCCTGGCCCATAATATTCTCAACGTTGGTGCTGTCTCTCGACGCTTGCGTTGTCACCTCAGGCTGCTTATCTTTTGGCGCAGTTGCGGCTGCGAGCTCAGCCTGGAACCGCATGCGCGCGACACTTTCGCCTAGGCCGCCGTGGCCGCCTTCTCGGCTAGTAGACTTCTCGTGCTTTTCACGTTCGCCGCGCGGTGAGAGCACCACGGGGAACGCGTCGCCATTCGCTCAAGCTTTGTCGTCCCCGGATGAAGAGGAATTCGGATTAGCCTGTCCAGGTCCACTAGCGGGCGCAGATTTGAACTGCGTACCAGTTCCCGGCGTCGCAGTTGTCGACGGCGTGGCATCGACGTCCTCTTTTAAAAGCCGGTCCTGCCTAATCCTACCGGCACCCGTAGACTTCATCACTACTTCAGGTCGCAACCGCGCACTAGGAGGCGGAAGCCCGAGCTTCTTCAAGTAGTTCGTCTCAGTGTTCCACCTCGGCGACAGGAACGACCTGTCGAACGCCCTGACCTGCTGTGCTGCACCACCGCGCATTTGCTTGGGCTGAAAGCCCGACTGGTATTCACGGTGTGAGAACAGCGCATGAACGGCGGGAGAAACGCCTGGATTCAGCTGACCCAGCGCCAGGCGCGGAACGTCAGCTCGGCTACCACCTAGCGCATCAACGTCGTTGGGCGTCGCTTCTTGATACGCCCACGAATCCACATCTGCACCTGGCTGTTGTGTCAAGTCCGAAAACCCAAAAACATCCCTACTGTCTTCGCGAGGCGCGTCCCGTTGTTTTCTGAGCTCTTCCCTCTACAGGGCGTCCTTCGCCTGCTGCAGTCATCAATTAATCGCTGGGTTCTTGCTGATCGCGTCTCGAAGGTTGGGATCGTTCATGATAGCCCCGCTGTTCGGATCTGCGAGCTGTTTCACCAATGACACCAAAGGGTCGTTTTCGCCATGTTGTTGGTCCAAACGCGGCGTCGCCGCCGAGTAGGCCGGCGTGAACTCGGTGGAGCCGGGCGCTGCACGCATGTCAAAACCGCCAAGACCACTACTGCCGTTCACTCCATTCCCCCGCGCCGAGTACAGCACGTCAATCGGATTGTTCAACTCCTCCTTCCTCACACCGCTATCGTACCGATAGATACCGTAGTCGAAGCTGCACGGCGGAACAAGGTTCTGCGCGTAGTTGAAACGTCCTGGCATCTGCGCAATCGCATCGATATCCAACTCAGGTTTATCCAGTAGTTACTCAACCTTCATAAGATCCAACTCTGCCTCGATCTTCAGATCCTCCTCGTGTACCGCCTCCAGCCGCAGTCGCTCTTCTTCCTCCTGTTTTGCGACGATCTCCCGTTCTCGCTATTCTTTTTCTTCATTTTGGGTTTTTATGTGAGAGTACGCCAGGTCGTGGTGGAACTGCTCCACAATATTCGGCATCCGCGGCGCGCGGATCACCTGCTGCACCACACCATGTTGGATACCTGCCACCTTGTACGGACTCAACAGATGCCCACTAGTTCTTTGAAAGGTCAGCCCATCGTTCGGCGTAGGCCCTGCGGGGACTGCTTGCTCCAGCATGTTGTAGGTTTTGCTGTGCACATGGTGTCCCATGTGCTGAGCCATATTTTTTTCAGCGATGTTCGCGTTCACTCTTTCCTCAAACTCCACCTTGCCGATATAGTTGCTCTCCAGGTAGTGCTCTTTCTGCAACGCTGCCTCCCTCGTCAGCTGTTCATTGCGCTGCTGCTCCTCTTGGGTGTCCTTGTTCAGCGCACGGTCGAACATTCCCTGGATAGCCTTACTCGCGTGCGCGTGAACAATGCTACTAATGATTTCTATGAATCAAGTTCGTGTACGGGTTTACCTGGCGTATACCCGGCACACTAGAATCCGGGTCCACTTCGGTTTGCTCGCGATCACCTGTCCAGTCAAAAAACAGCTAACCCGTGCCCTTCTCATGGTAGTAGTGCCCCGTGTCCGGGATGTGCACACTAGCCTCCTCAACGGGAAAAGCGAAATTTGATCCGGTGTGCGCCGCCAGGCCGTGGGTCGCGCTCACCCTATCTCACAGCGATTGGGCGAAGGAAGGCATCGCGTGGTACATGCGTGGCGGAGAGAACTCAGGTCCCTCCAGCGGCTGCCTCAGGTTTAGTATAGCGTTCTGCTTGATGCGCTCGAGCTAGGGGTTGAGGCCGCGGTTGTCCAGCGGGTTCCGTATCTGAATCGCGCCTCCCCTGGGCATTTCGATGCGCGGTGAGGGCATCACCGCATTTAAATGAGACTTCTCGAGGTAGTTGTCGATACTGCTAACGGCACCTCCGTTACCTTCACCATTTCCGTTGCTGCCATACGTGGCACTTCCAATACCAGCACCGACATTCGCGTCGCCGTCCTCCAGCTCATCCGAATCTTCACCATCTTCGTGGTGATGCGGCACCGCCATAAAGGCGTTCAATCCGGTCTTTCCCGCGCGCCCGCCCACGCTGATGCGTACGTTAGGCCTGAACGTATACTTGTGCGACGGAATCAGGTAGCCGCTGCCGTCGAAGACCTCGTTCGTGTTAAGTGCTGCTTCAAACTCACGTTCCATCCTCTTCGCCTGCAGGAGCTTGTTCTGGTCGATACGCGCCTGTTTGATCAAGCCGGCACGCCGTTCGTCTTCAGCTCTCTTCTCAAGAGCCTTCTCCAGCTCGCGCGTTTGTCTGAGACGCTCTTCTAGGATGCGACGCTCTTCGTCGGTAAGAACGCCCGGTTGCCTAGGCGTCAGGGCCTGCACTGGGGCTGGTCGAGGCGAAGTCATTCTCGAGCTGCTGATCGTGACTTTAGACGATGTGGGATCTGGCATTACTACCGGCGGGGGCATTGGCACTGTATCCAAGTCTACAGTCACGTTCTGCTTCACTTCAGGTTTGCTCTGCTTCACTGCCGGCACTTCCGCAGTCGCAGCCACCTGTTTCTCCTGGACTTTCTCGTTCAACTGCGGAAATTTCGAAGAAAGCATCTGCGTCTTAGCGTCGCCGAGTTTTTGCGCCCGCTCCAAACTTGCCCTACGTCAACTGACGCGATCCTCACTATCACTTCAACCTCGACTGCCTGTCATTTTCTTCCCTTTGCGACTTCTACAACAGGGCCTCCTGCTTCTCAAGCTACGCGATCTCTTTCTCATACGCTTCGATTTGGCTCATCAGCTTCGAATCCCTTTCTCACTCCGCCGCCAGCTTGTCCCTCTACGCCTTTCACTTCGCGATCTCTCACGTTTTTCTCTACGCCTCCTCTTCCTCCTGTCGTTTCCTTTCGAGCGCAGCCGCCTCACTATCAGATGCGGTCGAGGTCTTCCTGGGTCACTGACGGGACATGTTTTGGCGGCCCCGCGCGCCAGCGGCTGTGGCCGACGCCCGAGTGGTGCCGCGCGGCTCGGTCGATCTCAACCGCACTTTGCATGGGCTGTGCCACTTGCGAGGACGAGATCCGCGCCTGGGGCCGAATGCTATTGCCAGCCGATGGTCGCTCTCGCTGTCGCGGAGTAGAGTCAGGTGGCGCTTGCGGCGCGGCTTGTGACGCGCGTCCGCCAGCAAGCTCAGGCGGCTGAGCACTGGAGGTGCGTCCGGCTTTACGGGGCGGCATATTCAAGTTCGGTATAAAAAATATGTTGTGGTTTAGGTCTTGGTGTAGTACTGTCTAACAAACGGATAAGTAAAAAACGTTGGTGCGTTGTGAAAAGTCCAGGTCGAACTCGAATAACACAAATACGAAAAATCTCGTCAGTCTCAAATCTAGGTATTGGTATGCGGCGATTAGTCGTTTTTTCAGAGGCTGATTCCAGGTCAGATACTCTAGTACACGGTTAGGTTAGGTTGACCACAAACAGCGACAAACAGGACGTACCAAATCTTCGAGACAGCTGACCAATTTCCAATTGCGAGAAAGCAGCATTCGTTGACTGTGTTTTTCAAAAATTCTTCAGTTCATTCTAGTTCTACACACTTCTGAGTTCTAACCCAAGATCACTCGTCAGCAAAAGAGATTGCATTTTGCAACCATTACCAATTGAAAATCAGACAACTACTTAACGAGTGCACGGCCATAAACCCAACTTCACACTACCTTTATTAATATTTATGCAACTTATACATTGCTAACAAGCCCCAGGTCGATCAAGCTGATCCCCACAGCCTGGCTGAAAAACAGGCTCATAATCATGGCCAGACCGATACTAAGGCCAACCCTCTCCGTGCGCGTCGCATCACTCGTTCCAGCCGACATCCCCGTGCCGTCTCCGACCCCTCCGCCTCCACCGTTGTTTTCATCTAACTCCGCTGTGTAACCAATCAACGACAGCCCCCCATACTCTGGGTTGTAATACTCGTATATCCTGCTCGCCACCGCCTGTCGGTTTCTCGTCGCCACGACCTCCGCCACCGGGATCGTAAACGTGACAGGAAGTTTCTGGGCAGAGGTGTACACCTGCACCGTCTCGCCGTCGGGATAATCGCACCTGTCGACTTTATCCACGCAGTCGCAGCAAAATCGGTCGCGATCTACCGTCATGCCGGTGAATAGTCTGATCTCCATCATGACCATCCCCATCTTGTTCTTCGCCTTCGGGAGCTGCGTCGCCGTTACCTCGTAGTTGAACCGTCTTTGAGAAAGCGCTCAAGCAAGTGATCCAGGCGGACCTCCTTGCAGGCGTCGTCTGACTCGTCTTCACTTCGCCACCGGAACTATGTTGATGTCGAGCTTGTAACTCGGATTCGCGTACGTAGCAGTCGGTTTTACGTTGAACCGCGTGGATACACTCACGTACGCGATCTTGTTTCACCTTCCAAGTGCAGGCATGTTTGGACCAACTACTGCATCAGTAAGATTAACAAGAACCGGAAGACGGAAGTAGTCCGCAATACCGCCGCCCTCTGGTGCCAGTGGCGCCAAGCCGAGACCGTGCAGTGCGGCACCACCTCTGAATTGCGGTGCCAGTACTGAGTTGTTCACATTATCACCATTCGTCAACAGGTTCTTTGAGTGCAGCAAGTCCTTGTCCAGCGGCGACATCTGCAAGTCGACAACATTCACATCAGGCACCGTCCCTAACTTGATCATCTTGGGCTCAGTCGTGGCCATCTCCAACTGCTAAGCGAACTTGGCCAGCCCGTCAAACGCGACGATCGTGTCCTGCGTGCTGATAAATCCACCGTATTCGTTCTTCTGCAGCGCGAGGTAGCGAATGACTTTGTACGCTTCCTGCATCTCACCCAGATTCACCAACGTCTGCAGTGCGTAGCCGCTCATCTCCACGTCGACGGCTCATCACTTCCTTTTTTCGTACCGCACGCGCCAACTGCTACTGGTGCCCTCGTCGTCGGGATCGACCGCTGCGGGATTAGGATCCAAAGGGAAGGAGTAATACTCCTCACCCGTTTTTGGATCTGTGCCTATAACATTGAGCGTCAGCAGCGCCGTCAGAATCACGCCTTTGGTTGCTTCTCTCAGCCCGTCGCCGGTCTACTGGCTTCGCACGTCGGTATCGGTTGGATCTAACGTACGAATGCCGTCGTTGTTATCGACCATCATGCTGAGCGCATAAAGTTCCAGTACCTGCGTGTACCGGCTGCTCGTCGGCCTGTTGCGCGACAAGAACTGCAGCGCGGAGTTGATCGCGTTCGAGTAGGGCGCCTTGCGTTGCATTAGCGCTGTTCCAGTCTCGTTGCTATATACAACTTTGAGCGCTTTGTCCATAAAAGTCTTCATCGCGATCACACCGAAAGCAGTCACACTCGGCGGCTCCGAACCACCTACCTGCTCGCTGTCAACGCCTCCCAGCAAATACGTGGAGAACACCTCACCTCGATGCGGAAACGCGCCTGTTCGTGGATTCTGCGACTCAAGCAGGTAGGCTGCGGTTTTGTTCAGGATGTTAGGGAAGTCGACTTCAGAGAACTCGGATATCTCGCTGAATACCCGCAGCACGAACGCGCTCAGCCAAAGAGACCCCTCGCACTTGTCATTCCGCCAACATCGCTCACCGAACGCCGAGAAGGACCCATCACGATGCACGTACATCAGCTGCCGCTGCACACCCCGTATCATGTTCTTCAGGATACGCTTCTTCAGATCGCCCCGGTACTTGCCTATTCACCTGTACACCAGCCCGACTCACACGTTCGGCGTTAGCGACACCATGTTTTGCTCGCCGCATCCGTATGGCACCTGCAGCAGGTGGTCCAGGTTCTCGATCAGATCGGGTCCCAGGATTTCCCCAGTAACTTTCAGATCAACCCGGACGCTCTGCGGCACCAGGTAGTCCTGATGTATCACCGGAATGCGCATGCCGAGCTTCTGCACACCTGCTAATTGTGCTCACGAGCCCACGCCAGCTAATCAATCACTAGTCGTCCTGAAAGAAGATGACGGTGCTGTCGGTGTGAACGGCCGCTATACCCTCGGGCTCGACACGCACATATTTTTTGATCCCATCGCTAACAGCGTGCTCATAGTTCTCCTCGCCAACGCTTCAGGCGTAGTTGATCCAATATTCAGCGTCCTTGCCTAATACTGTGCTCTCGATGCCTATGTCCCCAATTTGCGTCGCGTTTAGCGGAATCTCCATTTTCAAAAACGCTCCGCCCCCCGGCACCGTAATCGTTTTCGTATACTCGACCCAAGTGATGCCCAGGCAGGCGCTCGTGCCGTTGCTCGTCCCACCACACGCGTCCTCCTGCTGCGCGATGAAGGAGTACTTGCTTAACACATCCATCTCCCGGTTCAACAAGTCTGTACTGTTGTCCGTGGACATCTCGCACTCCCACCCTCCGTTCGAAGATGCAGTCGATCCCGGACACGGCAGCGGTTTCAGCCCGCTGTCAAGTTTTAACGTGAAAGTCATTTCTTCAGCAGTGTCGAGATAGTTGTATACTGTGATGACCGCCAAAAACTGTTCGCTCCGTATCGCTTTCTGCGGGAGTGTATACTCGATGAAGACGGGCTTGAATACCTTGAGGTGACTTCGCGGGCTGTTCGCTGGGTTGGTGTCGAACTTGCTGATCGCGAGGCCGTGCTCCGAGTGAATGGAGAAGCCGAATAGGTAGAACGTCGTGATCGTATCAGGACAGCGCAGCAGGTTGGTCTGCTACCGCCCGTAGCGCACGCCAACGTGTTCGTAGGAGGCATATTGCGAGACGATGTTCGATCCTGGCTGAGCAGCTTGTTCTGCCGTTCCTTCTTTATACAGCAGGCCGTGGCTCGTCGTGTAACTCGTCATCACTCCGTCAGTGATGCGATCCCGATCCGGCCCGCGCGTGATGTTACTCACAAAAGGCTGTACTTCTACAGCAAGGCCAGGACTTACAACACCAGGTCCAGCCATCCCCAGAGTCGTCTGCGCCTCGGTACTGAAAGTGAAGTTATATCCATCCTGGTCAAATGAGTCATCTACCATTTCATAGTCCAAAAGTTGTTGCATCGTCGGTGTGTACGTGTGGTTCGGGTGTGCGCCGCCCGCCAGTCCTCAGCGGTCAATAGTGGTGGAAACTTTCTCCCACAACCACGTTTCGGGGAAGAAGGAGCGGACGCGTGGCTTGGCAGCCGCACCGCCCGAGTCACCACCACCACCGCTGCCACCGTCATCTGACCTCTAGGAAGTTGCCGAGTCTGCTGACGCTGAAGGTGCTCATGATGAAGGAGCAGGTCACGATTCTGCTACCATGTCTGTTCCACCACCCCTCATCATGATTCCACCTCCACTCCCGCTCTTGCAGTAGTCCAGCGATATCGGCCGCGGACACTGCAGTACGCTGTTTTTCTGCTGCTCCTAGGCAGTCTAAGTTTGGGATCCGCCTTGACTCAGAAATCCTCACGCGAAAAAGTCGATGGGACTCAGCTCGTAGACGCTGCCGTGCGAGTAGGGGTGCGCTCACTTCTCTCACAAAGGTATGTACTGGAAATGCCATCCCATGTACTCCTCGGAGTACTGGAACGGGTTGCACAGCCCCCACGTGTTGTTCGCGTTGGACACCAGCTCTCTCTAGCCCAGGGTCGTGAACGATGTCTGCAGTGCACTTTTCAGTCACGAGAGGCTTGGCTCGAGCCGTTCGTTGTCTAACAAGTCAACGCTCTTGTCGATGCTGAGGATGTAGGTGTTCATTCGAGCCGGCGGCCTGGTGTCGATAGCGGTGTATTCTACCGGTTGGAGTTCACGACGACTTGCGCTGTAAGTCGGACCGTCGGCACTTGTCGGCGTGCCTCAGGCTATACCAGTCCTGTTCACATCCCGACCATTCAGCGGATTAATCACCTCAAACCCCGTACTGTTTATCTCGAGTCCGATCACCTGCCCGGGCTTCGCCTCCCTCTTATCAAAACCCACGCTGACACTGTTTCTCATCTTGAAATCGTAGGAGAAGGCTTTCGTGGCCGTCACCGTCCGCTTCGTATTAGCTGTCGCGTCACTTGGATCTTTGAACGTGCAGAGCACCACGATGTGCATCTCAGGCGAGGCATCCTCGTACTCAAGGGTCTCATAGAAAAACCTTTCGCTGACTTCGTCGTATACACTCCGTGCCAGCAGGAAGTCGGCTGTCCACTCGAACAGAGATGAATATTCAGGCAGTGCGTCGCCGCGCATGATGTTCTTCGCATTCACCTTGTTCTGGTAGGGCCTATCAAGAGCGTTATTATAAGACAATTTTCTTCCCCTTGCTGCTGACGAGCATGTAGCGCATGCTCTCGATCTGCGTGTTCGGGTCCAGGTTCGAAACCAACCTGAACGTGACTTTCGGCACGGTGTCGTGCGTAATGCTGAGATCAACAACACCTGAAGATACAACGTGCGAACCGTTGGCGTCAAGGGCCGGGAGCAGCTGCAGGTGGTAGCGCCCCGCCGTTGAATACCGTCGTTCTGCGCAGAAAGATCCACTCGGTCACGCATCGTCGGTGCGTCTAGTCCAGCTGAGATCGCTGTCCGTAATCCGCATCGTCACACTCGACAGGCAGCAGCTCTTCGCCTGCGAGTCGTAGTCCAGAAAGTTCTGATACAAGTTGCAGCAGCTCTTGTACGTGTCATCCGGGACCTGCAGAGACAGTCAGCCATTGTCAGGCGCACCCGGTCCCGGAGACTGGCTCTTACCCTGCTAGATGGTAACACTCTTCGCGCAGCCACTGTAGTAACGCAGCGGATCCCAGACTCACCGGCTGTCGACCGGCTGGCCGCTCTTTATTGGATCTAACTCTCTGCATTTCACGTTCTCATAAATGTAGTTGTCGTATCCATAACCAGGATCATAACTCTATGAACTGCTTCACGTTCACACCTGACCATCACCACCATCGTTGTAGTTACCGTTTCCAATAATCGGGTTTCCGTTGCTGTCCACCCTGATACTGACGGTTGAGCTCTCCTGGCCGCCGCTTGGGAATCCAAACTCCTCAATTCCGCCGATGGACCAGGTGCTCCCCTCAATGCTGAACGCGCTGAAAACCTCTACACTCACACCTTCGGCGTGCTGCACAGCAACCTCCGCTCCGGTACCAGGGTTAATGACCTTCTACACTCACTCGAGCTCGGAGCCAGGGATAAATCCGCTGCCATCGCCGCTCTTGCCCTTCATTGGCGAATCGAGCACGATTCACTCCTGGTAGGGGTGGACGTAAAAATCCTGTGTGACATTCTCGCGCATGTTCAGGGCGGCGTCGAAGACTTCTGTCGTGATCCGGAGAAAGGTGTCGCGGCTTGGGTTGTAGCGGTAAGCCCGATCGCTGTTGCAGTCGTAGTTGCACTGCGACAGGTAGCGCCAGCGCGACACCAGCTGCCGCGCGTCAAGATCGAAGATGATGTTCTTCAAGAGAATGGCATCGTCATCATTGCTGTAAAACTCAGGTCGTTGGAAAGTCGAGTTCGCGTTGCCGGTCCGTCTCAAAAAGGCTCACTCTTCATTGACTCCATCACCAGCTCCGACAAGCGTGAAGTTCGAGTTCGGAAAGTTGCGTTGGTGCAGCAATCGCGCCGCACTGCTGCTGTACTGGTCAGTGTGATTCTTGTAAGTATTCAAGTCTGGAAGAGCGCCCAGTTCAGTTTCGATCTCGCTCTCCACGCGCTTCTGCTCTCGTTC
>JACLAC010013919.1_pt1 | contig 22137 bp, 13 predicted proteins | sample 8027881 | NCBI WGS metagenome assembly JACLAC01 (sample SAMN15725517, study PRJNA655200) | protist metagenome | isolation source: fluorescence activated cell sorting (FACS) single amplified genomes of... | place: Spain: Blaines Bay Microbial Observatory, Mediterranean Sea | collected 2016-01-19 | reverse complement strand
GTATTTTCAATGTTTTTCCTTTGTTTTCATGTAATGGAATGAAAAATCCATCATCATAACAATGAATTATAAGAATTTAGGTTGAAAATGTTGAAAATGATGAAATTTGATGGAAAATATGCGAGATATAATGGTATTGTAGTGTTAATGTAAAGAAAAAAAAGATCTGCACATCCACATTGCACATTTTTACCAGTTACCAGTTACTGTACGTGGTAGCTACCTGGTATGGTAATTATTTTCTGGTAATTATTTTTTCACTTAATATTATTACTATTATTATTATACTTTTATTACCACACAAAACATGTGTGAGAGTATGAATTTATACATTGTACTTATTTACAGTGTAGGGCGCATTGGACTTTATGTAGATAGAGGCGAAGTTAGTTGCAAGTGCGAGATATAAAGAAGTATGATTGAGCCACGCCAAAATAACAATACTACTCTTACTGCACCAACGCCAAAAAACAATGAAATCATAAATCCTCTTTTAGAAAAAGATACAATCTCTTCATCCAATAACTATTATGCGATATGGTATGTTGTTGGTGCATACGCTTTTTCAAATTATCTTGTTAGAGTAACAATTGGTTTTGTTGCTGTTGCAATGGAAAATGATTTAAAAAACATTTCAGTGTCATATAGTAATAAGACATACGATAATAATGTAAACAGGAATGAAAATGTAAATAACAGAAAAGCAATAATATTATCATCTTTTTTTATAGGATATTTTATAAATAATATTTTTGGTGGTTTATTAGCATCTAAATTTGGCGGATTTTTTGTTTTAAGCATAGCATGTTTTGCATGGTCGTTTACGACAGCTATTATACCGTATGTATTTGATATGTCGTATGAAACAACATTTTATTTATTTGTCAATTTATTATTTCTAGGAATTTCATGTGCACCAGTTTTTCCAGCTTCACAAGTTGTTTTGTCTAGATATACAAATACAGCAAATAGATCCATAGCAATGAGTATACGTAGCGCTGGTGCCAGCATTGGTGCAATGGTTGGTACATTTTTGTCCCCATATTTCATTTATACTATTGGATGGAAAAATATGTTAAAATTATACGGTTCATTTGGTCTTATTGTTATTGCCATTAGTTTTTATTATATTCAAGAAGAAAAAAAAGAAGATAATAATAATAATGATTATAACAACGATGGTGTCAATAAGAAGGAAGAAAAGGAGGACGGTAGTAAGAAAGATACTGTGGAACAAATACATAGTAATAATACAATTACAAAGGAAACATACGTTCAATTATTGCGCAATAAATCCCTTCAATCAGCCTATATATGCCATATTGCAATTAATTTAACAAATTATACAATATTATCGTATATGCCCACTTATTTTGTCGATGTTTTAAAAATCGAATTGACTTCTACAGGTATTTATATATTGCCATCGCGTTTTGCAGCAATTGCAGGCCCGGTATTAAGTGGTCTTTTGGTAAAATATATTTTGAAAATGAATTTATTGTCTTTGCTAAGCACACGTAAAAATGGTGCAATAATTGTCATGTTGTCCGTGGCATTTTTCAATTTTTTAATGCCATTTTTCCAAGATAGCCCTGTTGCAAGTTCAACATGCTTGTTCATTATCACTTTTTTTATGGGCTGTTTCGATAATTTTGTCGTAGCAAGTTACATTGATATGGTTCCTGCACCAGAATTACAAGGTTTTGTTTTCGGCTTTGGAAATACAGTAGCAGCGATCCCAGGGTTTCTTGGACCATTTATTGTTACATATTTTTTAAGAAGATTTAATGGAAGTTGGTATCCTGTGTTTTGGATCATGTCATTGACATTAATTATTGCCAGTTTCAACCATTACATTCATTGCAATGTGACCAACATTCTTGCAAAAAGTAAATCGATGGTTTGAGAGTGCGTGTAAATTACATTTTAGGCCATATTATGTGGTCGTACAATCAACAATGTAAAATTTAAGAAATATTAATTATATATTTTTAAATATTATATATATATAAAATATGCATATACTAAAATATTGTTTATATAACCACGTATCACCATATTAAACGAAGTGCACGCACTCACATCTCATACTACGTTACACCGTGTATAAATATTTACTCTTATATATTAATACGAGAATACAAATTAATGATTAATATTTATATAAGCTAAAAATATAATTATACATACACTTTTAACGCGGGAGGAAAATTGTAATATTTCCCACCCCCCTCCCATCTCTCTTCAGATATCTTCAATACCCTCGTCTTCGTTGTTTTAACTGCAATTCTTTTCCTTTTAATCTAAGTTGTTGCAATTGTTGATGTACGTCAATTATATCGGAAGCTTCTCGTAGCAATTGATAACATTTTTGATTACTACATATATCCTTTGGCATTTTACCATCTTTATTTTGTAAATCTGGATTTGCACCGGCTTGAAGTAATTTTTGTAATAAATGTTCATTACCAGTTCTAGCAACTATATGTAATGCTGTATCACCATTATTATCTTGTATATCAAGTTCAATTTTTTGCCTTTCATATTGCAAGAAAATACAACCAAAAATTAAATTATTATATAAACATATTAGATGTAAAGGTGTTTGACCATCCCGATTTACTTTATTTACATCTGGACCACGCCATACAATAGCATGTTCCTTATGATCCCAATCATTTGTACCTTTTAAGAGAGCTTTAAATGCTTTTACATCATTAGTACGGCATGACAAATGCAATGGTGTATCATGCCCATCCGTACGGTGTTTCGATTTATATGATCTTTTCGTTATCGATCCATTTTTCTTTTTTTTCGTTTCTTTGTAGCTTACATCTAATCTAGTTTTTAATTTATTTGTTTGTTCCCATCGCGAACGTTCGGAACATTTACCATCTAAACATTGGCCATATTGAATATGCTCTTCTAAATTGCAACCAAAACCAAAATTTTTAAATTCATACAATGTTGGATCAATTGTACGTATCGATTCTGCTGCTTTCTGAGCTTGATATTCATCATGATATGCAAACGATGTATGGCGAGCATTACCTAGCGTTGATGGTATATCATATTTAGGCCCTAATGTATTTTTTGTATTTGGATCTGTCTGTTGATTCCACCTCGGACCAAATTTAGAAAAATTAGATGCCTGTATTCTTTTTGATACAACCGTATGCTTTGGATTATAAACGGGCCCAGGAGTTGCTTTATTATGATTTATCCGTTTCGTACGTGTGTCCATCGAAAATGCACCACCTCGCTTATCTGGACTTGTTTCTACTTTGTAAGATCCTGGTCCTACTCCATCAACATTTAATTTAGTACTACTATCAAAACGATTACCTTGCTGGAACGTACCTAAACTAGTTGAACGATGTAAAGAATTAAATTGCTTTTCACCAAATTGTCCAGGTATTTTTGAAAATGGTATTTTTGGATCTTCTTTTTCCTTTAAACCAACTAAACGTGGTTCAACGTCTATGACTACACGACGTGGACGTCTAGGCCCACCATATCGTGTTGGCAAAAATGGGTTATTTTCTACTGCTAACTTTGGTTTCTCAGGTTCCCAACCTTGAGGTAAATTTACCGAATCAGCAAATGCGGTTTTATATGCACGTATATTTCTAACTTTTGCTACACCATGATCTACTTTTGGTGCGGCATATTTTGCTTCACTAGAAGTTGCAGTATTCACATTACTTCGGTTCACACTGCTTTCAATGGATGATGATAACGATACACCAGTATTTAAGCGAACATTATTATTATTATTATTTACATCTTCTTCTTGTTGCTTTACATTATTTGACACTTTTACACCTTCTTTCCATTTTTTCCAATATGCTGGTGAATACAATTCGATTTTTTCTGTCATGTTCTGTAATACAATATCGTATATGTATCTATCTTTCTAATTTATATATTTCACTTTGTGAAATAATTGATGAATATTATGATATATATATATATATATACATAGATACTTTTTATATTATCCATATATATACTCTATTATCGCAACTATCCATATATATACTCTATTATCGCAACTATCCATATATATTTTGGAAATATTAGCATGGCACACCATTGTGATATAGACGTTATAATAAAGATCATCATCAGAAGCCAATCCAAACAATAAATAATAAATAAATATATCAGTACATGTATTACAACATGCATTTCATAGAAATTTTTTTTTTTAGTTTTAAATTTGGTGGCAAATCTACCATATAAACTGGTTGTATTAGTCATATATATATATATATAGTTACACGTCTTTTTAAATACGATTATTCTTTCAAAGTATTTACCATCATGGGAAGAAAAAATAAACGCGATCCACAAGCAAAATTAACTGTGGAATTTTTTGATTTATCAAGAAAAGGAGCCAAATTACGAGAAGTACCAAAAGAAAAAAAGAAAAAAAGTACTTTAGATAAAATGGTAGCAAAAAAATTAGGCGATGATGGAAAAGCGTTAAAACCGGAACATAAAAGAAACGTAGAAGAATCTGTCAAAGTGTATAAAGTAGCGTTAGAATTATATCGTGATAAAATAATAACTAAAAATCCATCATATTATGCAGGTGCTCATCAAAATGTTGCAACTGCTTTAATTGATTGTAGAAAATATGTCGAGGCGGAAAAATATTTTACCGAAGCAGAAAGGATTTCAAAAGAAGCTGGATTAAGCAAAGAAAGCAACCATTCCAGTATCTTAGAAAATATGGTGATATTGTATATAAAATGTAGAGATTGGGAAAAAGCAGAAAGATGTGCAGGTGATTCGTTACGATTGTTTCCGGAAGATGGTTCCCCAATAACGGGAGGTATGAAATTATTAGATAAAAAAGCTAGGCATGCTAAATTATGTACAATAGTATCCAAATTTGAAGAAGCTATTGAATTGGCAAATGAAGTTATACAACAAAGTTCTAGGAAAAAGAAACGAAAAGCAGATTTAGCACTTATACGAAGCATTGCAAAATCAGAACATGCTATTTTAACAAGAAATGAAGATTTATTACAACAAGCAGAAACGGAAATGTCCCAATCAATTCAATTAGCTGAACGTGGATATGGAAAGAAACATACAATTACTGCCGAACATTGTGAATATAATTCAATGTTTCAAGGTGGTATTCGACATGATTTTAATGGTGCTGAAATTTTAGCATTGAAAGCTGCAGATTGTCGTGAAGGACATTTAAAAGATTTATTAGCAGAAGAAGAATTTGCTAAACAAAAAGGTGCAGAAGAAGATAAAGATATACAATATATTGATAAAGATATTATGAAAGATGATAGGACAAAGTTGATGATGGAAGATTGTTTAGCCATGTTAGGTAATGTTCATGAACGAAGATTTTTAAGACCATGGCAATATTTAGTATGGAAAGGTTTTTGAAATTTCTGTGTGTGTGGATATTTTTGTTTTATTTAATACGAACGTCGTATTTGTTTACATATATTATGTGTGACGTACATGTACGAATTCAGAAATATGTTTGTAATACATCAAAATATCCGAATGAGGTGGTCGTATCGGATTTTTTATACGTGGGAAAGGATACTTTGAAAAGTTCATTTAAGGGGTTCTAATAGACACATACAGTTTAGTGTGCATAGAGTCTGACGACGCAGAGTTAGAGTTGCCAGACTACCTGGACTACATTTTGTATTTTATATCATATCAAAATTATAATTTTTAAAAAAATACAGTATCTCTTTTGAATAATTTTTTTTGTGAAGGAAACCACATTTTTACTTTACGCACATAAAATTCTTTTGAACGTGCGTCTTTTTTTCCCCATTTTTTTACATTTTTGTGTGTGTTTTTTTTCAACCTCTGCAGCTCTTACTCAATTTTACAATTTTACCTTTTATTACTCAATATGACCTACAGCATTTAAATTTATTCCTAAACGATGGGCAGCTTCCACGAATAATGTAAATTCTGCAGATTGTTTTTTATTTTTTCCATCAATAATTCTTTCTAACTTTGCAAATTTTGGTCGTTCTGGACAATTTGCAGTATAATCTAATGAAAATTGCGAATATGTCTTGAAACGTGCTGTTTGCGAATAACCAGAAGAAATCAATGGAGTAACTCCTGGGCTGTTCATAACATATTCTGGATCTAATGCTCTCCAACTAGGTGGTAATGTATGACCACCAGTTGATTTACCTAAATCTTTATTTTTGATACCATGTTTTCTCATAATATTTTCTTGTGCATTCTTCATGCTCTTTTCAACTCTTGCCATCTGTTTCAATAGCTTTTCTCGTTTCCTCAATTGTCTTTGCATACTTTTAAAATGTTTAGTGCTACTCCCAACATCGTTAGTTTGTGGGTATTTTTGTTTTGGCAGATTACCTGTACTATTCCATAATCTATTACTAACTATTGGTTCACGAGCAGTTTCACTACCAGATTTATGAGTTCGTGCGATGCTTCGTGAAGATGACATGATGTACAAGTTGATAATTGGAATGATGATGTTCAAATAAATATATATATATATAGTAGAAATATTATTTATCTCATCTGGTTTAAATATATATATAAGTATTTATTGTTTCCATGTATAAATACTACTATACCTCAGTAATAATAATAAAACAACAACAACAAAGAAGAAGATATTATATTGATAACAGCTATATCTTTTTTTCCAAAAAAAAAAAAAAGCTGTTGTCACAAGTTTGAAAGTACAAGTTTTATTAGTGTCAAATGATTTTTCATAGGAAAGGATTTTACTAAAATTACCACAAAGCCAAACCTCAAACAAACCTTTTTATAGATGATAATAAAATATGAATAATACGAAGAAAACATATATAGTAAATTGAAAACAAAACAAAACACACAATTTCGGAAAACAATTTAAACCATTTAGTATTTATTACATTATTATCAATCACTGAATATACGGCGAAAAACAAAAAAGAAGAAGGTAACAATGAAAGTTGCAATATTTTTATTAACAATATTTGTATTTTTTACTTCTACATCAGCTATTATTAATGGCAACTGGAAGTTATATCGTTCAGCAAATAAAAATGACAGAGTTAAATTACTAGTTGTATTAAAACGCTCTACAGAATCCGTTCAAAAATTAGAGGAACGTTTCTGGGCTGTTTCGACTCCATCGCATCCAGATTATGGTAAATTTTTATCAAAGAATGATTTGAAAGAGATGATGAAAATACCAATGAAACAAATTAACTTGGTACGAAATTATTTTACAAGTTTTGGAAAGAACGACGTTAAAATTGAATTAAACGCGCACGAAGATGTATTAAAAATTGAAATGAATGCACTTCTAGCAAATAAAATATTTAAAACAACATTGAATATTTACAAGCATACTCACATTGAAACAGCATCAGATATTATTCGCACAGAGGAAGGATACATTATGCCGTTACCGAACGAGGTTGATTTTGTTGGAAATTTAGAAGAATTTCCACACGTTTGGCAATTACAAAGTGAAGAAAATGAAAAAAAATCGTCTTCCTTCGTGAAAAAGATCGAAACGAATATGAACAACAATGAAGCGGTAGGAGATTGGCCAACTGCATGTGGCAAATGTGCTAATGGTTTATTTGGTAAACGTGTTACACCAGCTGTATTAACGGAAGCATATAATTTAGGAAATGCACCAAATGGAACAGCAAAAGGTGCAATCGCAGTAGCTGAATTTACACAAGTATATTGGGACCAAGAAGATCTTGATTTATTTGCACAAGAATGTCAATTAAAAAATATATCTATTGACATGCATGGTGAAAATAAACCATCCCAATGCCACGTATCCATTATCATTCGCCCAAATTTATGCAAAGAAGCAATATTAGACATTGAAACTATTAAAGGTATTGCTGGTTCCATCCCATTGTCAAATTATTATACCGATCAATATTCAATTTTAGATTGGTCAGAAACAATTAATAATTTGGAGGATCCACCAATGGTACACTCTATATCATATGGTAATGATGAATCACAACAATCATCTGTGCAATATATGTATCAAGTAAATGTAGCATTACAAAAATTAGGAGTTCGTGGTTTGACCGTATTATTTGCTTCAGGCGATGGTGGTGTGTTTGGAAGACGTGGAAGTAATAGACGATTTCATCCTGGATTTCCAGCTACAAGTCCATATGTAACTTCAGTAGGTGGAACAGATTTCTCTACACCAGGTTCAATTGGTTCTGAAACTGCATGGTCTGGTAGTGGTGGTGGATTTAGCGATACATTTGGCATTCCAAAATATCAAGCTGATGCAGTTGCTGCATATAAAAAAACACCATCTTTGCCAGATCAATCAAAATGGAACAATACAGGACGTGGTTTCCCTGATGTCGCTGCGTTGGGTGGAAACAAAAATCAATATTGCATAACATTGAATAATAATCCAACTGGTGCCTATGGTACGAGTGCAGCTACTCCTGTATGGGGCGCAATTGTTGCAAAATTGAATGAATTACGTTTAGCACAAGGTAAAAGTCCAATGGGATTTATGAATCCATTCTTATATGCAAATCCATCTGCATTGAATGATGTTACGACTGGTTGCAATGGTGGAAAAGCACAAGGTGGTAAATTTGGATTTCCAGCTGCCAAAGGATGGGATGCTGCTACAGGTCTTGGAACACCTAATTTCGAAAAATTAGCAAGTTTAATATAAATACAACAACTGAAATATGTAAATGTGTGGTGGCTCGGTAGAAAATTGTTAAATAATACACTCTTTTTTATTTCATTTACGTTTTTACATGGTGGTGTCTTTCCTTATTCGTCCCTACTTTTTCTTAATTAAAATTAGTATACAAATATATATACTTAAATAAAAAAAAAAAACAAAAATGGGACCTTATTCTAGACTTGGATATTTTTTCCTTGCGTAAGACTTACTACTATAGTGATAATATATTTTTAAGGTCAATTACACAACCATTTTTTGATTCCCGTGTCGTTATTTATTCTTTTTTTTTTTTTTTCAAAATTTAAATAAAAAATATATATTTTTAGTAATTCATAGAAAGAAAGGTGAAAGAGATAGAAAAAGAAGTGACACATACATAATATACATATATATATATATATATAATACAATCACAAAAATAAACAATATGGATCGTGATAATAATACAGATTGGTTAAGTGGTGGTAATGATAAGAAAAGTTCCAATGATGGTGGTGGCCGTAGGAATAGGAGAAGAAGGCGTAGAAGAGGTGATGAGGATGAGGATAACGATAACGTAGATAATAATGATAATAGTGGTAGTTCGAAAATTGCGGAAACGGCAAAAAATGAATCAAAATTTGCTGAAAAATCTGATTCAAAGAAAGCATCGAAAGGGTGGGATGATGATGAGGAAGATGATGCGCCACCGAAAAATGGACCTTCCAGTGGTTGGGGTGATGAAGGTAAAACATCTTCATCTTCCTCACGTAGTCGTAATGCAAAGAAAAAAAAAGACAAGAAAAAAAAAGCAGCTCGTGATAACTTTTTTGACGATGATGAAGGTGACGATATACCTGTCATACCAGATTTGGAAGAGGAAGAAGATGAAGTAGTTGAAGCAGACATTGCTAATGCACCGAAAGCACAAGCACGTCGAATGTCTAGCATTCGCGAGCTTGATTTGGATATTAAATTGTCATTGCGTGATCATGTTAGTGCTGGTGTCGAGTGGATTGATTTAAGTTTACTTACTTCGTCACTTGCACCACAACAAAATGTTGGTGAGCAAGATATTCCATGGGATTTTGATGATCTTTTTGAACGTGTAGCTCAAGATATACATGCGGAAGAAGATAAAAATTCTACGGATGTTGTAGATGGTATGAATAATAATCTTGGTAATGAGAAATTAAGTAGAAAACGTGGTGGAAGAACAAGACCTTAACGAGAGTAGACTGTATTTATATAAAAATATTTGATTATAATATCATACATATATTATGTAATATCATATCATATCATAGCGTGTGTGTATAAATCTCAGCAGAGTGTATGTGTAATGTTTCAAAAATACGAGTTGTTCGTATGAGCGCGTATATTTTTTTTACGACGTACTTAAACTCCTAAGATACCTTCAAACAATTACATATGTATGATATATGTACATATAAATATTTACGAATCGTACCCCGAACATAAAAAAAAATTTTAATCTCTCTTCTTTGTTTTTCTCTATTTCTTAGGTGGACTTGTAACACTATTTCTTTGCATACTACTACGTCTTCGATGTCCTCCTCCTAAATTTACTTTTTTTTGTATATCATTATGTGAAGCTTTCAATTCATTTAATGCACCTTCCAATCTATCAATTTTTTCCATTGCACGTCTTAAACTTTGTGTCTGATCGATATCCAAACCAAGATCATTTGGATTATCAATTGTTTGAGCGATACTATTACGACCCTGGACACCGTCAGAACCACCATTTGTCGTATTATTATTGCTACGTCCAATATCAAAGTGACTTGCACTATTCCTGCTTGTTGGAATATTACTTGGTGCTAATGCTTGAGAATCTATTTGTAAATCTTGAACTAAACCAAATGCTTTACGAGTTCTATTACGAACTGCACGTTCAATGTCATGCCCAGAATCATCATAAAGTCCTCGAACATATGGTATTTGATAAATACTATTATCATATAATGTTTTGTCACTAGTTGCACTTGGTGCAAAGGCTAATTCAACAGATTTACTACTACTGCCACCATCCATAGCACCTTCTTTTTTCTTTCTTGATTTAGACCTTTTCATTTTACGTTTACCACCAAGAGAAATATCTTCACCTGTGACAGGATCAAATTGTACCCATGGTTTTGTTAAAAAATCTAATGTCAGACCTGCAAAATACAACAAAGCGAAACTGCGTATGATGCACGATATGAATCTTGAAAAAGTTAAAGTGCCGACACTCCCTTTTGGTATAAATTTTAATTTAATTCCATAATCATATATAATATGTGTAAGAACACCATCCTTAAACACTTGTTTTGGACTTTTCCGCCCAATTACCCCCGGCACATGTTTAATGGAGACGGATGCACGTAAATTGCCTGATGAAAATAAATATCCAATTTCACTTAAGCTTCTTGGATAATTGAAATATTCAATAGCCATGACAAAAATCGTACCAGTTTGTCGATATGTAGGTAACTCACTAGCTGCACCATCATTTGCAGTACCAGCAAAAGCATCATTATTTGACTTATCTAATAAATCCAAAACTAAACCGCTATCGCCAAATAATTCTGATATCGTAGACCATTGTGTTTTACCATTTTCAAATATTGTTGGTGTATTTGCTTTACAAGTTGATACACCATCTGGCCATGTTTTGGATACTTCAGCATGTTTAAAACCAATTGACATTTTCTCTGGGTGAAGTGTAAATTGTGAACTATATGATTTTGCCATAACATCGTAAGTAACACGCATGGTACGTATAAAAAAATTTCCACCTTCTATTGTTTCACCTAATGTAGCAGTGGATGCATCCATATTGTTTTCACACTCAGATGCAGTATTTAAGCTACGTAAAAGCGCTAAGCCTTCTGGATATACTGCATCAGATATATATCTTGGTGTACCCATTTTACAATAAGTTGGAGTAGGGCTTTGTATTAATACAGCTTTATAAATTGCCGTTCGATTTTGTACATATGGATTAATAACAGCCTCTGGTGCTGACAATGCAAACATATTGGAACTGCCAAGTATTTCAAATGATAAAAAGTATATAAATGATAAGAATGCGGAAAATATAAACAAGAACCCAAATAACTCCTGATATTTTCTTGCAGTATATGGATATCGACAACACCATTTCAGAATTCCTTCTTTATCTACTTGACTAAGCAATGGCATGTTTTTTTTTTTAATCTTTTTTTTTTCGTTTGTTTATATATATATATATATTTATATATATATTTATAAATATAAATACGTGTGTATATGTGTATATGTATATAATACGTATAATAATCCAACCACCTTTTTCTCTTATCAATACGTTTCTTTATTATTATTATCTTTGTATAAGTTCGTTTCTATTGATTTTTCTTTCATGATATCAATGTATTTGTTTTTACCTGTGGTATTACAACAAATATGTTTCTAATTTCTATGGATTATGAAAATCATTTTTCAATAGTGAATAGTCTTATTTTGGATTATGAAAATCATTTTTTCAATAGTGAATCGATCCATATGTTCTTCTACTACTATTGTCATTATTATATATAATATTCATTCGCAAAACATTCATGGTCTTCCTGGTATTCGTTTTCGTTTGGTTTTAATCAAACACGTTTTTGTGTATATTACACCGTTTGAAAGAAACACGATGTAATACTTCTATATAATGTAATTCAATATCGATGAAATAGATTAAGATGTGTACATAATATATTTTCATATCGATATATAAATTTATCTCCCACACACCGCGGATTTTAATAAAATTTTTGTACAAAACTTGATTCTTGATTAATGTTTAAGGTGTTTAAAATATCAATCGTTACACATGTCGGAAAAAACAAAACCAAAAAATCTTTTTTTATGAATCTCTCTCGCCTTCACAAAAAATAACACTGCACATAATGGAAAAAATGCCTGATCATAATGAGTTGATGTACACACATTTTAATTTATACTACTATAATAATCATATGACTATTATCATCTCTAACTATTATCTTTATGAATATATATATATATCGATATATATTGTCAAAATATATGTTTATTATATATATAGTAATATACAAAGAACAATAATATTATATATATATATATATGCATATAAAACTTGATCAGATAACTCAGTACGGGGGAGGATCGTCGATGAAAGATATCGTTGACAATAATCTTTTTATACTTATTAATCTCTCCAATGTATAATGGATACACTTCTATCTATAATAATTCACTTTTATTTTGTATTTTATCGCCATTATTTACCATCACTACAGTGTAGTATATACACACTCCCTAGCTTTTCCGCTAGGAAGTGTGTATTCACTTTAAGTCCAAATTTTTAAGTCCAAATTTCACGAAAAAAAATGGACATAAGTGAATATGGACATAAAGTGAATATTCATTATACTGTTTATATACTAAGGTATGTTTCCTGTTTTCTATATAAACATATGAAGTGGTGTGTCAATGCTAACATGGTTAATATTCGGAGTAACGAGTAGGTGTGTAATAAAGATGTAGCTTTTAATAATTAAAGTATTACATAATCTTTTTTATTTGTATTGTATGTAATATTAATACAAAGCAATAAATATCATCTATGCCATTTTGTATGACACCTACTTAAAATTAAATTTCCGTAAAAATTCTTATGAAAAGACAAATGAGTTCAATTGGGTAGGAAAATACATCATCTAGAATCCAAATATACACTACAATAATATTAGAAATTAATAAAATTTCCAACATTTCTAAAAAAAAGTGAATTGTCTGAAATTTATGCATATCCATGTATTTCCAACATGTTTTTTGTAATTTTGAGCACTTTCTACCATGGGCTAGCATTACGAGAAAAAATGGACATAAAGTGAATATTGCAATTGACATAAAGTGAATACACACGCAGTGCGAGTCGTTTAGTATGTAAAAAGACGTTTAGTATGTAAAAACAGTGATATTCAATGCTATTTTTATATTTATAATTGTTGTATTCTAATTACCCCTTTTAAGTATAATTATGAATATTTTGATAGGTATTTCAGTGATTTGCATTTTCCCATTTTCTTGCAATTTCTCCTGAAAATTGTAAATATTTCCGCAAAAATGATTGATTTTTAACCTCATTTCATACTTTCCAATCAAAATGTTTAGTCTATCAAGTACAATATGTTAAAATAGCATTGAATATCACTGTTTTTACATATTAAACGTCTTTTTACATATTAAACGACTCGCACTGCACACTTCCTAGCGGAAAAGCTAGGGAGTGTGTATATACTACACTGTATTTCCTCCCTTAATAATGAATCAACTGTGACACTTTTATATATAATAGTAGAAAAAATAATATATACAGTACTATTTGAAATAGAAAGATAATCATATTATATATAACATAGATACATATATATATATAACGAAGAAAAATAACGACCAGAAAGTACGATGGAATATTTAGATACAAAAGCAGAATTAAAAAGGCAAGTAACCACCTTGCAAAAGTATTTAATGCAAGTAGTGGAACATAGTGAAATGGAAGTTCAAGACCATGAAATTAATGAACGTATATGGAGAAAAGAAAAAATGCAATTAAAAGCACAAATAAAAATATTAAAAAATGGTGGAACGATTGAAGATATGGATGATGATGATGGCAATCTATTAGAGAATTTTGATGTGAATAATAGCAGTATGGCAGTCTCCCACTCTGAATTAGAAAGTTCTATCATAAATTTAACCTCCGAACGTGATAGTTTAAAAGAAACAGTTCATATGTTAAGTGCTAAATTAGGTATTGAACCTAACGTTATTAATAATAATAACAATACCTCTAATAAAAAGGCATGGTATAATATATGGTCCAATGAAGAAGATAGAAAAAGATCACTAAATGGTAATGATGAACAAAACAAAAATGATAAAGTAGATAAAAAAAAAGAGATAGATGTTGATCAGAATAATAATAAAGATGAAATAATCATGCAACGTATAATAGATGAAAATACTGAACTTAATAATAAAATAGAACTATATGATAAACAATTAGAAGATGCAAAAATAGCTGTATTAAAAGCAGCTGCTGTTATTAAAGAATTAAATAAAGATATCGATCATGAAAGGCAACAAAAAGAAGAATATAAATCAACATGTGAAGAGTTACAAATGAAATTATTGAATCAAAAGAAATCTTAAAACACTCTAAAAGATAGTAGTAAAAAATATTCGATGTACGTAGTTCGTACTTCGTATGATATATAGATATAATAAAAATATTTAAATAAATGTTTGAAGGAAATAATTTTGTAATTTTTGAGCTCAAGTACAACTCATACATACACATTGCAGAGTCAGATTATTAAAAGGTGCACCACACTCTCTTTCATGTGTGGTGTTTATTTTACTCCGTGTGTATTAGTATTCTATATTTTATGAGAATTCTTTCTTGGCTTTTAACACATATAAACTTTCCGTCTACACATTTTAATAATATTTCCATCCCCTTCTATTTTGAAAGAGAGATATCAAATGCTTTAGCTTCTTCGTGTATGAGATATATATATGATTTGACTTTATAATTTAGTAAAATATTACCTTAGCACCTTATATTTATTCATATTAAATTTAATAATAATATAAAAATAAAAATATTATATACGCGCGGTGTACGTGATCGTACATTCTTTTTAAAAAAATCTATGTTGTGAACAAAAATTCTTCCACATCATATGAGATATAATATCCAATACAAATATATGCTTTTTATCTAGACTTAAATTGCTGCTTGTTGAAACGACGATGCATTATTGGTATTATTATTATTTGTTGGAGATTTTGTTTCTTGTACTACTACTTTTTTCATTAAATTTTTTTTATATTCTGCTAAATCTGCAATTGTTATTAATTTCAATCCATGTTCTTCACCAAATTTTTCTAAATCTGGACGTCTCATCATCGTCCCATCTTTGTTTACAATTTCACATAAAAATCCTGCTGGATATAGACCACATAATTCTGCCAAGTCTACTGAAGCTTCTGTATGACCAACTCTGTTCAATACACCACCTGGAGCATATTTCAACGGGAATACATGTCCAGGCCTAGTAAATTCATCTGCCTTTGCCTTTGGATCAGCTATTTTGCGAATAGTCAATGCTCTATCATATGCAGATATTCCTGTCGTAGTTCCTATCTTATAATCACATGTAACCGTAAAAGCAGTACATTTTGGATCTTCGTTATTTACCATCATAGGCGGTAAGTTCAATTCGTTCAGTCGGTCTTCCCTTGTACCGACACAAATAACACCACTACAAGTGTTCACCATAAAGGCGACGTTTTCCGCTGTTGCTAATTCTGCTGGTAAAATTAAATCACCTTCATTTTCACGATCTTCATCGTCCAATACAATGACAAATTTTCCTTGTTTTAAGTCAGCTAATGCTTCTGGTATTGTTGCAAATGGCATGGTTATTATAAAATGTTATATATCTATTTATTATGTTGCGAATATATATATATATATATTAGGAATAATGTTGTATTTATTAGTTACAAAACCGACAACAAACTATTACTTTTTTTTTTAATTTCCTTTTTTTTATACGTAAAAAAAAACAGAATTAACGTATACAATATATAACTATATGTTGATTATATATTATTATTTTACAAATCCTTATAATGAATAGCTATTAACTTGATATATCGATAGGTGTACATATATAAATGTTCTACATTGATTCACTTTGTTCAACCATGTATATTCATCTTGGATATACTAATATATTATTATTTTAATGGAAGAATAGAAACTTCTAGCGAAGAAAATCTGGACTAACAACTAGATTGGGTAATGGTATTGCCATAGTATATTCGGCATTCCAGGCATCGCTAATTCTGTCTAATCTTGTTGCGAAAAACCTTTCTGCTTTTTTAATAATTTTATTATTTTCGCGTGTGTGGACAGTAAATGGCTGATTGTAATGCTATGGAGATGCTAATTTTAGAATTGTGTTCGAAGAGCACGATGTCTGTCTTGAAGATTGGGTGTGGGAGAAAATGCTGGCTTTTGCTAGAAGAAAAAGGTGTGATAAATATACAATTCTTATCATAGTCTAGTTAAATTGTATTTCATTATAATTTCTGAAGAAAAAATACACACACACGCACACATTATATAATATACTACTTTACTCTTCGTAATATTATACTTCGTACAAAACTAATAAAATGTAGAGATATATATAACGAAAAATTATTGTATTTTTTAAATATTTAAATCCCTGTGCAGAAACAGGACACGATAATGTGTGTACACACACATATTTTAAATATCAATGGTGGATAATTTACCATTTTCCCTTCGCAATTTCAATTGTTTCGGAGACATCCATTGGATTCTACATTTTAATAATGCATCTTGAGGTACAATTGGACCGTCAATTTTTTTCACTGCAATTGTTTTAATACATTTCGCACTTAATCCTAAAATACCACCCATCCAACCAGTTGAACCAGCTTGCCATGTTTTAACACATTTTTCTTCAATGGAATAGGATGCCAATGAATTCCCATCTGGTGCAAACGCTAGTGCAGAAATCATACCTTTATGACCTTCCAACAATCTCCATTTAGTAGCAGTGCGCAAATCATATATGATAATTACTTTTCCAGCAGTTCCAACAGCAAATCGTTGAGTGCGTTGGTGAAATGCGACTACAGGAAAACGTTTCACAAGCTCATGTAACGCTTTTGTACTAGCTTGCAAACATCCTTTTCGTAATAATGGTTTGCTAGGATCTAATGATTTAATAACAGCTTCAACAACAGTTGATAAATGACGTGCAAGTGACAACGGGCGTTTTTTAACTAGCGACACCATTGCCATAATACTAGTTCTGTGGTACTCATCACTCATATCTGGGCGTAACATTTCTTCCCCAACCGTAGAAATAAAAAGCATTGGTTGAAACGCACCAATTTCAAGCAGGGCACGTTGAGCAGCAGCTGCTACAGATACACCTTGGGTTTCTGATCCATCTATATTTTTGCTACGTGTACCACCATGGAATTCAGCATATAATGCCAATGTTAATAATCGACGAATTAATCCAGCGAGCCTTGGTATATGTGGTCGCCATAATGCAAATCCTTTTCCAATTAGTTCCGCTGCTAAACCAGCAAAAATTTCATTCCCATAGTTCAAATGATATAATAAAGTCGATGCAACCAATCTCGCAGTTGGTGGGGCAATATCCTGTGGAAATGTAACACCTATGACGCTTAAAATCAAAACCATGACATCCCTTTCAGGATCGGATTTCAATTTTAAAAGTTTATCCAAATTATTTGGATCTTTACCACTACCAGCCATTTTTAAACTTAAATTATTAAAGGACGATACAACTTTACGTACAGTTCGCTCACGTAAGCTACTACCAGCAACACTGTTATTATTGTTATTGTTAGTGTTATTATCACTACTATTTGTAGCCAAATCTTTTTCCATTTCAAATTGTTGCATAGTGTTTTGTTTTTGTTCCAATTGCTTTTGTTGTTGTGTTTCATCTGCTAATTTATCTTTCAAACGCTTTTTACCAATTTCCTCCACCGATGGTAAAGGCAAACGATCTTCCTCACCAAGTAAACCTAATTGTTCAGCATTCATTCTAGCAATATAAGCTTCTTGCGCTAATTTTTGAGCACGCTTATCTTCCTCCTCTTTTTGTCGTATTGATTCTGCATGATGCAATCTAGCCGCCCATTCCGACGCTTGTGCTATTCTTGTATGCTCTGCCATCCTTTCAATAGTTCCTTGCAACAATAAACGCGCAGATACATGTCCATCTTCCCATGTATCCAAGCCATAATGTGCTAAGGTAGACAACGATGGTTCAATAAATAATGGTTTGAGTTTTTCTGGGAAGATAATACCGTAGTGTGTTATTAGTTTACTGAAAAACCCTTGTTGAAGACCACCTTTACGACTTTGTGTAGACATTAATGACATAAAAAGTGATACCAATGCCAAGCTGTGCAGTGCGCTCATTTCTGGCGAAAGTCGCCAACGATTTAAACCTGAGCTTTTTTTTGGAAACGACATTGTCAATGCACTACCAGCACCACGTAACGCATACGATACACTTTCGCTTAGATCAGGAGCTTTTAAACCCAACTCTTTCAAACACATAGCATCAACGTTCGCATCCAATCCCCAAGATAATAAGTAAGAAACAACTGCCAAATTCATATCAGAATGCCAATTGTTACAACCATCAGCACCACGTTTGGCCTTGCTGTTCTTTGCATTACCATTTGATGAAGCACGCTTCGCTACGGCGGCGATCGATACAAGAATAACATCAGGGGAAGCTCCTCCTTGTGAGCATAAACAATTGCTGCCTTCGACTTTAACAATTTGCACTGGACTTTCCGCTGAACCTTTCTTATTATTTGATGACAATTTTTTGGATTTGGACGAGTTGGAATTTTTATTTTCCATGGTAACAAGTGTTGGTCCAATAAGATCACCTTCCTCTTGCCTTTTTTTATTTGGTGGCGCACCAGGTACTGGGGTTAATGAAAAAACTCGTGGTCTTGAATCTTGCATGTTATTATATTCTGGTGACATGTTGTTTGAAGGATCCATCTTTGATGACGAAGCAGTTTTATTGCGATTATTATTGTTATTATTATTATTGTCATTGACATTCATGTTGCTACTTGATGATTCACTATTGCTAGAAGTTTTTGATGAAGAAGTTTTCTTTTCATCTTCACCAATATTTCCGTATTTTTTCCGATTACGTAGTTTTGACATTAAATCATCCACGGTTCCTTTCCAAATGCCACGAGTGCTACTAGAATTATAGATTTTATTTTTATATATATAACTATTTCTCGTATACGGTATGTCAATTGCTTGCGGTGATACACGTCGTTCCATTTGTCCACTTTGAAGACCCCAGACTAATGCGACTCCATTATTACATACTGCTACAAGCAACCCTGCATTTAATCTCCATTGCACAGCTGATATTGGAGAAGGGTGACCTTGGAAAAAGTGAAGTACATCTACATTAAGATGCTCCCTAGTTGCAACTGTCACTGCATATAAAACAATCCCACGATCTTTTCCAATGGAGCAAAACAGCTTATCTTGGAATCCGGCATTTTTATGGAATGTCTGTTCCTTTGGCCAATTATTGATGAGAAGGTTCCTGGGTAATGCTGCAGAAACATCTATAATATGGCCTCGATGTCCATGATAGGAGAAGCATAACTTTGCAGACACATATGGTGGAGTACGCGCTTTTACTGCATCAATATCTATCGTAAATGTCCATATTCGAAGCGTTCCATCACTACATCCACATATAAGCAACCTTGTAACTTGAACGCGCCCTTTCATGGATCTTTGCCGTGCCCAAAAAGGACATGTCATTGTCAAACATCGGGTTCGTTTTTTTGAAGTTCTTAAACTTTGACGCGGCGAAGATGCAACTGCTGTTCTTAAACTATCATTATGATCAACACGACAATTAACAGTTAATGGATTTTGATCATACGGCAATGTGTAAAAATGAATGGATCCGTCATTATATGCACGTATCATTACACCTGGGATCCCATTTAAGCCATTTATTCCATCATCATGTACCACTAAAGCAGCTGTACATCTATTTGATTTAACATCATCGAAAAATGCATCTGAGACCTGCGCAATAGTAGAAGGCATTTCCGCAGCAACAACTACATCTTCCACGCGACTTACCTTATCTTCTATTTTCCATGATTTTATTTGATCGCTACCATTACAAGCAAAAATTTCAAAAACATTATTGTTGGAACCATCATCATCGTTATTGTTATTATTATTATTATTACTTTCATCCATCATTGAGGAAGGACTTGATTCACACGCCCATCCTTGATAAATAGCATCACCTAAAGTGTAACCAGTAGATCCAAATTTACTTGGAAATGCTTTTGTTGCATGAGATTGACGACATATACTATTCAAACTACTGTCACCGTTTCTGATTTTTTCATTATCGTTCAAGACATTCAAAAGTGTCACAAGTTGATCATTTTGTTTATCTCTATTGCTTGCCTCCAAATCTCTATTTATCTTATAAAGATAACCTACACCAGACATTGTCCATACTAATATAATATCTTCCCGTAAAAAAGTTCCAGTTTTCCAAGTCGGCATGTCAAATTCATTTACATTATAGTTACTATTGCGTTTTGTCACTAAGTCATCATTATTAACCATAACTACAGGCACAATATTATTTTCATTTCCATTCAGCCACTTCACATCTAATAAACCCCAATTAAATTTTCCAAAAAATGCAATTTTCATGCCATCCGGTGATGTACAAAAATGATGGGGTACATCTTTTAATTCATGTTCATTATTATTCTCACTAGTTTTTTTCCCAGGTGTTTCTACTTTTCTCTCCTCATTCGTTGGCCAATGTACCGTCCATTGTTTCAATGTTTTACGATTATTGCTTTTTTCATTATTTTGTTTATCATTATTTTCTAAATATTGAAATTTATACATACGGCAATCATTTGTTAGCAATAACGCTGCTGTATGTGAAAAAACAGCATGTTCTTCGTTTTCATTTGTATTGCGTATACTGGTAACATCATTTATCCAAATATCCCCATTGCTTAAATCACTACTCCAAACAGTTTCTAACGTTGATAAGTTCACCACTTCAAAATGTGAACTTTGTCCTGTGACTATTGCAAAATGTCTATCATGGAATGTATAAATATTTGTTACGGACAGACACGGACCAAGACCATCAGCGCCAAAAAAATTCATTCGCTGGCCCAGACAACGTCCATCATCCAATGACCATACAGCAATGCTCCCTTCCGCAGATAAACTGATAAAAACTTCCATACCCCAATGATGTATTCCAAAAGCAATTGATGTAATATGTGCATTATGCCCAACACAAAAACTACGAGGTGTTGGTTGACAATTATTTTCGACTGGAAGTGTTTCTGTTTTATTTTCAGATGAAGAAGATGACGTTACTACTACGTCCCATATTATTAAACGTCCACCTACATCACCAGTTACAATATGTTTTTTAGATGGAGATAATGCCATGGCAGAAATAGGATGAATTGGTACGGTATGCCACATAACAATTGGAACAACTAAGTCTGATAATGTAGCATTTTGTGTTTGGTTATCAAAACTTGAAATTCTTACACGTTTACGCGGTGATGTTGTTGATGACATACTTAATTAATTATATATATCGTATTTTTATATATCCTTCTTTCCGTATGTTAAATTTTTCACCCTCTGTATATATACAAACAAAAAAACCCACAGTCGATCTAAATGATTTATCTATAAATAT
>JACLAC010014905.1_pt1 | contig 22162 bp, 12 predicted proteins | sample 8027881 | NCBI WGS metagenome assembly JACLAC01 (sample SAMN15725517, study PRJNA655200) | protist metagenome | isolation source: fluorescence activated cell sorting (FACS) single amplified genomes of... | place: Spain: Blaines Bay Microbial Observatory, Mediterranean Sea | collected 2016-01-19 | reverse complement strand
CTTATCCTTGATTACGTAAGGCTTATCGTGGCCACCCTGGGGAAACCATTCAGGAAGTGTTTATGTCTTTGATATTTGAGTAGTCCGGCCCGACAACTCGGCGGGTTGGTATTTTTCGTTCTTCATGTCGACCCCTGTTGCTGGAACAGTACTGAAGGTTTCAGGGCATACTGTTTCAGTAGTACGCCATCCGCAGTTTCGTCGCCTGGAGCAGGAAGAGTCGGGAGAGTAGCAAAATGCAGTTCGAGTCAAGGTGCGTGTCGCGCGGGCTCACTTTTTGAGGAGCCGGAGCATCTCGGTGGCGTAGCGTTTTCCGAGAATCAACTGGCTCTTCCGGTCGAAATGCACGTTGTCGAAGACGGCGAGTTCGTTCGATCGCGCGAGGCCGGTGGCGGGTACGGATTTGACCAGTTTCGCCATCTGATCGTTGACGATTGCCTTGCCATAGATTTCTCCGGCCACAAAGCAGAGGTCTGGATTATTCAGGTTCGCCCGCAATCGAGTGACGAGATCGGTCAGTCGTTCGAGGTAGGATGTGTCGCTGCGGTTTCCTTCGCCCTGGTGCCACAATACACCATCGACCTTGAGATTGTTTACCTTTGCCAACCGCTCAATCGTGTGGATGTAAAGGTCTTGCCCTTTCCCCCACTGCTGAATCTTTGTGCCGCCTCTGGCGTTGTGAATCAGCCCGATCGTCTTTCCCGGCATTTTCTCTGCCATTTCATGTGCAAAGCCGGTTCCGGGACTGATCCGCTGCATGCTGATCACCTTGCGATCGCTTGCAAACCGGTTCAGTGGGTTCGTCGCTGGAATCCATTTTCCTTTGTCGTCGAGCAAGTACACGTTATTGATCGACTTCTTGTCACCGTCTTCCATAGCCGCGCGACCGGCCATATTCGATTGGCCAATCAGGAGAAAGACAAGGTCCGGCTCTGGAGTCTTGTCATCGGCGACCGCCAACGAGTTCAGATTCCAGATGGCGGTAACACAGCAGATCAAAGCAAAAGAAAATCGAGTCATAGATAACTTCCGAGTAGTTGCGGACATCGAGGTAACGGATTATTGAAGCTGAGGCAGGGACTTTAACTCGACAGGTCCTCTGCCATAAAGTTCATGTAGAGCTGTCGGGTCGATTGGTTGGAAACTCTATCGTGCCGCGAGGCGATAGAGTTGTGCTTCAGTCATCTTCATAGTTCAGGAACAGGACATGCCGAGTTTCAATTGGTGGCAATTTGCGTGTCTGGTTGTGGTACTGAATGGACAGGTCTGTGCGCAACCGAATGCCGTACCTTTTGTCGCCAGTTTCGAACGATTCGCACGGCATCAGGAAATCGACGCTGATATTGCCGGTCGATTACTGTTCAGCGAACTGAGCTGTACGGCCTGTCACTCCGCGACCTCGGATGAATTAAAACCAAAGCTTGGGCCACGACTTGATGGAGTGGGAAATCGGCTTGGGCACGAATGGATTGCAAGGTTCCTGGATGCACCGCAAAAGGAGAAGCCGGGAACCACGATGCCCGACGTGCTGGCGGGTTTTCCCGATGCCGGGCGAGGTGCCGCGGCACGGGCTTTAGCGGCGTTTCTGTCTTCTCAGCATGACCCGTTTCAGAACATCAAGGGAAACGGTGCGCGAGGAGTGCCGCATGAGTTCTGGAAGCACGGCGATGTCGAGCAAGGGCAACGCCTTTACCACCAGGTCGGCTGCGTTGCCTGCCACGAATCCGACGAATCCTATGAAACTGTCGAGACGAAACCATCGCCCCTCGACCAGTTGCTTGAACAGTTCGATGAAGACGAGCTGAAGGAACTTGGACTGTCTGCGGCGTCTCGCCGTGTCCCGTCCGTGCCGCATGGCAACCTCGTCGCCAAATACTCGCCGCAGTCGCTGACATTTTTTCTGCTTGATCCACACAAAACCCGCACTGGTGGACGTATGCCAAATCTTAAACTCGGTGTCGTCGAGGCGGCTGACATCGCGGCATGGCTTCTGCGGGATAGTAAGTCGATCAGAATTCCGAGTGAGCAGACTCAGGCATATGGTGAGAATGCGATTGAAACCGGACGTCGGCTTTTTAGTGAACTTGGATGCTCGAACTGTCACTCGGTTAAGGGCACGTCTCCAGCAAAGATGGCGAAACCGCTGACCGAACTGAATTTTGCTGAGCCACGAAGCTGCGTTGGTGCACCTCGGTCGGGCATTCCGTATTTCCCGTTGGACAGCTTTCAGATTGAAACGTTGAAGTCGGCTTTGGCTGCTGCCCGCTCAGACGGGTCAGTCCCACCAAATGAGTTGCCACGGCAACAGCTTGATTCTCAGATATTGAAAATGAATTGCCTGGCGTGTCATAAACGGGACGGTAAGGGCGGAGTCGGTCGGTATCGCCGGCCGTATTTCGAAACAGTCGGGCATGTTGATATTGGCGACGAAGGGCGACTGCCGCCTCCGCTGACTGGTGTGGGGAGCAAGCTGCAATCGGGCTGGCTGACTCGGGTACTGAAGGGAATGGGCGACGTCCGACCGCACATGCGAATTCGGATGCCGTTATTTCCCGAAGATCAGGTCAAGTCACTGGCGACGTGGCTGACTCAATCGGATCAGGATTGGAAGAAGCCGGCATCAGAGAAAGACGTTTTTGGTGATGTCAGCAAGCTGGCAGAGGACGGACGCCTGCTGATCGACACGGGCTGTGTGCAGTGCCACCTTCTGCGCGGAGACGCTCTTCCCGGAGTCGTTGGTGTCGATTTGGACGGGATTACCAGTCGAGTGCATCCGCAGTGGTTCCATGACTTTTTGTTGAATCCCGGTAAGTTGAAACCCCGGACTCGGATGCCGACATTCTTCCCGAATGGAAAGAGTCACAACGCGACCATTCTGAAGGGAGACACCGAACTGCAGATCTCTGCGATGTGGGCGTATCTCAGGAACGCTGGCAAGCTTGATTTACCACCAAAGATTCAGAAAGCGAGATCGCAGAACTACGAGCTGATTCCGAAGGACCGGCCGATTGTTCTGAGGACGTTCATGCAGGAAGCCGGCACTCATGCAATCGCCGTTGGGTTTCCCGAGCAAGTTCATTTCACGTTTGACGCTGACCAGGTCCGACTGGCACATGCCTGGCGGGGGCGATTTCTCGATGCGCAGGGGACATGGTTTGTGAGGTTTGCTCCGCCGGCCGCTCCGCTCGGCAAAGAATCAATCCGACTTCCGCCAGGCGTACCATTCGTCCTGCTGAATGAAGCCCAGGGGGAAGACGATGATCTTTCGTCCCCGGATTTCGATGCAAAGAAAGCGGGCTATCGATTCCAGGGATATCGGTTAGACAAATCCGGAGTGCCGGCGTTTCTTTACCGGCACGGTCGGTTCGACATCGAAGACCGGATAAAGCCAGATGCTGACAGAACTCTGGTTCGCCAGTTGACGCTTAGAGATCGAACTCCCGGGAAGCCGGCGGCTGCACTGTGGTTCCGAGGACATTTTGGCGAGTCTCTCAAATATGACGGCCCATTCGCGTACACGAACGATGCCGGAGTCTCGATGACCATACAAGCTGGACTGAATCACGCCGGCGAAGTTGAAGCTCGGATTGATGGAACTCACTGGATTGTCCCGGTGAAGGTAGAACGGAAGAAAACGATCGAGGTGCGATACCGATGGTAAATCCAACGACGCTGCTGGCCGTGCTGATTTGCTGGATGTCGCTCGTCGCGCCGGCGAGGACTGCGGAAGAAAACGACTACTATCGCCTCGTCTCTGTCGCAGTTGCGGAGACAAGCTCGTCGTCGCGAGCGAAGAACTGGAAACCTGCGCCCGATGGGCTTGCTCTGGAAGTCAGTGGTTTGGCAGTGCTCGACGATCGCCGCGTTGCGGTTGCCATTCGAAAAGGGGAAGTCTGGATTCTTGAAGGCGTCTACGACGAACCACCAACGAATGTAAAATTTCGCAGGTTCGCATCGGCGCTGCATGAACCGCTTGGTTTGCTCAAACACGGCGACTCGTTTTACACGGCTCAGCGTAGCGAGCTGACTCAAATTCGGGATACAGACAAGGATGGCGAGGCCGATGAGTATTTGACCGTTGCAAAAGGCTGGGGAGTCACAGGTGGGTATCACGAATACGCCTACGGGCCGAAACTTGATCGCGACGGAAATCTCTGGATTACTTTGAATATCGGAATGGGGCTGAAAGGTGCTCAGTTGGATCGAACGATTCAGGATCCCATCCTTGGTTATCGACAGGGCCGCTGGCGCGGCTGGGGCATGAAAGTTTCTCAAGACGGTGATCTGATACCAGTCTGCGCCGGCATGAGATCTCCCAGCGGGATCGGGGCCAACGCCGACGGCGACATGTTCTACACCGACCAGCAGGGGAACTGGGTTGCGACAAACTCGCTGCATCACATGCGCACAGGAGCGTTCTTTCATCACGTCGAATCGCTGGCTTCGATGAGCGAAGAAGGGTCACCAATCAGCGGAGTCAGGAAAGTCACTAGCGGACTGCCATATCCACAGGCCATGAAACAGTTTCCGCAGCTTCGGCCGCCGGCGGTGTGGTTTCCTTATAAGAAGGCGGGGCAGTCCGCGACGGACATCATGCTTGACGAAAGCAACGGCAAGTTTGGTCCGTTTGCCGGACAATTGTTTGTCGGCGAGTTTACCCAGGCGGCCATGAATCGAGTCTTCCTGGAAAAAGTCAACGGCGAGTATCAAGGTGCTTGCTTCCCGTTCAGATCTCGATTCGCGTCAGCCGTCCTGCGAATGTCCCAGGGAACCGACGGTAGCGTTTTTGTCGGATTGACCAATCGAGGGTGGAGCAGTCTGGGCACGGCTTCATACGGATTGCAGCGTCTCGTCTGGACGGGTGAAGTTCCGTTTGAGATTAAGGAAATGCGAGCGAGGTCCGACGGTTTCGAATTGCTTTTCACAAAGCCGGTCAATCGCGAAATTGCGCTGGCGAATTCGTCATATGAAATGAGCAGCCACACTTACCTTTACCATTCGACCTACGGTAGTGACGAGATTCAGAATCAGGAATTGACAGCACGTCGTGTTACCGTTTCGGACGATGCCCTGACGGTTCGTCTTTACATCGACGGACTGCGGGAACTCTTCGTTCACGAACTGGTGGCCTCACACATCCGCAGTCAGACTGGTGAACCGCTTCTGCATCCTTACGCCTGGTACACGCTGAATCGTATTCCCGATGAGTGACTCGTCCAGAGAGGCGGTACTGAGTTCTGCCTGAAACACCCGGTGTTGCAACCGAAAATCGAGGGGTGGTGAGCGGAGAAAATTTTGAAATGCATCAGGCACGGGGAGCTTTTTTAATAACTACGGAACTACCGACCGTACAGTTAACGTCCAAATGCCGAGATCAGGCCCCAGGGCATTTTTCGTTTGGCCATATCGACGGCTTTCAGCCCCCAAAGTCGCATCTCAAACCCAGTAGACAGTACAGAGGCGATCGTGGAAAGTGGAGACCCAAGCCTGAATGGTCCTGTAAAAGATGTCTTTGAAACGATCGAGAAACTCGCCAGGAGTGAAAGAGCCGAGCGAGTCTTTGTCAGACATGTCTTCCGCTTTTGGGGCGGTCGAAATGAAACGACTGATGACGCTCCAATTCCGAGGGAAGCGTGCAGGGGTATAAAGCAAGTGGTGGCAGCTTCAATGCTTTGTTGCTTTCCATTGTTTCGTCTGATGCGTTTTTGTACAGAAAGACATAATATCCGCTAACGACGAAACTAATTCCGGCTATCCTGGGAGCAGCGGTTCAACAGTGCTTTTGCAACACCATTGAGAGGTCGACCTTTATGAAACGTCGTGAGATTCTGAAGTCAGCTGGCTGTGTGCTGTTCCTGCCGACGCTGGAGAGCTTTGGGCAGGATCGCTCCGTCCCGGAACAAGCTGAGGTCAAGCGGCTTTTCTGTGTCAGCATGGGCTACGGTTTTTTTACAGACGTGCTGCCGCAAACCGATGGTGCAGCCTACGCATTCAGCGAACACATGGAGCCTTTGAAAAAGCATAGAGACCATTTTACGCTCTATTCAAAAATGAAGTTCGGCGGGAGCCATGTCCATGACCACAGGTGCTTCGTCGGCAGCACCACGACGAACCCGGACTCACTGGACCAGATCGTTGCGGATCACGTTGGGCACTTAACTCGAGTCAGAAACGTCGTCACTTTCATCAGCCATGCTCATCACCACATCGTTGCATCGTGGCGGAACAGGCTGCCCGTCATGCCGATTCAATCGACGAGGGTGCTCTTTGAAACTCTCTTTGCCAGGACCGACAGAAAAACCCAGGAACGACTGCTGGCCCACAAGAAGAGTGTCCTTGACGGTTCTCTCCTGGAAGCGAAAGCTCTGATGGCACGCGTGTCGGGCCGAGACCGCCAGCGACTGGATGAGTACTTCGCTGCGTTGCGTGAATCGGAGCAGGAGCTCAACAAATCGATCGAGTGGCTCAGTAATCCTCGCCAGGATGTTGAATTCCCGGTCGCACCTCAATTTGAGAACAACTTCCTTGCTACCGACGTTGACAAGAAACGATTTCTGGACAACCCACGTCAGATTCAACGCGGCATTGCATTCGACATGATCTACAAGGCCTTCAGGTTCGACATCACGCGCGTGGTCAATTTCTATATGACGGGACTCGACAATGACCATCATATCACGACACACAACGTGCCAAAATCCGAGGATGCACGCACCAGCCTGACGAAGTATGACTCCTCGTTCTTTTCACTGCTGTCCAACTTCTACGATAAACTCGCCAGTACAAAAGGCGAGTCCGGCGGAACGCTGATGGATGAGACAGTCACCGTCGCCACAGGAAACAACAGTGTGAGTCAGAAAATGGGGCCTCATAACGGGAACGAAATCCCTGTGTTCGTCGCGGGCGGACAGTTCGCGAATCACGGTGGCCATATCATTCGCAAAGGCGAGACGACCTGCGATATCTATCTGTCGATACTTCAGAAATTCGGCATCCAGCGAGAGCAGTTTGGCAATAGCAAGAAGATCATCCAGTTGTGAAATCATGTTGAATTACAAGATCACGAAAATTGTTGTTTTGCTGTCGCTGATTGCCGGAGCTTGCGCTTCGAGTTGCAGTGCGGATGATCGTGAACGATCACAGCAGTTCTTCGACACTTTTTGTGTTTCCTGTCATGGACAGGAAACGCCGAAAGCCGGACTTCGCCTGGACCAGATTGACTTGCAGCGATGGGAAGACGCAAGCCTGCTGGATGATATTTATACGGCGATCGAGAGTGGTGAGATGCCCCCGGAAGAGGCGACGAAACATCCAGAACCCAGCCAGTCCCAGACACTGCAGAAGGTCTTAGGCAATCAACTGCACGTGCTCGCGGAAAAGCAAAAACCGGGAATGCTGAAACGATTAAGTCGAGTCGAGTATCAAAACACGGTAAACGATGTTTTTGGCACTGACTTCTCTCTGCTCGACCGGTTGCCACTCGACAACATCGACGCTGGCTTTGATAACAATGCCGACAACCTGCATATGTCGGTTGTCGATATGGAGACATATTTCAACGTTGCAAACCGGATCGCCGAGAGTGTCGTCAGCGACAAACCTGCTCCACGCGTCGTTGTCTACGCAACGAAAAATACAGACATTGATTCGCTCAGCCACAAAGACAATACCAATGCGTTTGCTCCGTCCCTTGATCGGGATTCGCGTCCGCTGGTTTTTGCGTCTCCTGCCACCCAAATAAAGATCAATCCGTCGGTCAGAACGAGCGGGGTCTATCGGATTGTTCCACAAGGATTCTATATCACGGCCCAGTTTGTTCCCGGCAGCCGCACTGAAGAAAGATTGCCTGCCGTCAAGGACGTATCAGAAAGCGATATCGACGATTCGCTATCCGGTGGCCACTCGATGAGCTACTTCCTGCGGAAGAACGCTGGAGCCGGACAAAGCATTGTTACTGTGATTCCAAAAAATGCGGCTTGGCAGGACTTCGACCCCCGCGAAGGGTTCGAGGCGAGGCTGTCGTCGGATGACACAATTGTTCTGAGATGCGATTCGGTCAAAGGGGGAAGTCCTCAGCGGATGTTCTGCATTGAGAAAGCGACCATCACGGGGCCAGTGTATGAGACATGGCCACCGAAGACCTACTTCTATGAAACGTACTGCAGTCACATCGATGCGTCCGCTGGCTATGACGCATGCGAGTCCACATTGAAGCGGCTTGCACAGCAACTGTTTCGCCGTTCCGTTTCCGACGCTGAGATGCAGCAGGTCTCTACGCGTGCAAAGCATGAGCATGCTCAGGGGCGAAGCCTTTACTCCGGTCTGCAGGCTGGCATTCGCGGAATGTTATGTTCCCCGAATTTCCTTTATAAGCAGGAAGGCGTGTCGGGACCTCTGGATGAGCACGCGATCGCTGCACGTATGTCGTATTTTCTGTGGAATTCTCTTCCCGACGAGACGCTCTTCGAGCTAGCGAGAAAAGGAAAGCTGAAGGATCCGAAAGTTCGATACGAGCAGACGCTTCGCATGTTGCAGGATGCCAGAGCCGATCGGTTTGCCAACGACTATGTTTATCAGTGGCTCGATCTTGAAAAGCTCAAGATCATCGAACCGGACGCAAGCATCTTTACTGTTGATGAATTTGACCTTGTCCGAGATCAGATCAAAGAAGAACCGGTTGAATTTTTCCAGGAAGTGTTGTCAAGCAACCTGCGCCTGCTGAACTTTATCGATTCCGATTTTGTAATGATCACGCCGGATCTCAACTATATCTACCAGATCGAAGGACACCCGGTCGCAAAGCCGGGCAAGAGACCTGGGGCAAGTAAAGTGTCACCGATCGATTACAGGCCCAAAGAGATTACTTCGGAATTCTCCAAAGTGATGCTGGGCGAGAACGATCGATATCGCGGAGGCCTTCTTACACAGGCCGGCTTCATGCTGATGACGACCAACAACGGGGAATACACCAATCCTTTTTATCGTGGCGCATGGGTACTGAGAAGCTTCTACGGTGATCATCTGGAGACACCGGCAGACCTGGAAATCACAGCACTCAGTCCACCGACGAAAACGGAGACGATCAAACAGACGATCGATGCGCATCGAGAGAATGCCAGTTGCAACAGCTGCCACAGGAAGATGGATCCCCTCGGCATCGCTTTGGAGAACTTTGACGTTATCGGCCGCTGGCGGGACCAGTACACTGACGTAAGTAACTATGCCGCCTCGCGCAAGAACACCGGCAATAATACAGGACGCTTTCCCGTAGATACGAGTACCGTCCATATGGATGGCCGCGTCTTCGAGGGGCCACAAGGCCTGAAGACAATCCTGCTGGAAGATAAAGACAGGTTTTCCCGAGCGTTCGTGGAGAACATGCTGTCCTATGCGATGGCCCGCCAGCTCACTTTTCGCGATCGCGAAAACCTTAACTTACTCTACGAGCAGTCCGCTGATAAGGACTTCAGGCTGCGTGACATTCTCCTGGCGATCGTCTCGTCAGACTGTTTCACCAGACGCTAACAATCAGCCATCAATGCGTCGATCGCTGGATGTCTCCAAGGGTCAACTCGCTTGGCTAATGTCGAGTTTCAAACTTTCGGTTTTATCGAGAAGCTGAAATCGGTCGTCAGACTCGACGGTCTGGCGTACTGCAGTCTCTGTGGAAAGAACATCCGATGACGCAAGCTCAGTCACCAAGTCACTTACTCGTCGCTTGGCAACGTCAGGTGAGATGACGATATCAATGTCCTGGGTCAGTCGCGGTTCGCCTTAGACTGAACTGATCGCTCGCCTTGCCGATTAGTTCCTTGAGTCGTTAGCCGGGTTGCAAATCTGTTGTTGCAGATACTCGATTATTTGAGGCTGGATACTCGTAACCCGTCCTGAATAAGAGGCTTGCGGTCGCAAATTGCGAGAGTTCTCGCGGAGATAGCCTCGATCGGGGGCCTTGATTGCGGTTCACAGACGTGACGGAAGTCACACAGTGCGTTGCCTCCCGGGAAACACGGTAATTTTTGCACTGCAGTGAATTGGCAAAAAGATTCTGAAAAACAGAAAGAGATGAGTCGGTGAAATTTCACCGCCGATTTTTCGAGCGTCGATACCTGTCAACAGAGTGCCGTCATCCAACACTGCCCCCCCGGTTCTGAAACGCCTGATACTGCAATCGGAAACCCCACGGCGGTGACCGGAGAAAAGTTCAAAACGTATCAGGCAGGGGGAGCTTCAAGCCAGTAGCAAGCAGGCTGCTGGCTTTTTTTCTTCCATCTCCTCATCAACGCGATTTCGCAGGTCGGATTGGGACCTCGCAGAAGGTCAGCGCTGCGATGTTGTTTGCGCCCCGGATGATCGTATCATCCTGCTTCCACTTGCCACCTTTGATGTAGGTCAAGGTTTTTGCTGTCGAGGGCCCAGCCAGTTTCAACGTGATGGTTCTTTCGATGCCACTAACAGCGGTCAGCTCCGCGGAGTCGTCATCGAAATAAAACCGCCCGGCGACTTTGTCATCCCACTTCACCTTCTGATCGAAAACCAGTGTGATTTTATCTTTCCTGGCACTAGCGTACGAAACGCTCTGGATATTCGGCGCAGTGACAGACTCCTTTGATTCCGCGTCGTAGTTGTGTTTGTTCATCAGCGGGAACAACTGCCTTGCCATCGCCGCATAGCCTTCTGGCAAGTAGTGGCAGCCGCCGCCCGGTCGAATACCGAGAGTCGACATAATGCTCATGTTGGAGAACTGCTCGGGTAATTGCCGCTGCCTCTCGCGCAACCTGTCGTTTTCCACCGACCGGCTGCCACATGCACCCGGCCAGATCTGATGGATGTAGTAACGCTTGATATTCGGGTAGTCCTGCTTCCAGCTTGCCGACATGCGGATGAAGTAGTCCTGATAATTCACCCAGCCGAAAGTGCCGGTCGCCCCTGACTCACCCTGGTCGTTTTCTCCCTGATGCCACAGCACGGCACGAACTCCGTGCGTCAGTCTTGCTTGCTGTAAACGCCACAACAGTCGGCCGTATATCGAGGTCACATCTGTCGGATCAGCCTCGTTGCGTTGGTGCTGGTCAACCCGTGTTCCACCCTGCGCGCCATTGATGATGCAGACTGGGATTTTGTGTTTTTCGATGAGCAGCTTGCCTAGTTCGACGCCCCAATAGCCAATCTGAAAATGATGATGATTCTGGCCGCCGTTGAAAGACAAGGCGTTGCCCCAGACTGCATCTCGGGCTCTGTCTTTATTCGTGCTCGGCGTACCAAAGCTTCGCAGCCATGGGCTCCTGTATGGATGGACAATTCGTTTGTCTGTCCAGGCTTCGGCATTGGACTGGCCCTGAATGACAAAGGCATCACCGCAGACCAGGTCGCTGGCCTTTTCCAGAACAGTTTCGGCGGCGCCGCGCTGGATGCCGAACTCTGTGCGATAGGCGATGAGACCGGCCTGCAAGGTTACGGACAAGGTGTACTTGTTGTCGGCTCCGATCTTCTGCCGCTGTGTGTCGAGCAGCTTGTCGCCGGCATAGAGTCTCAGAAATACTGAATCCGCCGGTTGTTTGAGCGTGCCTTTGTAGTGAAGTGTTCCCTGACCACTATCGTCGCGAGCGTAGAACTGGTGGTCCACTGGCTTTTCGTCGGCGGACGCAGTGCGCACAACCCATGTATCATGCTGAGGTTCGGCAACGGTGATCCTGGCGGAATGCGATACGGCGGCTCCACCATTATCGAGGGCGAGGTCGACGGTCAGGACGCCACTGTTTTGCGCCCGCTTTAGAACCAGCTTTCCCGCTTCGGTCTTGCTGATCGTGGCCATGCCCGAAACCGTCCATGAGTAATTCAGGTTGCCGGCGCTTTTGGACTTCATCTCTGCAAGATTGTTGATCGAGGGCGAGATCTCCAACTCATCCCTGCCATTCCACGTTTGGGGGAACTTGAGCGTGTAAGCGGGATCCGGGATGCTCTCCTGGATGGCAATTCGGATGGTGTGCGTCTTCACACCGGATGCGAATACCGCCTTGAACTGCAACGCGACCGTTTTGTTTTCGGTAACCCGCCCGGCGTTAAAGGTATAGTTGAAGCGGTCGACGGCCAGGATGCGCTTCTTGTCGCCATCCTGCAAAACCCAGTAGACCTTCCTGGCTCCTCCCGCTTTTGCCGACAGGGCCATCGATGCGCCCTCCTTCATTACCAAGCTTGACTCCGAGACCGAGAAGACATCGCCGTCCTGAACCAATGGTCCAACCAGCGACTGCCGCGGCTTCTGGTTCTCGAAACAGAGCTTAAGCCAGTTGACCGAGCGCGCCACGGACTCGAAACGCACCTCGTCGAGAGCGCCATTGAAAGGTCCCCGCCCGTTTCCATGATCACCCAGATCGACGGGCGTTGACACAGGGGTTCTCAAGGTGCCTAGCTTGCTCACCGCCTCGCCGTTGTTGTTGATCGTCCTTTCCAGAATGCCATCAACATAAAAGCGAACCATGTCCTGAGAAACGCTAAGGGCGATATGTCGCCATTCACCACGCGGCAACGCGTTGGCGCATCTGGGGTCAAAGCCGTAGAGATGAAAGCGGGGCTGGCCTCTTCCAGTCATGGTCATATAGGACAAGCCCATGCTCGGCTTCTGTCCACGCTCCGGTTCACCCCATCCGCCAATCGACGCCGCCGCCCAGGTGTGGCGCTCGAAACTGGTGGGATTGACCCAGGCCGACATCGTCCGGTCTGCGTTGCCCGAGGGCATGCAGGTCACCCGTCGATCGGGCTTGGCTCCGGGTTGGCGGATGACAAGAAGTTTGTTAACGCCGAACTCCTGAGCGTTGCCGATGATACCGGTAGTATTGGTAGTTGGCTTGTCCGGTCTGTTAAAGCCGTCAAGATTGTTGGAAGTGGCGTCTTCAAGATCGTCTCCCAAATGCCAGACACCGGCGAACCCTTCCGTGGTCAGGAACACTTGCTCGCCATTGCTCTCGCTGGAAATCTTGTTATTGCCCCAATGCATCTTGATCGCCTGTTGATCATTACCCTTGATTGTCGGGATCCGCACCCAGACATCAGCACTGCTTCCCGCTGCATCCCAACGTTCGATCTGATACGCCAGTGATTTGCCATTGGCGGAGAAGCGGATGTCCTCGCCCCTGGACTTCGCCTGGCTAAAGTCGAAGAAGTCTTTGTTCAGCCGAACCAGCAGCGGGAAGTTTTTCTCCAACGTCGTGGCAGGCAAGTGTGCGCCCTCGGACGTTGTGATGATGTACATAGCCCCAGAGTGTTTCCAGTCGCCGTACTGAGCCGCCGCTACCGGCAACGCCACGGAGAGAATTGGCACCATGAGTGATAGAAGTTTACAAGGCATGTGACCCGCACCCATTTTTGAATCCATCGCTTGTGTGAAAATCGATGATCAGCATCAGTCCGTCATTGCCTGGCCGGTTTGAGCGACTTCTCCGGGGCCAGATTACCCAGAGCGCTGTGTGGTCGATGATTGTTGTAGTCCTGACGCCATGCTTCAATCTTCTCACGGGCATCATTGATGGACAGGAACCAGTTTTCGTTCAGATATTCAGCCCGAATTCGACCGTTGAAAGATTCAATAAACGCATTATCCGTAGGTTTTTCCGGATGACTGAAGTCGAGCGTCACTTTATTGGCGTAAGCCCATTGGTCAAGAATCTGCTTGTCCAGACTCAGGTCAGTCACCAGAGACTTCAGTCGACGGTTCTCTTCCTCAAGAGATTTCAACCGCCGAAGCTCTTCGACACTCATTCCACCGAACTTCTTTCGCCAGTGATAGAATGTCTGCTGGCTGATACTCAGCTTACGGCAGACCTCTTCAACTGGTGACCCTGACGCAATGCAAAAGTAATCTGCTCGTTAGTGAATCGAGACTTCTTTCATCTTCAGATTTCCTCGTCTTGAAAGACTGAATTCTATCTCGATTTTTTCACATTCAATGGACCAGTTTCTCGGGAACATGTCACAACTGCTGAGTCAAAATTCGCTGCCCGAGTCTGTTAAGTGAGAGTTAGAAGTATAATGAACGCCAATAAGTCGTATATCGATGTGTCCGCAAAGTCTGTCAGTTCTTTCCGGTGATCAAGACAACATGAATCATGTCGAACCGGGATATATCGAATGTTTGCCAGCAGTTTTGGCGTTTTCGCGAAGTTTTTTCGTGAATTCTGTCCGGAGCGCGTGGACCGTAAAAATTGACAACGGAATCAAGTGTCAGGTCGTCTTTGTATCGGACATTGAATTTCGAGTCGTCACACAATGCTCTGATCGATAGATTGATGACTTGCCTGAAATTTAAACTCAACTACAAGCAGAACTGCAGTCTAATGAAACGCATGATTTCGATGTTGGGAATGGTGTGTCTGCTCTTTACAGGCGGAATCGCGTGCGGGCAGGGGGGCCCTCGGCCGAGCGATCTTGGGGCTTCGAAGCTCGATTTGGGAGAGCCGGGTATTGTCTGGTACACGACCTGGGAAATCGCTCAGGCTGAAGCTAAACGCAGCGGGCGGCCGATCATGTTTGTCGCGGCGGCAACGCAGTGCCACGGTGTGTCGGGCGTCTTCTGACCAGGCTACACCGCTACGCAGAACGGTCTGTTCGCGTCCAAAGATTTTATCGAAGCCTCTCGCGATTATGTTTGCGTGAGGATCGATTCGTACGAAACGAAAGAACATCAGGAATACGTCCGCACGTTCCTGGATGGTCGGTTTGAAAACAGCGCATTCTGCTTGCTGGCTCCAAACGGTCAGGACTGGCTGACAAGGGCCGGTCGTGGTCCGGAAATGGTGCTGGGGCATCGTTCTTCGGTCATTCAGATGAAGACCGTCGCGGCAAAGTATCCAGATAAGAAGAGTGGTCGCCAGGCTCTCGTGCAGGATTTCCATAGCGTTCGACAGGCTTTGAACGTGGCGTCGGCCGATCAGCGAGTTCTGGTCATTGTTAGCGGCCCGAAAGAGCAGACCGACGAGCTGCGGAGTTCTCTGCAGAGCGTTACCAACGACGAACGCATTGTCGGCAGATTCCACTTTGACTTCGACGAAACCGAAGGCTGGCATAAGCAGATTGAAAATCTGAAAGCAGGCCCGAGCATTGTTGTCGTCCGTCCCGGCGAGTTCGGCATGGATGGTACAGTGATGAAGCAACTGTCGCTGGCTGCAGAGGGTTCTGAGATTATCAAGACGCTTCTCGCTGCTAATTCAGAATTCGCGAAGACGACAAAGAAGAAGGTCTACTCGAGCCACGTCTCAAAGGGCACGAAGCTGGGTATTTACTTCGACAGTGTCGTCCCCTATGGCGAAGACAGAGACGGCGACGGAAAGATCGATCACCGTGGCGGATCTCCGCGAGGTGGTAGACGCGGCGGCACTTCAGGTCGTCGGCCTTCTCCGCGATAGCAAAGATTGGCCAGTCGGGTTGGCTTCAGGTGTACTCGCGACCTGACAGCGGTGTTCGTTCATCTGTGCAGACGGAGCTTTCGGTCGCGTTGGATAGTTAATTCTGGAATCGACTCATGCCGGTTCGATTTCAGAACGAGGTCGGATTCCGTAGGCTTTCGGTTGTGCCCATTCAGCAACCCTCAATCCCCCGGGAGCCCTCACGATGATTTGCCCGCCTCGCGTTACTCCAACTGTTCCCTGTCGAAGTCTGCTGTTGCTCGGATTTGTTGTGCTGTCGGCTGCCTCAGCCAGTGCAGCCGTTGAATTGAAGAAAGACGCCGCCGCGAAAACCGTAGCTGTCGCCATCAATGGACGAGACTTTTCGACTTACACATTCGCAGACGCTCAGCCAAAGCCTTACATGTGGCCGGTTCGCGGAGGCGACGGCACGATTATTACCCGCCCGATATTTAACGATCGTTCGCAGGGTGACCATCCTCACCATAAAGGAGTGTGGGTCGCAGTTGACGAAGTCGGTGGCGTGAAGTTCTGGGCTGAGGAGGGCAAGATTGCCAATCGTGGCGTCGAAGTCACCGTTGCCAAAGGCAATCCGGCTCAGATAAAAGTGACGAACGACTGGCTCGACATGGACGGCAAAGCGGTTGTTCGGGAAACAACGCTGATCAGTATCTGGGATAACGGTCTGCTTGGCTATGACATTCGTTTCACAGCGTCGGGCGATGAGCCGGTCGAGTTTGGCGATACGAAAGAAGGTCTGTTTGGATTTCGCATGGCCGAGTCCATGAAAGAGAAGGAAGGCGGTCGGGTCGTCAATGCGGAAGGCGCCAAAGGCACTGCCGAGTGCTGGGGTAAGCCGACCGGCTGGATCGATTACAGCGGCGAAGTCGCAGGCAAAACGTTCGGCGTAGCCTTGTTCGATCATCCACTCAATTTTCGCCCGTCGCGTTACCATGTGCGAAACTATGGGCTGTTCTCGATCAGTCCTTTCGGCGAGCGAGCTTACACGAACAAGAAACGACCAGCTCAGCCGTACTTCCTCTTCCCTGATAAGGAACTTCGACTGCGGTACGCGTTGTTCGTCCATGATGGCGACACTGCGTCAGCGAAGGTGGGAAAGGTGTACCTCGATTACCTCGAATCCGGAATGTAACGCTTCGGCAGTTTGAATCATGCAGAACCCGACTGATTGACATCAGTCGGGTTCTGTTTTTTTTAGAGGTGCAGTAAAAATGTTTCTCGGCAGACGACTCACCTGACTGACCGATACTGTTTCACGCGACAGGCGACCGGGAATCGGCCATACGTGACATATCCGTTCGCAGTGTCACGAAACGCGGCGCGTGAACGAGCGGTTCCCCAGGTCTGACCGGGACTAATACGCATCGTCGGTACGGCTGGAGCAATGGTGAGCAGCTCTGTCTTAACCAGGTATTTTCAGAGTGATTGTCAGCGCGTTTCGGGAACCAGGGTCGATACTTGGGGTGCAACGCGATATGCAACTTCGAGTCACTTCAGTTGGTCATCTTACTTGTCGCCAGCTTAAACTCTCGAGATCGCGTATCCAGAAAGACACATCGCAACTGTGATTAGCCCCTGGAGTCGTTACCTTGAGCCACTCTCATCTCGTCGTTCAACATCTCATGAAACAGATGGAATCCTGGCAGCCTGGCCAGAACCGTCGGGACTCGCGTCCTGCATGGTTAACCGGGTTGATCGAGGAGTTTGCTGATATCTTTGAACCTCTTACAGGCGTCGCCCGAGTCGGGTTTGACTGTCGACTCGAAGAAGACTGTTGGGTCGCAAGAATGTATCTGGGAGCCACGGAAATCGTCGGCGGCCCACGTGACGGCCAGACGCAGGCAATGCCGTTCGAGCTTGACCTGCATCGTCTACTCAATCGGTTCAGTGACGTTGAAGAATTCTTCTGGAGTGTATTTCCAGAATCAGCCGCCGACGTCGATGCAGCACAGGCGTACGTCACGATTGGCGGTAAGGTCGACGACAACGCCGTGCGATTTCATCTGTTCGCCGTGTCCCCCGAAGACGTCGGACCGGGCATGCGGGTTTATCCTGACGGACACTTCGATCCGGTTTGATCCGCGAGTACATCACTCTGCTTCGGTTTTCTGCACTGGATGTCAGGCGTTGCATCTCCTTCCGAATCGCTTCGCCTCGATTCGGGTCAAGCCGTTGCGAGCTATCCACTCCTACGGTCGTAACGTTTTGTCAGGCAGTAGAGATATGAAAAGTTGTTGACGTATTGCTGACAGGAAGTGCGTCTCCAGTACTTCACTTCGCAGAAAAAGCCCGCTGGCTCAGCGGGCTTTTTCTATTTTCTGCTCGCAACCTGCTGTGTCAACTGAAGGTTTCACGGTGTTAGACTCTACGTCGATCATCAAAGGAACCGACGTGATGCACCTCAGCGGCTTATTTAAAAACCGGCTCAGTCTCGGAAATCCTGTTCGGTTTGCCCAGGTACTCTGGTCCAAACTCTCTCCTGGACGTGCGTCTCGACGCAACTGGCGGACAGAGCAACTGGAGTGCCGCCTTCTACTGACGGCAACGCCAAACGGCGACACCCTTCGCACGTACCGACTCGCAGTGGCCGCAACGGAAGAGTACACCGCGTTCTTCGGCGACAATCGGACGGCGGCCCAACAGGCAATTGTCAGCTCGGTGGCTACGTTTAACGGGATATTGAATCGTGAACTGAACGTCCACCTCGACCTGATCATGAACCTCGACATTATCTTCGGGGGAGACCATCCAGCGTCTGACCCCTTCAGCACTAATCTAAACTCTGCTTTGGGGCAGAATCAGACACTGCTTGATACCGAAATCGGTTCCGCAAATTACGACGTCGGTCATGTCTTTGGGACATTTTCAGGCGGTCTGGCGACGCTCAATTCGGCGGGGATTGACGGAATTAAGGCTCAAGGTGCATCCGGAACGTCCAGTCCAAGCGGTTCGAGCTTCGACTTGCTGGCTATCCACGAGTTCGGGCACCAGTTCGGAGCGACGCACACATTTAACGGTTCCGACTCTGCTCGAAACGGAGCGACCGCGTACGAGCCTGGTAGCGGTTCGACCATCATGTCCTACGCAGGAATTCTGCCCGCGGTTTTCCAGGAGCCACCATTTGGCAATAACCTTCAGAACGATCCGGACGACTACTTTCACGCCGGCAGCATCGATCAGATGGTGTCGCATTTTGAGGACCTGGATACCGCAGGCGTCGGGACAATCACTGAGGCCGTGAATCAGATTCCAACGGTGAATGCTGGTGCCGACTTTACGATTCCCGCCGGTACGGCGTTCAGTCTTTCCGCAACAGGCAGCGACGCGGATGGAGACACGCTGTTCTACAATTTCGAACAGTTTGACGTCGGTGCTGCTCAAGACGTCGACCCGCTCGACGCAGACAACGGTTCCAGTCCGTTGTTTCGTTCATTGGAGCCAGCAGTTGCAGAGTCGTCTGGAACATTCACACGTGTACTCCCTCAACTCAGCGACATTTTGAGTGGCACGGCTACAAAAGGTGAACAGATTCCGTCAACTACCCGCTCGCTCAACTTCCGAGCAACGGCTCGTGACCAGCAAGGTGGCACAAATGGCGATGACGTCCTGATCAACGTTATCGATACCGGATCGATCTTCGAATTCACTGATTTGAATTCCTCAACGATTCTTACGGGAGGAGCCAGTCAGGAACTTACCTGGGCGGTCGCAGGCACGACGGCCAACGGAATTGACGTCAGCGACGTCGAGATTCTTTTATCAACCGATGGTGGCCTGACGTTCCCGACATCGCTGGCGACAACGTCCAATGACGGGTCGCACACGCTCAATCTGCCGAACATCGATACAACGACCGCCAGGTTCCAGATCAAAGCGGTTGACAACATTTTCTTTGATATCACAAACGCCAATGTCACCATTGCATCTAACGGCGCAGCACCGGGAGTCTCGGTCGTCGAATCTGAAGGCGGGACATCCGTCGGCGAAGTGTCAAGCATCGGGGCGGCCACGGACACATACACGCTTACCTTGAATACGGCTTCGGCCAGCGCCGTCGAACTGACCGTCTCCGGTGACGACGACGTTCTCGTCAGCACGGACGGTTCGACATTCAGTTCGTCGATCACGCTTTCAGTGACCGATACGTCGGCGCAAACAATCCACGTGCGAGCGTTCAACGACGCTGATGTTGAGGGGACTCACACAGGCACAATCACCCAGACTGTCACAGCAAGTTCTGACGCGAACTACCCGGTGGGGCTGTTAATTAACCGCGTGATTTCGACAGTGATCGATGACGAACGAACGCCGCTCGTGGCCGTCGACCTGCAAGCTGACGGCGAGTCAGTACCGGCCAACTGGACTGAGATCAACCAGAACGACGGTGTGTTTTCCGCAACGACCTTCAGTGATCTGGTTCGAGAGGACGGCTCTGCCACAACGATTGACCTGACTGTTGGGCCGACGAGTTCACAAGGGAATTCCTTCGGGCCATCCGATCCGGACAGCGAGACAGTACCAGTTCACACTCCTTCGCTGGTTGACGCAGGCGGCGTGCTTGGCTGGACGAAGGGGAGCGCAAATACCGTTCTTGCTAACTGGAGTGGCCTGACGCCGAGCGAAAAATACAACGTTTACGTCCTTGTCGCCGAACGATTTGGAGGCGGGACCGACATCAATCACACAGTCACTATTCTTGGCGAAGGAAGCGACGATCCAACTCCGTTTACACAGACGACTACTGGTTTTGGCGGTGAGCTGCAGATCAACAACCAGCAGGGCGACGACGCTCAGGCTCTCGAAGATTTCGCTCTGACGGTAACGGCAGATTCGTCCGGCGAAATTGATGTCCAGATTTTTCGCGATGACGGAGTCACTTCAAACATCATCTACATCGGTGCTGTTGCGATTCAGCAGGCGGTTACTCCAACGAGCGAACCGCCAGTTGTCGATGTTGTCTCGTTTAACAATGGCACTGGCCAGTTGATCGTCAACGCCGGCGCGACAGACAGCATTTCGATCAGCGCACTCAACGGCGCGACTGGAACAGTCGTCGTGCAAGTTAACGGTATTGCCAACACGCAGTTTGGAACTGTCACGCCCAGTACTGTTCAAACGATCGTGATTAACGGCGGCACGGGCGACAATCTCGTAGACCTGACCACGGTCGCGAGTCGAGACTTCACGAACTCCGGCGGCGTAGGCATTACCATACTCGGTGGTGAGGGCAACGACACGCTGTCCGGATCGGGCTTTGCTGACAACATCGATGGCGAAGCAGGCGACGACTTCATCCAGGGGGGCTCGGGCAGGGACATGCTGGCCGGCGGCGCGGATAACGACACAATTTACGGCGGCAGTGGAGCGGACAATGCTGACGGCGGCTTGGGGGATGATTCGATCCTCGGAAACTCTGGCAAAGACACACTCCTCGGAAATGACGGAGCGGACATCATCATCGGTGGCGGCGGACGGGATTCAATCCGCGGTGGAAATGGAGCAGATATCATTCGTGGCGACCGCGGGCCAGACAGTCTGTTCGGAGAAGCTGGCGATGACACAATCTCTGGAGGTGCCGGTAAAGACTCGATCTCAGGTGGCGACAATGCCGACAGTCTTGTCGGAAATGGCGGATCGGACGGTATCAATGCGGGCGCCGGTGCTGACATGGTAAAGGGACTAGGCGGCGTCGATACAATTCTGGGGTTTACCGGAAACGACACGCTCAACGGCGGTGCGGCAGGCGACGTCCTGATTGGTGGCGACGACGACGACGATCTGACTGGAGCCGGAGGCACTGACACCCTTGCAGGCGGCGGCGAGGCAGGCGATACCTTCGACGATAACGATGAAATCGACGTAATGTTTACCGAGAGCATGTTTGCGGCGTTGCTCGCGCTGACATAGTTACAGCGTTGCAGGCTGTCTGTTTCCTGTGTTATTCGCCAGGGCCGTTGCTGACCAGAATTTGTCCAACGAGACGGTCTTCCGGAAAGTTTGCCATCAGGTAAGTGTTGCGACCGTCGTCGATCCCGACCGTGTGGCTGGCTTCCGCTCCGATTGGAGCGTTTCGGCTGGCGGGTTTCAGTTTTACCACATGTTCACCGGCAGGCAGTTCGAGTCGCAGCACCTGGATGCGATCAGGGAGTAAACCCCAGCAACGAGTGTCTGCAGACTCGCTGGCTTCCCAAAGTACGCCGACCGCGTCAAGTGCAAAACTTGCCAGAGGGTCGTCGATATTGGCGGCATCTTTAGTCGCGTAGATGGCCCCCTTCTTGACCACGCGACGAACGACAGCTCTTGCCATTACCTGAGGGAAGATTGCTTCGTACTGATCGACTGCCAGTTGACCGACGTCGGTGATTGTTTTTGTGACGCCAGCGGCGCCAGTGTCCGTCTCGACAAGAACCGAGTCGATCTGGTTGCTGCTTCGCACTACGACGGGCACTTTGATCGGAGCAATCGTCGGCGGCAGCGAGTGTTTCGAAGTGGCAGTCAGGATTCGATCGGCGAGAAGCAACGCGTTTGACGTTGGAGTTTCCAGCCGTTCTTCCTTGTAAGGGCCTCGCCCAACCATCGTGAACACGTACAGAACGCCATTGCCAGGTTCCGAATGTCGGCCCGTGTTGACGCGCTTCAGATCGGCGCTGGCGTCCTCGAATGACGGTTCCCAGTTTGCCACCAGTTGGATTGCTCGCGCGGCTTCGTCGTAGTTTGCGTGAGTGGCTTCCTGAATCGCT
>JACLAC010005592.1_pt1 | contig 22187 bp, 23 predicted proteins | sample 8027881 | NCBI WGS metagenome assembly JACLAC01 (sample SAMN15725517, study PRJNA655200) | protist metagenome | isolation source: fluorescence activated cell sorting (FACS) single amplified genomes of... | place: Spain: Blaines Bay Microbial Observatory, Mediterranean Sea | collected 2016-01-19 | reverse complement strand
TATGTAGAACAAGGAAAATTATCAACCAAGGAAGCCCAAAAATTAAGCCAATTGAATAAGGTAGATGAAGCGGAAGATCAAGGTCGGATTAGTAAGGAAAAAGGTGATCGCATTCGCAATAGCCTGATGGACAAGAAGGTGCGATATAAATTGGATAGCAAAGTCCGCGAAACAACAAATTATGCGGTGTGCTATATTCATTTTTTCGAATCTATGAAGAAGATTGATCTCAAATACGATCCGGCTTTACGTTTACTGATTAGACAAAAAGAAATTGTTAATGCTAGCAAGGAAGATGCTATTGATCCAGCACCTTTTGTGCAAAGTCTAATCCAGGACTTGGATTGTTTGAAGTTGGTGATTGAATTGATGGATCGTCATGATCCTGAAACACGGATGATGTTTGCTCGCATGCCGCCTTATAGCTATGTGATTAAACGTGAACAGGATAGAGTTGATAATTTGGTCATTGAAGAAGGCTTTGTCGAGGAATTAAGGCAGGTCGATCGTGTTGAAATGCTAAGTAGACTCAATGCTCCTGAAAAGCATATACGGATTAAGCCAGCGGCTAATATGGTGTGCATGTATGCATTGTTACAACGATTAGTTAAGCCAACGCCTTGCCGACGTGAAGTGCGGATTCTTAAAATTAACATGATTGTTGAGGAGTTTTATCGTACTGGTGACAATGTTGAAGAAGCTCGAAGTAAAGCGATTGAATTTCTCAATTCTCGCTTGCGGGGTCTCTATCATCCGGATTTGACCCCGGAAGAGAGCATGGAAATTAAAGAACGCGCAGACAAAATTATTGAAGAAGTTGAGCAACGAGTGAGAACTAAGGACAAGAGTCAAGAAAAAGCATCAAAAATTGAGAATAAAGACGACGAGGATTTGTCTGAGGAAGAGATTGCCCAGGGGGTACAGATTGGACGCGTTGCGTTGCGGGTTGCAGGTAAAACACGTTTGATGCACTATAAGATTATGCCTGATCCCGACGATGTAGAAGCATTTGTTTTGGCTCAGAGAGAACCAGAAACAGGAGTAATGATACCCGTCAAACGTGGCGGTATTAAACGTCAGGTTCAACGAGCAAGCGATGGTTCATGGAAATTGTCTTAGGGGTACGAGAGTTGGCGAATGGTTTGCAATGAGTCCTACGTGATATCTAGTAAAAAATCAGGATATCTGTTTGAGGTACCATCAATCGATTAGGGAAACAGGCTAGGTTAAATAGCGCGGGGGCCGACAAAAGGGCGTTGGCCAGGAGTTGTAAGAGGTAAACGGTAAATTACTCCAGTGCTACTTTCGGCAATATAAAGCTCGTTGTAATCAAGTCCTCCAAATGCCATACCACTGGGGGTCTTGCCGGGAAGGGGAATGGTGTCAATGAGTTTGCCATCAGGATCTATTCGACTTAGACCAATTCCTTCGCGAGTAACGTAAAGCACTCCTTCTTGATCAAATAGTAGTGAACGAGGAGGGCCTCCATCTGTAAATTCAATAAATACTTCTTTGTCCTCCAGTGAATCATCTTCTGCCAATTGCATAGAGACAATTCTATTCCGGCCGCTTTCAGCTACTAAGAGACTGTAGGCGTCGGCGGCAATGGTTAGGCCATAAGGTGATACTAGATTATCGGATATTTTACGTGTTTCACCATTTAAGTCAACGCTGTAAAGGGCACCTTGTGGTTCGGTATCTTGTAAGCCACGAGTACTGAAGAGCAAGCTGCCTGTCGGGCTAAAATACATATCTTGAGGACGGCTAAAAGGTTGACCCTGACATTTAGTCGCATAAACCTCAACTTCTTTGTCGGGTGATACCAGTAGCAAGTGGTGACGGCCCTGAATAGCGACAAAAAAATCATCCGAATCATCAAAAGCCAATCCGGATGGTTGGCTCCCGGTCGGAATAAAAAGAGATTGGTTACCTTTTAAGGGACAACACGTGATACACCCTTTCGACTTTTCAGTAATAAAAAGGGTACCTTCGTTGTTAAAGGCAACACTATTCGGGTCTGCTAGATTTTGTGCAAATAATTCAATATTAACCATCGGACGCCAGGCCTCCTAGACGTCAGGGAGAGAAGAACGTGCGAAAACTAGAAATTTTAGCAATCTCGGACAACTGTCAAAAAAAGTCAAAGAGCGAAGCTTGTCAAGCATGATTTGCAAAGTAGGATAACCTGAATACGTTGTGAAATTGAAGATAATGAACTGCATATAGTTTTACCAAGTCTCGCCTTCAACAATCTCACGAGCCATATCTCCCAATTCGGAGACCAATTCTTCTTGTTCTTCCTGACGCGCTTTATTGGTGATCTGCATGGTCAGGGCGATTATGCCTAAGCCAAAGATACGTTGTAATGATTGAGGCGATTCTGGATCGAGATCGGGTATTAAATCGCTTAGGCGTTGTAACAGTGCTTTGTGTTTATCCGTTATTTCAATGACTTCTAGTGGCATATCGCTCTTAAAAACCAGTATGCTAAATTAACCAATCGGCTATAATAGTTTTTCTGACTCGTTTAGCTGATTATGTGGACTATATGAATAGCAGAAGAATGATAGGTAAAAGGTGTGCATCAGGCAATACTCAGAGGTTTTTGTGGGCAAAGGATTAGATTATTGTATCTATTGCAATGTATTTATTATCTCTAAAATCTAAGTAATTCCAGCAAACGACTGGATCATGATTCCAGGCAATTAACCATTTTTTTTCATGAGCGACAGCACAGAAACGACGTTTGTCTGTCAGCGTTTTGTAAGGCGACATATCATATCCCATATTCCAAAACGCTGCTAGATGAGCACGGGTAGGGATGAGTTCGCCTGGATATACTATGGTCTGGTTAGCTGTGGAGATCTTGATACCCTGGTGGTGTGGAGTATGGCCACTGATTTGGAAAGTAGAAATATGGGGTAAAACAGTGGTGTTTCCTTCAATAAAACGGATTAGGCCGGAAGTTTCAAGTTGGCGTAGGGGGGCTTGTTGGTAGCTACTTTTCATAATGCTGTGTCCGGCCATTGCATCTTGCCATTCGCCACGTTGGATCAGGTGTTTCGCATTGGGGAAGAGGGGAACTTTTGTTTTGCCTGAGGGGACTAAGGTGCCACCGACATGGTCAAAGTGGAGATGGGTAAGTAAAACATGGGTAATTTGTTCAGGAGCAATGTCCAAGGAAAGAAGAGCTTGGCGAATGGAATGGTTGGGAGAAAAATTGTATATCTGTTGTGCTTTGGGTGAAAAGCTTTCACCGCACCCGGTGTCTACGAGCAGTAAATTGTCTCCCTGGCGGATTAATAGGACATTGGCAGCTAGAGCGACACGGTTGAGTTCATCGGAAGGACATGTACGGTGCCAAAGGGTTTTGGGAACAACGCCAAACATAGAACCGCCATCTAAATAAAAACGGCTGGCAACTAATGAAGTAATTTCTATCTCATCTAAAATTATATGGGACATGAAACAGAGCTTTCAGGAAAGGTCACCCTCTTGGCGGGCACTATCCCAGGCTGTTTTAAATTCATTGATAGTTTCGATGGTGCGAGGATGATGAACTAGTTGGGGAAGGAATTTATAGGGTGTGGTAACAATATGGGCACCAGCATTGAATGCTTGGAGGATATCAGCAGGTTGGCGCATACTTGCTGCAATAATTTTGGCATCAAAGCCGCCACGCTCAATAAAATTGGCTGTTTGAGAGATTGCCTCTTGGGAATCACTGCCCAAATCGTTAATACGGCCAGCAAAGAGACTGACATAAGAGGCACCTGCTAGTAGAGCCATTAAAGCTTGTTGGCTATTCATCATACAGGTAACATTGACACGGATATTATGTTCCCGTTCTAATTGATGAATGGCTTCTAAACCAGGTACAGATATGGGGATCTTAACGACTATGCGAGGATCCCAGGAGGCATATTCAGTCGCTTCTTTGAGCATTGCTTCTAACTTATCGGCAAGAACTTCAACACTGAGTGGTCCAGGACAACAGGCTAATAGGTCGTGAACACGTTGGCGAAAATGTCCAGGTTGGGCTGAGGCTGCTAGTTTAGGGTTGGTGGTAATACCTGATATAACCCCAAGAGCAACGGCTTGGCGTGCTTCCTCTAGGTTGGCTGTATCAATAAAAAGTTGCATATGTATTGGTTACCCTAAGGTATAGTGCTATCCTAGCCACAATGGCAAAAAGACAAAATTATAAACATCTAGAGTGTTGCCTGCTGGATTTTTTGGCGCAAACAATCACAGATCAGATGTTCCAACGCTAGATGAAAAGATTCCACCTGCGGTGTAGAATCAATCGGAATGACAATACAAATATCGGCCATTTGTCGCAAGGCCCCGCCGTCAAAGCCACTAAAACCAAGGACCTTGGCACCTCGTTGGTGTGCTAGGTCTAAAGCGCGTAGCAGATTTTGTGACCAGGTTCCAGCATTACCGGCTCCTGAACCGCCATGGACGCTGATTAGAATGAGGACATCTTGGGGGCCGATAAAAGGGGCTAATTGTTCAGAAAATACAGAAGCTGGTCCTTCGTCATTGACGAGGGCACTAACCAACGGGATGTTGTCTGTTAATGCCATGACTTTAAAGCGAGGACGATCTGGAGCTGCTGTCCATTTAGTTAAATCACAGGCAAAATGGCTGGCGGTTGAGGCTGAGCCACCATTACCCGCGATAAAGACGGTCTGTTGTTGCTGCCAGGCCGTGAAGAGCATCTCGATTGCTTGATCAATAAGGTTGTGGGGCAGAGATGCAATGACACTATTCATAGCATCAAAATACTGGTTGATATAGGCTTGATTTTGCATTGTGGATAACCGTTTCTAAATATGTAAAAGCGTCTTTACGCCTTCTGCATCAAAATGGAAGGTGGTTTCTTTGAGTCCTGCGCTAGTCATCGCCTGACGTACTTTATGCTGATGCTCGACGGGGCAGTAAAATAGGAGAAATCCTCCCCCACCGGCACCCAGTATTTTGCCTCCTAGGGCACCTGCACTCCGACCCTGATCGTACCATTTATCAATATCTGGATTAGACATCTGAGTTGAGCGCTGTTTTTTCATTTGCCAGTGCTCATCCATTAAGTCGCCAACGTGATCGGTATTTCCCGCTTCCAATGCGGCTTTGATTTTATAGCCGATGCGCTTGACTTGGTGCAAACTGTCGATTACTTGGGCATCTCCACGTTGGGTATCCTGTTGTTGTTGGTCGAGGATGTCAAAGCTTTCTCGCTCAATGCCGGTAAAAAAAATCAACATGGATTCGAGCAAATTGGTTTTAGTTTGTGGGGCGATTTTTAGCGGTTCCACTTTCACATGGCCATGCTGATCTATGTGCATACAGGTGAGTCCGCCGAATGCTGCCAAATAATGGTCGTGCTTACCTGCGGGTTGGGCTGCACGGTTAGCTTCTATAAAATAGGCTTCTTCTGCCAAATCCTGACGTGAATAAGAAGTGGCACTATGTGTTTTTAAAGCCGCAAGTAAGGCAACGGTAAAGGACCCGGATGAACCCATTCCAGTGCGTCCAGGAAAATCCGCCATTGCACTAATTTCAATACCACCTTGGCATGCGGTATGCAATAAGGTTTCACGCAGTAGTGGATGCTCTATATCTTCGGCCCGTTCAACCAGTTCAGTGCGAGCATATTTGACACGGATAAACTTTTCAACTTTAAGATCGTTTAAATGAATATAAACATATTTATCGATACCAGCACTAAGGATAAAACCGCCGTAGCGCGTATAATATGATGGCAAATCGGTACCGCCACCACCTAAGGGAATACGTAAGGGGGCACGAACAGTAAGCATAATTAAGGTAGTATAAAACGGCCAGAGGCCGTTTCTTGTTGTGCCTGGGCATAGCGTTCTGCAGTATCGGTGGAAAGCAGATCGCCATGTAAGCGATGGGCGTAAAGAGGATGACCCGACTTTAACAAGGCAGGAAATACATCAAAGCCAAAATCACTAGGGCCGGTAGATGGTAGATATGAAAGGATCTGGGGTTCAAACATATATATGCCGGCATTAACCATGTAGTTTGCGGGAACCTGATCTATGTGTGGTTTTTCAATAAAACGGACAATCCGTGATTGATCGTCTAATTCACAAATACCGCGGGTAGTTGGGTCTTCGTCTGTTTCTAATAAGCCAATAGAGGCAATCTCGCCTTCTTGTTGATGGGCTTGGTATAATGCCTGTAGATCGACATTACTCAAATGGTCGCCATAGTAAACGAGAAAAGATTCGGTGAAAAAATCTGCTACTTGGGCTACTGCACCAGCGGTGCCTTGTAGGTCTGTTTCAAGGGAATAGTGGATTTTGACTCCCCAGGATTTACCATCGCCAAAGTAGTTTTGGATAATATCCGGTAAGTGGTGCAGATTAATAACAAGCTCATCAAAACCATGTTTGGCTAGAAGGCGAATAACATGCTCCAAAAGAGGGCGTTTGCCAATTGGAACCATTGGTTTGGGACAGGTATTTGTCAGTGGTCGTAGACGGGTACCACGACCAGCGGCTAGAATCATAGCTTTCATTGTTTCGCCTGACGGATAATATTAGCGGCTTTCATTTTATGTATGCTGGCGGAGTAAAAATCTTCTAGGTCGGGCTGCTCTTGCACCCATTCAAGGTATTGTTCAATAATGGTTTCTAAGGGTGTTTCTGGTTTCCAACCTAGGGCCTTAAGGGGGGTGGCCGAAGAGACCGTATGACGGGTATCTCCAAAGCGGTATTCGCCGCTTATAAGGGGTGAGATATTGTTGCCACAAGCTTTACTGAGTAAGTGGGCGTAGTCCAGTACAGTAGTCGATTTTTGGCCGGCAACGTTATAAGATTGATAATTGGCGCGAGGATCTTCCAAGACTAAAACATTCGCTCGTGCTACATCTCCTACAAAGACATAATCGCGCTGGGCTAGGCCATCTTCGTAGCAAATGGGGGGATGGCCGTGGAGTAAGCGCAAAGTAAAAATGCGACAGATACCTGAATAGGCATTGTAGAATGAGTTGCGTGGGCCTTGGACAATTGAATAGCGCATACAGACGGTGGGGATGTCGTGTTTGCGTCCCAGGTTATGGGCTGCTAGTTCAAGAGCATATTTGGAAATACCGTAGGCCGTATGGGGCTTGACGGTATCTTCGGTGATGGACAACGGCACTAGTGAAGCTTGGCAATGGGGACATTCAATCTCCCAAGCACCGCGGGCTAATTGAGCGGCGGAACGTGATTCGGGGTAGACCGTGCCGTGTTCGGCACAATGGTATTTACCTTCTCCATAGACTGCCTGCGAGGAAGCTAAAACTACTTTTTCTATAGGGAGTTTGTGTTCGACTATAAGCTCAAAAAGTAGAGCGGTACTAACGGTATTAACCTGAAAAAAAGTACTAAAGTCGGGCATGTAATCCTGGTAGGCTGCCAGATGTAAAACCCCCTGGACGTCCTTTAATGCTTTAAGGAAATCACTACGGTTTTGAACGTCTCCTTGGATACATTCAACCGCAGGTGAGATATAACTAGGCCACCCATGAGGATGCACACGCTCTTGCAACGCGTCGAGGATGCGTACTTGATAACCTTGGGTTAACAAGCGGTCAACAGTATGTGAACCGATAAAGCCGGCGCCGCCGGTAACTAGAATACGTTTCATCAAATTGATTGATAGTGGATTTAAGGAGGGAATCTATTAACAAAAAATCTAAGTATAGATAGAGGAATGGGCAAAAAACAGCTTGGACTTAGATTATGTTAACGAATTTTTCTATGGGTTTAGATTGGTGCGTTTATTAATAGGGCATTGCCAATATGGACAGGGTATGCTATGATGGAAGCAAGGAAATACTTTGCTAACGCTGTGATCTATAGGCACGTCTCGGAATATATTAATTATTATTGAAAAGGATAGCTAAAATGAAAGCATCTGATCTCTTTGTCAAAGCATTGGAGGCTGAAGGGTGTGAGTTTATCTTTGGTATTCCGGGAGAGGAAAATCTGGATTTACTTGACTCTCTACGGCATTCTACGATTAAACTGGTGTTGACCAGGCATGAGCAAGGGGCTGGTTTTATGGCGGCAACCTATGGACGCTTGACTGGCAAGACGGGAGTTTGTCTATCTACTTTAGGTCCTGGTGCCACGAATTTGGTAACTCCGGCAGCGTATGCTCAATTGGGGGCCATGCCGATGTTGATGATTACAGGGCAAAAACCGATAAAGACCAGCAAGCAAGGGAAATTCCAAATTATTGACGTGGTGGAGATGATGCGTCCTATCACGAAATTCACTCATCAGATTGTTAGTGGAGGTAATATCCCCTCGCATATACGCGAAGCGTATCGAGTCGCGGAGGAAGAGCGGCCCGGAGCAGTGCATGTAGAATTACCAGAGGATATTGCTCAGGAAGATACCGATACGCCGTTATTTCCACGAGATAGAATTCGTCGACCTATTGCGGAAAACAAGGCTATTGACCAAGCCGTCGAAAAATTAGAGCAAGCCCGGCGGCCCTTGTTGTTAGTTGGAGCAGCCTCTAATCGCAAGCGTACCTCACGCATGCTAATGGAATTTATTGAACGTACAGGAATTCCTTTTTTTAGTACCCAAATGGGTAAAGGAGTACTGGACGAGCGCCATGAATTATTTATAGGTAATGCGGCTCTATCTGACAATGATTACTTACATTGCGCGGTGGAACGCTCTGACTTGATTATCAATGTTGGGCATGATGTGGTGGAAAAACCTCCTTTCTTTATGAAGCATGGGGGGTTTCAAGTTATCCATATTAATTTTTCATCCGCCGTTGTAGATCCGGTCTATTTTCCTGAATTAGAAGTCATTGGTGATATTGGTAATAGCTTGTGGCAAATCAATCAGAAAATCCAGCCTCAACAACATTGGGACTTTGCCTATTTTGAACGAGTTAAGACCTGGATTCAGGAGCAAACCCTAGATGGTTCGGATGATGATCGTTTTCCAGTTTTGCCACAGCGCTTAGTTGTTGCAGTTAGAAAAATGATGCCTGATGATGGAATTATTTGTTTAGACAATGGCGTTTATAAAATTTGGTTTGCGCTTAATTACAAGGCCCATGAACCCAATACCGTGCTGCTTGATAATGCGCTGGCGACGATGGGAGCTGGGCTGCCGTCGGCGATAGCGGCTAAGCTAGTCAATCCACAGAAAAAAGTAATGGCGATTTGTGGGGATGGCGGTTTTATGATGAATTCTCAGGAGTTGGAGACGGCAGTGCGTTTGCGGCTTGACCTGATCGTGCTGGTTTTGCGTGACGATGCGTATGGAATGATAAAATGGAAACAAGCAGATATGGGGTTAGCTAACCATGGATTAGATTTCGATAATCCTGATTTTATCAAGTATGCCGAGAGTTACGGGGCGTACGGGCACCGGATAACGAAGACAGATGATTTGGAATTGGTGTTCCAAGAATGTCTTGCTGCCCGTGGGGTGCACCTAGTAGAAATAGCAGTAGATTATACAGATAATGCTAAGTTATTAGACCGTGAGTTAGTTTGCCCCTTATAGGCCATTTATACTTTTTGAGAAACCATGAAGTGTATTGTAAAAGGTGAATTCATGGCCGTTTGATAATCTTTGTTGTGCCGTCTTCTAAGCCTATAATTACGGTTTGGGCTAACCCAACAAAGAGGCCGTTTTCTACTACACCAGGGATATTATTCAAGTTATATTCTGTAACGGCGGCTTGCTCAATACCGTTAGGATAATGACAATCGAGGATATAATTACTGTTATCTGTAATAAAAAGTTCCGTAGAGTCTGATTGAAGCCGTGGGGTAATATTGAGGCCGTCGTTTACCAGACGCTTAGCGACAGAATCCATTGCAAAGGGCACTACTTCTATGGGCAATGGAGCTTTGGTGCCCAAACGATCTACTGTTTTACTCGGATCAATAATAATGATTTGTTGATCTGAGGCAGCGGCAACTACTTTTTCGCGTAATAGTGCTCCTCCAAGCCCTTTAATTAAGTCTAAATTGGGATCTACTTCATCGGCGCCGTCGATGGTTAGATCAATACTAGGACAAGTAGTTAGGGTAACTAGTTCGATACCCAATTCTGTTGCTAAGGTTGCTGATGCATTTGATGTAGGAATAGCACGGATATTGAGTCCTTGAGCGACACGCTCTCCCAAGGCTTTGATGGTAAATTCAGCGGTAGATCCGGTACCTAGGCCAACCACCATTCCCTCTTTAATAAATTCTGCTGCCCGACGTCCGGCTCTTTCTTTAGCTGTCATGAGAATCCTCTAAACGCATGGCGTAATGAATTTGATGGGCGACTTCCTCAAAGCCTAAGTCAGGATAGAGAAAGCGTCCAATTGGATTTTGTTCTAGGGTTTCTATTTTGGCACATTCCATGCCTTGCTGACGCATGTAATTCAATGCTGTTTGCAATAAGTTGCGGCCGATACCTTGGCCTTGATAGGCGGGTAATACCGCAATATTAGGTATGCCGCCTATTTTACTTTGATGATCTATACGAGTGCTGATATAGCCAATTACCTGACTCTTTTCTTCATAAACAAAGACGCCCTTAGCTCGATCTCCCAGCACATCATCATCTAGATGGCGAACTTTACGCCAGCGCCAATCATGACCTCCAAGTTGACCGAAATGAGATTCGATATTGCGGTCAATCGAAACATCCTCAAAGCAAAGGGCTGTGATTTCTTTTATAGCATTCAAATCGTCGGGTTGATAGCAGCGTATCATAATGCTCTATGGGATTTAAGAGTGAAGTGAGGTAAGTTTAATGTTAAATACTGTGGTTGAGTATTGTTGGTACATGTTTATCAGGTACTTGATTATACGGCTATAAATTTTGGCTTCAGGTATGCCTATATCTTAATGGGGTCTAAAGACCCAAAATAATTTTATATCTCGTTTAATTAAACAATTTGGACCATGAGTATAAAGTGAGAGATTAGCAACTGTCAAGCTTATGAAATGCAAATATTTTTGATCTAAGCAACGAGTACTGCGGCTAATTAGGTGATGCTTGGTTTTGGCAGATTTTTAACATGAGGGCATCAGCAAAGAATTTAGTTGCCCAATTTAAATACGCATAGGGGACATAGGCTCCGCCTAATGGATAAGAACCGGCAATGCCGCCACGAATGCCTAGATTGCGATTGTAGCAATCCTGAGTGGTTTGTAGATGATAGAGCAGGTGATTGCCGATTGGCCCAAAAGATGAATATTTTTGAGATGTTGCTAATTTATAACAAATGATAGCTAATTGGGCATTGCCCGTCAGGCAAGAGTATTGAGCGCTTGGCTGCCATGCGGTGGTGAACGTAGCGGGTAGTAAAGGGGTATTTTCTAAAATCGAGGATGTCAATATTTTTTTTAAGATTAGTAGGAGCGCTTTCATAGCATGTTCAGATAGTGTAGGTTCAAGGTAAGAAGCTGTTTCTAATAGACCTCTGAGTGTATATGCGATGGTGTGAGTGGGGGGAGGGGTAGTTGGGTGGAAACCCATATGGTTAATCCAACCATTGGGTTGGAGTTGATTCAAAACCCATACAATATTGCGCTGACAGGCTTCTCGATAGATCTCTTGATTAGTGGTTTTGTATACTTCTAACAAGGCCCATGCTACGCGTGTATGATACGCATGGGGAGTATCCATGTAGGTATGGCGTCTCCAGGCACCATCCGTATCTTGTATCTCAATAAGCCAAGCCGCTGCTTTGAGGGCGGCATCGAGGAAATGTTGTTCCTGGGTAAAACGAAACAAGGCTAACCATCCGAAAATTACTTGTCCGGTGTTAAATATGATTGGATATGAATTTATGCCAATTCCCCCAGGTACGGCACCTGAGGGCAATTGTTGGGTGCATTCCCACTCTCCCATATTTCGGGCTCGATCAGCGTATTGTGGGGTGGCTAATTGTTTGGCTGCAGCTAAAAAGGTAGGGATGATATAGCCCGTTGTTTCGGGATAAGGCGGCATCCACCCACGTTTAAAAGAGTAGCCGGCAGATACCCCACCTGTTTGATCTTGGTCTTGGGCACGGCATAGCCAATCCAGTGCTGCTGTTAAATGTTGACTTTCCGTTCCTGGCGTGTACAGGGGAGAGCATAGAGCCGCGTTCAGATGTGAAGGTTTACGGACAAATTGGCAAGATTCATAGATTTTAATGGCTAAATTCTTAAACATATTTTTTCGTTTGTTTATCATCGCCTTATATGGCTTTGCCCAATAGTTCCATAAGCCCTATAATATATTGAATTTGAAGATAGTAATAAAGCCTTTAATGAACATCTAGGTAAGGGGCCTATTTTAAGGGGGATATCACGGGAAACGTCTTTACAATTGCCAAGAAAACCGCTGGTCGTTTATTGCCCCGAAAAATATATGGAGTCGGTCGGAACTATTACCGGCAATATAAAAAACGGCAATTTCATCGTTTGCCGGCAATAGATGAAGCAACTATGTGGCATATTTTGGTCGAAGAGTTAGGATTGCGGCCAGGGATGGTTGCATTTGTCCATTGCTCCTTGGACCATATGCGACTTGATTTTCCATTTTATCGTCTTTTAGGTTTGTTGCGTGAAGCGGTTGGTCCAAACGGAACGCTATTATTTCCTTCCAGTCAGCTGAGCGAAAGACCCGAAGACTGGTTAGCTCGTAAGCAGGTATTTGATTGCCGTAAGACGCCGACTACTATGGGGCTTATTGCCGAATTTGCACGGCGTCAACCAGGGGCAGTGCGATCTATTCACCCGACCCATTCGGTCACTGCGATAGGGCCTGATGCAGAGGCGTTGGTAGCGGAACATGCGATGTCGATTTATCCATGTAGCCCTAAAAGCCCATACGGGAAAATAGTTGAATTTGAAGGATATATTGTAGGGCTTGGGGTAGGCACAGAGACGATGACTTTTGTACATTGTGTTGAAGACGCTGCGCCCGAAGACTTTCCGGTACAAACGCGATGCTCGTGGGTATTTCATGGCCGGGTAAATAATATAGCAGGCGAAGAACAGATTATTGATACACTCGTAGCCCATCCGAGGATTCGGTGGCGTCGCATTCGCCCATATATAAGAAGGCACATACCGGTTGAAATCTGTCGTGATATATACCGAAGAGAAGGAATGTTTTTTGTTGCTAAGGCACGTCCATTATTAGCCAAAATGGCAGACCTAGCAGCAGTTGGGACGACGATTTATGTTCCGTGGATTTATAAGACGAGTCGAGTTGCAGGGTATCTGTATCGAGACTGACTCAGAAGGAGAATGGGATTGACACGTGAGAAACGTATAGAACAGGCAGTATTTGCTGCGGTAGATGAACTCAATGAGGGGATGTTAGAAGAACAGCGGTTAAATAAAAGTGGGAGTACGCTACTTTATGGGGATAACGGTTGTTTAGATTCGCTAGGGCTAGTTAACCTAATCGTCGCAGTCGAGGAACAAATTGCTGATACCTTTGAAATAAATTTGACCTTGGCGGACGAAAAAGCCATGTCGCAGCGGCATAGTCCTTTTCGTAGTTTGGATACCTTGTGTACTTATATTGAGGCACGACTGGCTGAGTCTATTGCATGAATACTCAGCCGATTATAGTAATAAGCGGTACTCGCAAAGGTATTGGTCGTTATTTGGCGGAATATTACTGTGGGAATGGCTATCGAGTTATTGGTTGTGCCCGTGGTAAGTCAACGTTTGAGCATGCCTCATATCGTCATATCCGTGTCGATGTCAGTGATGAAGTACAGGTTAAGGAATTATTTGCCCAAGTACGACGAGAACATGGTTGCTTGGCGGCGGTGTTAAATAATGCTGGCATTGCTTCGATGAATCATATGTTGCTAACACCGGTAGCCACCGTACGGCGTGTATTCGAAACCAATGTAATTGGTACGTTTCTTTTTTGCCGTGAAGCAGCCCGCTTAATGCAAAAGGCAGGGATCGGTCGCATTGTCAATTTTGCTACAGTGGCAACTCCACTAAAATTGGAAGGTGAGGCTGTTTATGCTGCGTCCAAAGCGGCGGTAGAATCCCTGACCGAGGTATTGGCGCGTGAGTTAGCACCGATGGGAATTACCGTTAACGCGCTAGGCCCGACACCTGTAGAAACGGATTTGATTCGCTCTGTGCCACCGGAAAAGATCAAGCGTTTGCTGGAACGACAGGCTATTCCGCGCCTAGGTACGTTTCAGGATATATCCAACGTCATTGATTTTTTTATCCGTCCAGAAAGTGATTTTGTTACTGGACAGGTGATTTATTTAGGGGGGGTATAGGATGGTGACGGCCTTTTTACGGCAAGTATTCGAAAAACAGGCCGCAGCGACAGCACTTATTTGGCGAGGCAAAGCATATGGTTTTGGTGAATTGTTAGCGTGCTGTGATAACTGGAAGCAATGGCTACAGCGTACCGGGGTCAAGCCTGGTACGGTTGTTATGCTGGATGCCGATTACTCACCAACGGGGCTAGCACTACTCTTGGCCTTGATGGAATACCGGTGTATCACTGCGGTATTGAGTCGTCCAGTCAGCAACAAGGCAACGGAATATGCAATACTGGCACGGGCCGAATTGGCGTTGACCGTGGACGCTGAGGACCGCGTTGATAGGATGTTGTTAACGGGTACGGGAGATCACCTTTTATATGATCAATTGCGCGCTTCAAGCGCTGCCGGGTTAGTGCTGTTTTCGTCGGGATCTACTGGAAAAAGTAAGGCGGTGGTCCATGATGCGAGGCGTTTGCTGGCCAAATTCCAAGTGCCACGCCATTCGTTACGAACACTGGCATTTATGCTTTTTGATCATATTGGGGGGCTGGATACACTTTTTTATAGCTTGGCTAACGGTAGTGCTGTTGTGACGGTGGAACAGCGTCAGCCGGATACCGTATGTGCTGCTATCGCAGCCCATGCTGTACAGGTGTTGCCCGTGACTCCATCTTTTCTAAATCTTCTGATTCTTAGCCAAGCCTATCAGCGTTACGAATTGAATTCGCTGCAATACATTACCTATGGTACTGAAGTTATGCCTGAATATGTCTTGCAACGTTGTCACGAGCTTTTTCCGCAAGTGGTTTTACGACAGAAATATGGGACGACAGAATTTGGTGCTCTGCGGTCGCTGTCACGTGATTCCGGTTCGGTTTGGGTCCGTGTAGGGGGAGAAGGTATAGAAACGCGGGTGGTAGATGGTATTTTACAGGTCAAAACAACGACAGCGATGTTAGGTTATTTAAATGCTCCTGATCCATTTACTGAAGATGGTTGGTTGATTACTGGCGATGCGGTAGAAATAGATGGCGAATTTATGCGCATTTTAGGACGTCAGTCAGAAGTGATCAATGTGGGTGGGGAGAAGGTTTATCCGGCTGAAGTCGAAGCGGTAATTGAGGAATTGGATAATGTTGCTGAAGCACTAGTCTATGGCGTTGAAAATTCATTATTGGGCCAGATTGTATGTGCACGTATTCGATTATTAGATGATGAAGAAACCAAGGCTTTTATCAGGCGTTTAAAAGGCCATTGCCGGGAACATTTGCAACGCTATAAGGTACCAGTTAAAGTGGAAGTTGTAGAGAGCACACAATACAGTCAGCGTTTCAAGAAAGTAAGGTATCTACCTTGAAGACCGTGGCTCACTGCGCGACCCCCTATCCCTTTGCTGGAGGATCATGGATATATAACCAACTGGCGTATTTACGGCGTTATCGACCGGTAATGCTTACCCAACTAGCACAGAACATTGAAGACTTTCCTTTAGAAACGCTGCATTCAACTGAATCATATTCTTTGCTAAAACAATGGTTTAGCCGATTAGGACACAAGCTTACGGGGCAATATTGGTTTTATGAACAATGGCTGCGTCGTGAAGAGGCGGTTTTAATCCATGCTCATTTTGGCCATCAGGGCAGTCGTGTCTTAATGGCCAAACGCCGTACTGGCTTGCCGCTAGTCACTACGTTTTACGGTTATGATGTGACGCGTGATCCGTATGATCGGCGCTGGAAAAATCGCTATCAGCAGCTGTTTGAAAGGGGAGAATGTTTTTTGGTTGAAGGGGGGACAATGAAGGAGCGGTTAATTGCCGCGGGAGGACCTGTTGATCGTATCCACGTCCATCATTTAGGGGTAGATGTGGAACGTATTCCATTTAAAGTACGCAAACCGGCAGCAAAAATACGGTTTTTGATCTGTGCACCTTTTCGTGAAAAAAAGGGCATTCCTGATGCGATTCGTGCTTTGGGGCAAGCGGCACAGAAATTATCGTTTGAATTTAGTCTGACTTTAATCGGGGGCGCTGGTCCAGAAGGCCTGCAAATTGAGGCTGCTATTCAAGAGACTGGTATTGATGCAAAAGTAGAGCGGCGTGGGATGCAACCCTATGCCAAAGTAATTGAAGCCTTGGCAGAAAATCATATCCTCTTACAAACCAGTCGTACCGCTGCTGATGGTGATACTGAAGGTGGGGCACCCTTCATTTTACTTGATGCACAAGCTGCTGGTATGCCGGTGGTATCTACCTTCCATGCAGACATTCCAGAGGTTGTAGAGGCAGATCACAGTGGTCTATTGGCTGCTGAAGGAGATATAGATACGTTGGCGGCACATATTTGCTGGTTGGTAGAAAATCAGCAGTGCTGGGAGGCAATGGGGCGAGCTGGCCGTAAACATGTTGAACTAGAATACAATGCACGAGTACAATGCAAGCGTTTAGAAGATCTTTATGATGAATTGACCTGATGCTAAAAGTGGACTTGGTTATACGTCATTTTAGTAGTAAAAACAGGACGCTAACCCGCACTCCAGAAAACGGTATTACTTGTTGTTAATGCTGTAATACCCCATATGATGCACTACTGAGACTAGGTCTGGCAGGAATTTATGTCTCATCTGTTTGCGTCCAATAGCGCTGGTGCTCTTCCAAAAAAGTCAGAGTGTGCATATTCTGCATACGGTCGAGGAAGAGGATGCCGTCCAAATGGTCAAATTCGTGTTGTAATATACGGGCAAAGAGTCCTGTTGCTGCTAATTCTATGGTGTTACCATGCCGATCCATGCCTTTAATCGTTACTTGTTGAGATCGTGATACCACGCCACGTATGTTAGGAATACTCAGGCAGCCTTCCCAAGCATCATTTTTTTCTTCGCTCATTTCAAGCCATTCCGGATTGATTAAAACTGTTAATGGAATGGCGTCTGGATCTTCTTTGTCGGCTTCAGGATCACCCGCAATGAAGCAACGTTCGGTACGAAAGACCTGAGGTGCTGCTAGGCCGATACCTTCGTAATCGAGCATAGTGTCGATCATATCATCGATGAATTGTTGAAATGCTTCATGTTGCAATTGATCCAGGGAGATGGGTTGGGTTGGGTGACGTAGGATCGGATGCCCCATATTTGATACTTTTAAGATAGCCATAATTTACCTTGATAATTTAGTTCAGTAAGCGTTCAACGAATGGTCTTTAAGCGTTTTTTTAAGCGTGTGGCCAATTTCTTTTCGGTTGCTGCTAAAATTTTAGTACGTTTTTTAATAGGAATCTTTGCCAGTGTTAGGGCTGCAGCTTCATCATCTAAATGAGCTAATTGGGCGGCGGCATTAGAGGGGTCCATCAGAGTCAATTCACGGGCTAAAGCGTTTAGTTTACTAGCACGTTCTTGCTTTAGTTCATTGAGCTGCTTGCCCAATGACTTCTTCAACTGATTCATCTCTTGAGTGGCCTTCGGGGCAGGATCGATTGTACTTGGTTGGCCGGCCTTGGGGATGGGAGCAGAAGAAGTGGTGAGGCGTGTTGGTGCTGGTGAGGGAGGTTGGCTTATAGTTGAGTTAGTCTGGGCTCTACGAGGAGCAGGTAGGCGAGTGGGAATGGTTTTTACGGATTGGGTGCCACGTTTGACTTTAGGTTTTTTGGGGGATAGAGTGGGATCGATTAGGGAGATTAAAAGCCCTAATATCAGACTAAAAGAGACAAACATACCAAATATGATCAAAAAAACAGTCTTGCCGTTCATGCAAATATATCCATAGCCGAAGGAAAAGCAGTTAGCTTATATTTAGTCGCTAGATAAATACTCTGAAATATCTTCTCTTCGTAGGCAATGGTCAAAGATCTAGTGAATAAGAAATAAGAGCTATTTACTATCAGGGGTTAGCGAACGACAACAACGAAAACCGATTAGGTCGAGGGTGTAATTAGGGTCCATAAAACGGCCATAACGACCGTCTGCACGAGAAAAATTCACATTGTTGAACCAGGATCCTCCCCGTACTACATGCCAATTATGTTGCCGATCATATAGTGAATCCGTCCATTCCCATACATTGCCGATCATATCGTGGATACCTAGTTCGTTGGTACAGCCGACGAAGTCACCGCTAGCTACCTTACCATGCGTCCGAATCCAGCCGGCGCCACTGGGATAAGGTGTATTGCAGCGCTTTGCTTCGAAGGTAGAACTGTATGAATAGAGCAGGTTTTGTGGACCACGACAGGCTGTTTCCCATTCGCCTTCACTACACAGGCGTTTGCCCTTGGCATTGCATAAATTGCGAGCTTCTGTCCAGGATACGTTGGTTTGAGGTTTGATCCCACGTTGGTTAGGATACTCATAAATATCAATAGAAAAATGCTTAAGATCCACCATGCCGGCATCGGTAGAATCCGCTGCTGTTTGGGCTAAGCCTAGGGTGGGGGCCAATAGTATGGTGATCAGATATACAATGTACATAGGTTTATTAATCGACAAATTGAACCACTCCAAAACGGGCTGGGTGGTGGAAGCCACGCTGATAAGTGGGGCTCCATGCTGTATATTCGGTGTTTTCATGATAGGATTCGTTTAATAGACGCAAGGCTGCGTGAAGAGGTTCCATTTGGGTATTGAGGTTGGCAGCTACTTTCTGTGCTGTAGAAGGCAAATCTTCCACTGAATCCACATCATTATCTTCTAGTAAACTATTGATTTGCTGTTGTAATGGGGCTAATTGGGCATTTAAGCTGTTGATTTCTTGACGTGATTGGCGACCAGCCAAGCGTTCAATTCGGTACAGATTTAACCGCCACATATCGCCCACTGTCGGGCACCCACCGCCCAAAACGCCACTGCTATCATCTATGGCAGGCCAGGGGATAGCTATTTCTACTGTCCAGCCGAGATCTTGTTGGAGTGAATCATTGACTGAGCCATATGCTTGAACGGCTGTTTTAAGACCGACAATATCCCAGTCTTTAGATGATTCCCAAGCCGGGTCGATAGTATGAATGAGCAAATCTACTAGGGTATTTGTTGGGCTAACTTCTAATTCCAAATAGGCGCGCCCATCGCCATCTGGATCGATAAAAATTTCGACCACTTCCTCACTCCATAGAGGATCGTCCTCTTGGTCAAATAAGGTCCACATATCACGATCTTTACAGATAAAAGAAAAGTAAAAATAATCTTTATCCCATAGCATTTTTGCTCGGGTTGGCTGGCTTATTCTAGCGTAATCATTAAGAATTCGTTCAAAGGTGTTAATCTGTACCGCAGTACTCCAAGAGAATTCATCTAAATGACCATCTATAACAAGCGGAGTGCTTGCCTGTTGAACTTGATAAAAATGTAAGGGACCATCGCTAGTCAGGGTTTGGTCAGCGCCAAGAATAATGGCTTGGTAGGCTAAGGTGAAAATTATATAGAGATAAAAGCGGGACATAAATCCTCCGCTGTTTGGTGTTTGGGGTAAGTGGAGCGCTCAATTTAATACAGTGGAGGAAGGTTAGCAAATATTAAACGGTAAATCAAGCCTTTCAGGCAGAATAAAAAAGGGGAAAATACAGCTAAGTAGATCTGGAAATACTTTCCCCTCTGAAATCAGCTTAAACGGTTAATGTCTGTAAATTGTTGTTTTTTAATAGTAGTAAATTATTAGTAGGGGAATTTAAAGAGTGGCACATGGCTTGCTGTAATATCTCCTCGAAGGACTCTATTTAAAAGGAAACTGGTTATGATTGAAGGATTGTTTATCTCTGCTTCGGGTATGTTACCCAAGTCTGCCCATCACGAAACTATCGCCAATAATATGGCTAATTCTGAGGTTCCTGGATTTAAACGTGATTCGTTGTTTATGCGTGAAATGGGGGAAGCGCGCAAGCGCATGTCTGGTGACTATCCGGAATGGCGGCTTAATCGTCTTGAAGGTAATTGGACTGACTTTTCACAGGGGCAGTTAAAGCAGACTAGTAGCATGTATGATTTTGCCCTGAGTGGAAAGGGCTTTTTTGCGATAGAAACCCCTGAAGGCGTGCAGTATACCCGTAATGGTACTTTTTCACGCAATAATCAAGGTACTTTGGTAACCCCTCTGGGATATCCTGTGTTGGATGAAGGAGGTAATCAAATTGATATACCAGTGACGTTTACTGAGCCCATTGTTGATGCTTCCGGAATACTTCGTGGGCGTGATGAATTGATTGGCGTGGATCAAGTCCTTGGACGCTTGCAGGTTGTCGATTTTCCTGCTTTATATGATGAGAATTTAAAAGCTCAAACACCTTTTCAACCGGTGTTAAACAAAGGTGGTAATGGCTATTTCATACCACAACCTGGGACACTTCAACAACCATCAGAAGAGTATGAAGTTGTTCAGGGGTTTTTAGAGGAAGGAAATGTTGAAGTTGTCCTAGAAATGGTAAAGATGATCGATATATACCGGTCTTATGAAGCAGATCAACGGGCGATTCAGGTGCAGGATGAAACACTTAATCGAGCCGTTAATGACGTTGGCCGTTTAGGCTAAAAGAATATAATAGGAGAACAGGCATGAGCAGGGCTTTATATACAGCAGCGACAGGGATGATCGCTCAGCAAATGAATGTAGACAATATTGCTAATAATCTGGCTAATGTTAATACCACGGGTTTCAAAAAGAGTAAGATGGAGTTCCAAGATTTACTGTACCAGCAATTACGGTTGGCTGGTGCAACCCAAGCCGAAGGGGCTCAAGTACCAGTGGAATTACAGATTGGTTATGGTACACGGCCAGTGGCAACACAGCGGATCTTTACTGCTGGTTCGCTTATTTCTACTAATAATCCACTAGATGTATCGATTGATGGTGAAGGTTTTTTACAGGTGGGGCTGCCTGATGGCACGGTGGCTTTTACACGTGATGGTGCTTTAAAGAGATCTGCCGAAGGCAATATTGTTACTTCCGATGGCTATTCGTTGGAGCCGCAAATCACCATTCCTCAGGATGCAACTCATATTAGTATTTCATCAAACGGGGAAGTTTCGGTGTTGGTACCAGGTGATACGGAACAACAAAATGTTGGTCAGTTGGAATTGGCTCGTTTTGTCAATCCGGCAGGACTCAAGAGTATGGGGCGTAATCTCTTTTTAGAAACAGAAGCATCGGGAAATGGGTTCTCAGGGGCTCCAGATAGTGAAGGTTTTGGCAAATTATCTCAAGGTTTTTTGGAATTATCCAATGTCGAAGTAGTAGATGAAATGGTTAATATGATCGTGGCCCAACGAGCCTATGAGATTAGTGCTCGTGCTATCCAGACTTCAGAAGAGATGTTGGCTAATGCCAATAACTTGAAACGCTAGGTGAATATAATGTTAGTACGCATGCTTGTTTTGCTTCTATTCGCTGTTCCTGCTTGGTCACTCAATGCGGTTAGTGAAGAGATGATTCACCGCGCTGTGCACGATTTTGTCGAGTCCGAGTTAGAGGGGCGTTTGGATGCAGCAGAGCGCATTGAGATCAATGTGCGTTGGCAGGGTAATATCTTGTTAGAGACTTCTGGAAAAATAGAAATGATAGTACGACGGCACTCTGGGCGCCCGTTCCGAGGTCCGACTATAGTTCGTTTAGATATACGGGTTGATGGGAATACCCAGCGTGAATTAGTACTAACTGTAGATACGCACTATCTCCGCCCAGTACTAATTAGTACGCATGGTATTCGACGTCATGAAGCCTTTGACTCGACGTTAGTTATCGAAGAAGAACATGATGTAACGAATGCCAAAGATGGATATTTCACGGCTATTGACCAGCTAGATGGGCTACAGGCGAAACGTCCTATTGGTGCTGGTAGTATGATTACCCAGCAGCATACAGAAAAGATTCCAGTGGTCCTACGTGGGGCTGCAGTGGCCTTAACCCTGGTCAG
>JACLAC010011185.1_pt1 | contig 22193 bp, 17 predicted proteins | sample 8027881 | NCBI WGS metagenome assembly JACLAC01 (sample SAMN15725517, study PRJNA655200) | protist metagenome | isolation source: fluorescence activated cell sorting (FACS) single amplified genomes of... | place: Spain: Blaines Bay Microbial Observatory, Mediterranean Sea | collected 2016-01-19 | reverse complement strand
TGAAAAAAAGCGATGAGCATCTAGCCAAAGTCGAAGAATTGCTCGATGAATCTGATGATTTATCGCTTCCATCGAATGAGCGAATCTGGATCGATAAGATTATCAAACTCGCCCGCAGCGGCGATTGGAAATCCGCTGCAAAAAAAGCGAAACGAATGATGGAAGATCAAGTGAAATACTGATTTCTGAGATTCTTTGAATTAAAATGCCCAGATAAAACGGACCATTGCGAAATCGCCAACTCCGCAAAGGCTGGTAACTGTTGCCCAATTTGAGTTTTAGTAAAATCGCTGAAAACCAAAAAATTTCAAGAACCTTTTGTTTTTTTAAAAAATCGTGTCCAATTCCGGCTCTCAAACAACGGAGTACGGACATGGATAGGGAACAACATGAACAATTCACTCGGCTTTTAATCCAACATGAACCTGAGTTGATGCGGTGCATCCTGATTGCCGTCCCGAATCGATCGGACGCTCGGGATATCTTGCAGGAATGTTCGGTTTCGCTTTGGAATAAGTTTGGGAATTTTGATTTAGAGCGAGCCTTTGTTCCCTGGGCTTTAGGCTTTGCAAGAATCGAAATTCGTCGCTTCCTGAGGAAGTCTGCCCATCGTAATCAATTAACCGAGCGGGCGGCAGAATTGCTATTAGAAGATCACAAGATGGCGACCCCTGAACTCGATCATCGAAAAAATCACCTACAGGATTGTATTGACCTGCTTTCTCAAAGACAGAAAGAGATGGTCGATGGGTACTACCGAATGGAGTATTCCGTAAGCGATCTGTCGCAAAGATCTAGCCAAACCGTCGATGCCATCTACAAATCTCTTCAACGAATTCGTCGCTCACTTCATGATTGTGTTGAATCTAGGATTCGGGGAGCCGAAGGATGAAACGAAACAACAGCGAAAAGTGGGATACCCTGATCCAACGGCATTTGGATGGAATAGCCAGCGATGAAGAAGTCAAAGAGTTGTCGGAAGAGCTTGAGTCTTCTTCGGAAACCCGGAAATTTTATTTGAAGCTACAGCAGATCCACACGATTCTCCTAAGTGGTGAATTTGATAAGCCATCGACCAATGATTCCGAAATTCGCATCCTCGAACTAATCTCAAATCTTGAGCGATCCAATCACATTCTCGGAAAGCGACGATTCCTCTTTACGCTTGGCTCCATTGCAGCGACCATTTTAGTGTTACTGGGCAGCTGGTCACTCTGGCTTGGTCGGGCCGAAATGATTGTGGAAATCACATCCATCCAAGGCGACATTCAATGGACGGGGGATGGCGGAAACGTCATGGAAAAGCTGGAGGAAGGGCAAGCTTTAACCGGCGGCACGATTGAAACAAAATCTATCAACTCAGCTATCGAACTACGTTTTCGAGACGGAACAACCGTTTCGACATCAGGTGGTTCGGTGTTAACGATTGCCGATGATGGTCAAAAGAAACTTTACCTTCGCTCAGGAATTCTCTCGGCCGATGTGAAGGAACAACCGTTCAAACGTCCCATGGTTGTCGTCACGCCGACAGCTCGTCTTGAAATCCTAGGGACTCGGTTTGACGTGATGGCCAATCCCGAACGATCCAAAGTCTCCGTCCGGCATGGCCTGGTTCGCGCGGTCCGTTCGTCCGATGGCAAGTCCGTAGACGTTGCGGAGGGCCATTCAGCAATCGCATCTTCGGATGTGCAACATGAGTTTTTGTCGAGACGATCTGATCAGGCAGTCCATGGCTGGAAAGCAAATCTAGAGCAAGAGCGAAAACAGGGTGAGGGCGAATTTGTATCAGCAATGGTCGCATTGAGAATGGAGATTCGCGATGCGTTGGGAGCCGGGAAAGTGACTCGCGAACAGATTCGAGATGTCTACGCGGCTCGACTGGCGGAGGCTGCAAATACCGATGGCGTCTTAAAGGCCCAACCAAAACAGATACGTCGAAGCAAATTTGGCGATGTCATCCAAATTGCCACGTTGTACCTTAATCGGAATAAACCGAATCCAATTGTCTTAAACGAAAAGAGCGCATTTCGAGTCCAGGGAAAAGTAGCTGTAGCAACGGAAATCCACGTTGGTTTTGGTGCCTTTGGAACGACCCGCGCAAGTGCAGGACGGTTTCTCGCGTCGCGAAATGTCGCTGGAGAATTTGAGTTGGAAATTCCCGTCGATCAATTTCAACCGTTTCGTGGTAGTAATGCAGAAGATTCAGCAATTGGAATGGAGGTTTTTACTTGGTTTTGTCTGACCTCCGATGTAAATGCTGAACTTGAAATTTCAGCTGTAGAATTAAAGCCAGCTTCCAACTAGATCAAACCTGAGTCCATCAATAACGTTTAATTGGAGAACCTGAATCAGATGATAACCAATCAGCAAACACGAAGTGTTTTTCGGCTGGGTGTAGCACTATTCGTCGTTGGCGTTTACGCGAACGTTTCGCTGAACCTGTCTTTCGCCCAAGAGATCAAATACGAAGATCGCATCGGCTCAAACAAAGACTTTGACATGTGCGAAGACTTCCGTTTCAAGCGAATCACCAAGCTGGTGAGCGATGGGAAACTGACACAAAAGCAAGGCTACGATATCTGGAAACGAATCCAATCCGATAAAGCGGCGGTCAACAAGCTTCTAGGACAAGCCGTCGCGGCCAACGAACTGACGCAAGATCAAGTTACCCGCTTGTTACCCTTGCTCGACATGGACGTCACCTTTGTCGAAAGTCGACATGGTTGGTTTGGCAAGCCTAAAGAATTGCCAAGCGGTTCATTTCAGTCGGGTGAGGTGAGTGCCGCAAATCGAAAGGCGGTTTATCAGCGTCTCGTTGCTGCTAACGAACGGGGAGACATGTATGATTACGATGTGGCTTCGATCATGAACCAGCTGTACGCTGGTTTCGATGCGGAAAGTGCTCCGGTCGAAGAAGTGGCCATCTACCGAGCTGCATTAAATCCTAGAATCGCGCAAAGCGGCTCTCAAGCTCGAGTGCTACAGTCTGCGCAAATGCAACGAAACCGCAGTCGTAATCAGGGTTATGGCGATGCTGAAATCAAGATCGCCGCTCCAGCCGACTGGATCAAGAGCCTTGAGAAACCCGTCTATTCGGGACCTCAGCCAGGTGAAAAAATACCCGCGCTCACCGCTGTCAATCTACGGGGAGACCAAGCTGGGCAAGAATTCGACCCCGTGGCATTGGCCGGTGATAAACTCCACCTCATGTTCTTTGTCGGCAACTCCCGAACGTTCGGGCGTTTTTTGGGCCAGCTAAAGAAACAACTGCAGTCCATTGAAGAACTATCTAAGCAGCCTTGGGCGATGTCGGTCATCGTTTCTACGGACGATGCAAACAATGCTGAGAAGAGCTTTTCCGTACTCGACCAACGCTATCCCAAAGATCTCGTTGTCGCTTTATCCAAAGATGGTTCGGCGGGCCCTCCCGCTTATGGATTGGACAAGAATCTCACGGCGACAGTCATTGTTGTGAAAGATCGCAAAGTAATTCACAACCTGCCCTACAGTGGGGACGCATTCTACACGCAGCCTCACATCCTAGGTGCCATTGCCAGCGCAATGGAGATCGATCACGACACTCTGCGTCAATATATAGACGGCCAAGCTGGCGATGCGGTAACGGCTGCGAATCGTCTAGGCGATCGAAATACACGCAATGGGTTTAAAGAAAAGCTTACTCCATTAGTGCAAAACCAAACGATTACGCGAGCGGAAGCCGCAGAATTATTCAAACTTTTAGGTGATGCAACCGCGCTACGAAAAAAGGTTGAGGAATTCGTCGAATCGAAAAAACTCACTGCCGACGCGGCACGCAAACTCCTGGCAACCAAGCCAGCGGATGAGACCCAGCCACGGAATACGAATTCCGTGAAATGTCCAATAATGCCTTCCCGGGATGCGAACCGTGAGCTGTTTGCAACCGTTCAGGGTGGGAAAGTGTTTTTCTGTTGCAAAAACTGTTTGGCAAAATTTAAAGCGAATCCCGATAAATACTTGGCGGCCGCAAAACAGCAAATGGCCTTGACTGGGCAAAATCGTGAGAAACGCGATCGTTAACCAATCGGATCTATCTATATTTTTGCTGACGCTCACCGCGACTGAATAGTATCAACAGAATCATGAAAACTCTAACTGAAATCTTAACGGTGGCTTCAATCTGCTTTGGTATCTGGATACCAATGGTGTCGATGGAGACGTTGACACGAGATGCCAACTCAAAAACCACCACCCCCAAAAACCATCTCTCAGAAACTGTCGATTTCAAAAACGATTTGATTCCCATGTTTACGAAGTTGGGATGCAATGCCGGGAAGTGTCACGGTTCGGCGATCGGCCGCGGTGCATTCAAACTTTCACTTTACGGGGGAACTCCTAAAGCCGACTACGACCAGATCGTGCGTCAACTGGGTGGTCGGCGGGTCAATTTAACCGACCCCGAGTCGAGCCTCATCTTCATGAAACCTGCTGAGCTTGTGGGGCACGGTGGTGGAACGATTATCGACGTCGATGATCACAATGCCAGGTTGTTGCTGAAGTGGATTCAGCAAGGAGCAAAGTATGTCGAACACCGCAAGTTAAAACACGTCGAAGTAACTCCCAAGAGGTTTATCGCGACCAAGGTCGGTGAACTAACTCCGCTGAAAGTTGTCGCTCATTATGACGATGGTTTAACTCGTGATGTTACGCAACTGACTCAATTCGTTGCCGATGATTCATCGGCGGTCACCATCGATAGCGACAACGCAACTGCCAAAGTCGTACGTCCTGGTCGGCACATCGTCATTGCGAGGTACTCGACCGAAGTCATTCCGATTGAAGTGGCAGTCCCAATCACGGAAGCAGTTATTGACTTCTCCTCCGAGCCTCGAAATAACTACGTGGACAAGGAGATTCTAAATTCACTTGCTGAACTTAGAATGCCCGTGTCATCAACCGTGGAGGACCCGACCTTTTTACGCCGTATCACACTGGACCTAGCCGGGCAATTACCTCAAACCAAAAGTGGTACTGATGCGGATCGTTTGAATCGGGAAGCCGTGATTGACGAGTTGCTCGCCTCTGATGAATTTGTCAATTTCTACACCTTAAAATTAGCCAAGCTCCTGCGGATTCAATCCAAGATTGACAAGAATAAGGTCACAACAACTCCACAAGCGGCGCGGGCTTTTCATGATTGGCTCGCCCAGCAATTGCGTGAAGGTGTGGGCTACGATCAGATGACGAGGGAGATTATCAATGCCAGTGGCGACTCGTCCGAATATGGCCCAGCAACCTTTTACACCCAGGTTGAGGATGCTAGGCTGCAAACGGAATTCGTCACTGAGGTATTTATGGGAAGCCGGATGAAATGTGCCAATTGCCACAACCATCCGCTGGATAAATGGACACAAAATGATTTCCATGGCCTGACCGCGATGTTCTCCAAGCTGACGCGAAGTCAGATCATTCGGCTCAACCCCATCGGCAAAAATATCCACCCGAATACGGGAGAAGCTGCCTTAATGAAGATTCCCGGGGGCAAATTTCTACCGGAGGATACGATCGATGGACGCGAAACGTTTGCGAATTGGCTTACCGCACCCGAAAACCCATACTTTGCCAAGGCGATCGTTAACCGGCTATGGAAATCATTGATGGGACGCGGCCTAGTGGAGCCAGTCGACGACTTCCGTTCAACCAACCCAGCAACCCACCCTGCATTGCTCAACCAGCTGGCAGATGACTTTATGAAGCATGGCTGTGACATCCGGCATACACTGAAAGTTATCGCGATGAGTTCGACCTACGCTCGTAGTTCGATTCCAATTTTGGAAAACAAAACCGACGATCGATTTTATTCACATGGGTTACGCAAGCCGCTCGAACCTGAGGTACTCGCGGATGCAATCTCAGACGTGCTGGATGTGATCGCGCAATATGGCGATGAAGCCCCCGGCACACGCGCTGTCGAATTGCACGATGGCGCCATTCAATCCGATGCGCTCGACATGCTTGGACGTTGCAACCGCACCAACTCCTGCGAAGGAGCTCCCTCCCCAACCGGGCCATTGGCTCAAAAACTTCACCTTTTTAATGGGGAACTATTGAACAGCCGAATCGGTGCAAAGGGCGGGCGGCTCGACAAATTAATCAAGTCCAATAAATCGCCGCAAGAAATTGTCCGTGAGTTTTACCAGGTGGCGTTGAATCGAGCGCCAAACAAGCAAGAAGTCAAATTCCTTTCGCAATTGTTCGATGCCAAAAAAACATCCGGTCAGCAACGTGAAACGCTGGAAGATTTTGTTTGGAGCATTGTAAGCTGCCAGGAATTTGTCACCAATCATTAGAGGCAGGCAGCATAGGCTTTTAGCCTTTATTTGCGTCCACCTTTTCCAACTTTGCCCACCCACTCAAAGCCGATACCACCAACACTGCAGCTCAAACTCAATTTGAAATCGTAAAGAGAATCAATGAACACTTCTAAACGATGTGATGGCGTGACTCGCCGCAATTTCATCCGTATCGGAGGCCTCACCGCGCTTGGCTTGGGCATGCCCGACTTCTTCCAATTGCAGCGTGCGATGGCTGCCAGTTTGTCCACGAATTCAAAAACGATTGTCGAATCAAAGGCCAAAGCCAAATCGTGCATCCTGATTTGGCTAGATGGCGGAGCAAGTCATCTTGACACCTTCGATCCCAAACCCGAGGCACCATCCGAAGTCCGGGGACCGTTTGATTCGATCGGCACCAAGCTGACCGGTATCCGAATCAGCGAACATATGCCTCAAACGGCGAAAATCCTAGACAAACTCGCTCTGATTCGCAGCGTCACCTCGCCGTTTGGAGTGCATAATTTTGCGGCGCAGTACTTAATGACCGGTTACAAACCAACTCCAGCACTTGAGTATCCCAGCATCGCGTCCGTCGTTGCCCACCTTCAAACGCAAACCAGTATTTTGCCATCCAATATCGCGATTCCAAATTTGATTTCTCGTGACGCCGCCACGATTGGAAACGGATTTCTTCCTAACAGCACCAAGCATTTTTCTTTGGGCAGCGATCCCGGCAAGTTGAGCTACAAGGTTCGCGACCTCGATTTTTATCAGGGACTTGATATCTCGAGACTCGACCGTCGTCGCAAGGTTGTCAATGCGATGAATGAATTCGGCAACCTGAAATCCAAAGGAAACGGTCCAAGCGATCCTGATTTGGAGCGCGCTTACAACCTGATCGCCTCCAAAGAGGCCAAAACGGCGTTCAACCTGGAAGAGGAACCGATGGAGGTGCGTGAACGGTACACCATTGATCCGCGGGCCAATCTTCAGGACTCCAATAACATTGGTCAACAATGCCTGCTGGCCAGGCGAATGGTCGAACGAGGAGTACCGTTTGTCACCGTGAACAACTCCGGTTGGGATAACCATTTGAACCTCAAAACGTATGCGAACCGTCATCCCGGAGACCCCCGTTCTGCCTCGCACGCGCTAATTCCGGGTTTAGATAAGGCGCTAAGCGCGTTGATTGGGGATCTGTCAGATCGCGGGATGCTGGCCGAGACCTTGGTTTTGGTAATGACCGATTTTGGTCGGACGCCCAAAATTAACGCCACCGGTGGCCGAGACCACTGGCCCAACTGTTTCAGTGTGGCCATGGCAGGGGGAGGCGTGAAAGGTGGACAAGTGATTGGTGCAAGCGATCCTTTGGGAGAATTCGTCCAAGATGATCCAATCACTCCCAGTGATCTTTCATCAACGATCTACACACTTCTGGGTTTCAATCCGGACCAGGAACTGCATACACCAGATGGTCGACCCATTCGACTCGCACCGCAAGAATCAAGAGTGATCCAGGAGTTGTTGGCGTGAATAACCGAATCAATCGTTACTCTATCAATTCATCCTTCGTCATCCTTTCGCTCGTGATGGCCTCGCTGTCTGCGACATCCACACTTTGGGGCCAACCCCCGCCAATCACTGACATGGCATTTGCTCCTGATGGCAAATCGCTCGTCAGCTGTTCACAAACAGGTCTGCAGGTTTTCAGCTGGCCCGAGTTGCAAGTACAAAAAACAGTGGAGGTTTCATTTGCCAATTTGCACTGTGTCGTGTTTTCGCCAGATGGAAACCAATTGGCGGTTGGAGGCGGAAACCCCTCGGAGTATGGTGCCGTTGAAATCCTCTCATGGCCCGAATGCAAATCACATATAAATTTGTCCAACCACGATGATTCTGTCGTATCGGTCGTTTGGCGAGGGAATAAGAACTTGATTTCTGCAAGTCTCGATCGTTCGATGACCCGGTGGGATCTCAAAACAGCAGCGGCCCAGATTTCCTATCGAGGTCACTCCCGTGGCGTAAGTACGGTCTGTCTTCTCGATGACGATATAATGGTAACGGCCGGTCATGACCAATCAGTTCGAGTTTGGAATGTCGCGTCTGGTAAGTTGATCCGAAGTTTGAACCAACACACCCGATCGGTCAATTCAATGGCAGCTTGCCCTCTTTCCTCAGGATTGCCAATGGTCGCGACGGCCGCCGGTGATCGCACCATTCGTTTTTGGCAACCTACGATTGGCCGCATGATGCGTTACATTCGGCTCGAGTCTGAGCCCTTAGATATTGCGTGGACCAGTGAAGCACTGCTGGTCGCCAGTTGTGTGGACGGCAAACTACGTTTGGTGGACACCAAAAACGTGAAAGTGCTTCAAACAACTCCCATGCTCAAAGGTTGGGCTTACGCAGTGGCCGTCCACCCAAACAATCAAGACATCGCAATCGCAGGCAGCGAAGGTCAACTCTTTCGAGTCACACTTGAAAAATCAAAATAACTTCATCAAAACCTGACTTACACGGCCCACTTTCAGGCAGACCTAAAAGGGGTGAACCAATCTGGTGGAGCCTCTAAAACTCTGCCTGGATTTGTGTGCGGAACAAGGTTCCGTCATCCCCGACAAGAATGTCCGACGCCGCATTGTTAAGCGGACTTCCATCGAGCACGGTTACGTCGAACGACCATTTGAGTTTGTAGTTATTCTCCATCGGGTACCAGTTGAAACCAGCCGCGTACTCCGTCCGGTCACCCAGTAATCCCGCAACTTCCGAATACCGAAAATTGACATCTAATTTTTGTGGAATAATGAATTTACCACCTTCGACATAGAATCCGCGTTGCATCAGACTATCAACCGGAACCGCTCCATCGGTTTCAAAATTCTCTAACCAGCGGAAGAACACCTCTGAATCGAAACTCCAACCTCGCCACTTAGCAGCAAGATCAACTCCGTAAAAGAAAACATCAACACCGGAAACAGTAACCCCGGGGCTTAGTGCTCCCGCCTCACCCAAGCGCGTTCCATCGGTCATTCGGATGAAATCGGTCTCCGCCAGTGGATTCCCTAACGCATCCGACGTAATGGGCGAATAAACAAAGGAGTGGCCGAATCGAACCAGCGGATCACAGTTGTAATCAAAATCGACTAACTGGCCACCAAAATCCCCAAAGGGGTCAAAGTACTGAGTCATTGCAACCGTAAGTTTGTCATCCGTAGAACGGTTCGGCAGGTTCGAAGTTCGATAGCCGTTTCCAAGCATGAGTTCGTAATGTCCGTTCTCACCGGTCTTACCTTGCCCCCAAATTCCAATCGTTCGATCGGGACGGAAAAAGTCATTTGACATGGGACGATCAATAAACCGAGTCCGTCTGGCACCCAAAAGCCATTGACGACTGGCCGAGACTTTTCGTTTTCCAAATTGCAAACGGAAACGATCGCTGACCTTCCACGCCCACCAATAATCAAAAAAGTCTACGGTGTGCCGGCCATCCGTATCGCCATCGAGTTGGTAAAAGTAAGTCAAACGCGGATCAAGTGCAGTTCCTTTAAAGCTTAGTCGCGCCCGCTCAATATCAAAAGCATTTCGATTTCTTACCGGGCGGGTTATCCCTGCATTGTCCGTCCAACTATCCACTTCACGTGCGAATGCATGATGTCGAAACTGAATCCAGCCATTGATTTTTAGTTCAAACGGATTTTTCTTTTTATCGTAAGGAAAAATCCCAAAGCCTTTATCGTAGGCCGCAAAATAATCAAGCTTCTCCTCGTTTCCTGGGGAAGCTGTCTCTTCAATCCGTAATACCGAATTCTCGGTTGGAGAAACGAATGATGGCGTTTCTTTAGTCAACTCAAGGTTCGAATTTTTGGATGCTTCGTTTTTCTCGGAATCTCCTAGAGCAAAGACAACATCCTTCGTCAGAGAAAGCTCTCCCGAAGGTTGATTCACAGTTCCAGGGTCACTGTTGCCCGCAACGTAGTCTTTTCCAACCACGTTAGAATTGAAAATTATTAGCACGATTAGTGCAGTTAAAGCTCGAGCTATCATTGGGTGTATCTATTGGCTAAACAAAATAATCCGCGTATCAGGGATCGTTTAACTAATCGGCAAACTCCGGTATCCGGTAATCTGATTTCGGCCATTTGGCCGCCTGAAATCTTGTAAATCAAACCAACAAGAGAATTTTTTGGTTTACTGCCCGCTCCAAGTTGCCAAAGACACGTTGGACAGAGATTTTGTGGTGAATTCGCTAGCACATCGCATCTCAAACTGCTGGCGATCACTTTTTATCCCCAGCGGACAAAGCACGCTGGAATTTGACCCCATCGCTTTTAAGCAAAGAGCAATAGGTAAGAGCGGCTATCCATCTGAAGCCGCGCCTCTGGCTCGGATCTATTGCGAGAGTTGTCGCGAGCGCTTAATTCCTTGATTCGGTTGACTGGGGCTCTGGTGGCTTAAGCTCCGCGACGCTCAGATCGGCAAAGTTTACCGTACCTCCGTCCACCAACAACTGAATGTCTTTTAAAGAATCATCATTGTTGACTGGAATCCAACCGAGGAGCTCTTCGTTAAAATAGGCGAACCAAAATTCTTCTTGACGCTCAATCTGAATCTGGTTGTATTTGGGTTGTCCGTCATTAGTCTTGCTTGTGAAATCGTGCGGAAAGGGAATGCGAACGTCGGATTCAAGCTCGCCCTTCAGACTCCCTTTTACTCCTAAAGCAATTCCGTCACGGGCAACTCTCAAGACATTGCGTTGGCTGCCATCCTGCCCATCCCCACGATCGAAATGCACTTCAGCGCTGTCAGCCTCCAGCAAATCGACCAATAGCCGAATTCGGTAGTTGAGGAGTTGGTTCTTGCTAGATTCATCAGGATTCGGCATTGGGAGCGGACGCACAGCAGGCTTTCTGCCAGTTGCCTGTAAAACGCTTGCCCCTTCCGAATCAACTTCTTCAAACCAAAACCCTCCCTGAATTGCAGTCCAGCCGTCTGTGCTCGTCCCATCAAAAAGTGGTTCCTCCCAACCTGTTGCAACAAACGTGGGAACGCGTTCAACCTTCGGAGCTCCGCTTGGCTTGAAAATAAACCAACCTAAACTGATTACCGCGATAAAACACCCAATGACTAAACTTCGAACCAGCCACGGGCTCCTCAACTTATTTTCAAGCAGCGGTTTCTGAAATTCCCCGATGGTAATCGCCTGGGTGTCAGTGGGAGTGGAAGTCTCACACTTGCTCAACACCTGCGCACTTACCTTTGACAGCGTGGGCAAGTTATCAATTGCAGCAATTAATGCGCTATAGTCTGGAATCCGCTCAGCTGGGTCGGAAGCAACCATCTGTTTCAAAAGTCGCATTGATTCAACCGAACAGTGGGTTGTTAGGTCATCGAGCCAACTCGAATCACCTGTAACCTTGGCAACAACAATCTGGCCAATTGTCATACCTTGGTACGGAGGCATTCCGGTAAGCATATGAAACATACTCACCCCTAACGCATAAATGTCTGCTCGATGGTCGACATCCGAATCGGATACTTGTTCAGGCGCCATGTAAAATGGGGTACCCATCGCAGTCCCAACAACCGTCAATCGGGTTTTACCACCTTGTTCAACAGCAAGCTTTGCGAGGCCAAAATCTGTGATCTTCACCAGGGGAACATTTTCAGCCATCGCAAAACCTGCGGGTGGCTTGGTCAACAGTAGATTGGCAGGTTTGATATCTCGGTGGACAATACCAAGCTCTTGGGCATGTGCCAGCCCCGCGGCTACCTGACGAGCTAGGGCCCAACCCATTGACTCGCTGATTGGGCCGCTATCTTGAATAAGGCTCTCTAAATCCTCGCCTTCAATCAACTCCATGGCCAAATATATTCGTTCGCCATGAGTTCCAAAATCGTGAGCGGCTACGATATTGGGGTGTTGCAGGCGCCCAACGGCAAATGCTTCTTGTTGAAATCGTGCCACCACTCCAGAACCGCTCATCTTGCTGATTGGAATTGTCTTGAGAGCTACAATTCGATTCAACTGTGTTTGCGTAGCTCGATAGACAACCCCCAGACCACCGTGCCCAACCACATCCAACACCTCAAAACCGGGGGCTACATTAGTTGGATCGAGCATGACCTCCAAAATATCAATCTGGACCGGGTCAAGTAATTCCGTTTCCATGGCCAGTATTTTTGGCGCGGTGCTCCGTTCAATCGACGTCTGCAGCAGTTCCGCCGCTTGCGTTGCTGACAACATATCCCGTTCGACTGCCATGTCGATAAATCTACTTGCCTTATCAGGCTGGTTTTCAAATTTCATCAGCCGGCATAACCTCTAAGACACGATGTCGTCCAATTGCTTCAACAGTGCCTTTAACGATGGTCGATCCGAGGGACTACTTCCCACGTACGCAAATCGTACCTTTCCTTCTTTGTCGATCACATAAGTAGAAGGAAATGCAAGGGCGTCTGAAATATCAAAAAAGTTAACTGCTTGAAGCTCTTCATCCAATAAAATCGGGAACGGCACGCGATCAACCTGTTTCTTTTCCGAAGACATCGCAGCCTCAATGAACCGGTCAAGACTCTCTGGACTACCCGGATATACCAAGAGCACCTCGGCATTCCGCTTGCTAATCTCCCCGTAATTGGAAATTAATCGTGATGTTTGTGTCGTGCAAAACGGGCAGAGTTTCCCAGAAAAACCACGGGTAATTACAAGGACGACATTTTTCTTACCAATGAAATCACTCAAATTGACTTTTTGTCCCGAAGTGTCCAAGAACTCAAGTTCGTCCACGTTAGCAGGTAAGTCCACATTGGTTTCAACGTCATCTTTAAACTTAATCTGCCGCTGATTCGAATTTTGCCCCGAGAAACAGCCACAGGCAATCGCTACCGGCAATAATGCAAGCAATAAGCAACTTTTTGCAAGGTGCGCCATAAGCTAAACTCCAAACAGTAGTTCGATCATAGGTCCGGTAGAAACCGACCGATCATTATATGGACGACTCCTTCAATCGCCAACCGGCATCAAATATTCAGGGTTTTACTTCACAGTTGCGTGCTATTTTGGCCATGACTTGGGGCCTGTCAAAGAACTGACTTCAGCTTGCACTGCCAGATTCCAGTTTGCGTCCACGTTTTATCCGGGTTGCGGACATGCAGATCAATGAACCGTGAGCTCCGGAACAGAACTCTCTCTGAAATCAGAGTCAATTCAGATGGTCAATTTTAGTTCAACAAACGCACCAAATTCACTTCAATTTGCGATGTTTCCTTGCGGATTCCAACCTGAAATCACGTCCAAAATTCTCGGCAGACTGGGCGAAACCGACTTATGCGCGAGGCGGCCAAAGGTTAAATGATTGAAGGCATAATCCAAGAGGGCACCCACTCGAGATGTTCCCATCGGTCTTGCCAAAGTCATTCAGTTTTACCATTGCTCTGCAGGGCAAGCCAACTGGCACTGCCAAAATTACCTATGCGATCCAAGAGCCACCTCCGGGCGGCCGCCTATCCGATGCTACGTTCGTTAACGCGTGTTTATTTTTTAATAAGCAATCGAGGATCAGTTCAGTCCCAAACACCTTTTAATAGCAAAATTAAAAATCAAACAGCTCTCCAATGGCAACGCAATTCGCCAAAAATCTCAACACCCCCTCACTTGCAATTTAGTTGCATATACATACAATATCAAAAACTAGCAGAAGTAAGAACTGAGACACTTTGGAGCAACGAGACATGGCGTCGACACTTAAAAAACTACCTGTAACCGTACTTAGCGGATTTCTTGGAGCCGGAAAGACAACGCTGCTAAATCATATTTTGTCCAATCGGGACGGGCTCAAGGTCGCGGTCATCGTGAATGACATGAGCGAAGTCAACATCGACGCCGCACTCGTTCGTGATGGAAACGCTCAACTCTCGAGAACTGAAGAACAGTTGGTGGAAATGTCAAATGGATGCATTTGCTGCACGCTTCGCGAAGACCTGTTAATCGAGGTAAAAAAGTTGGCTCAAGAGAATCGTTTTGACTATCTGCTGGTCGAATCGACCGGGATCAGCGAACCAATGCCTGTTGCCGAAACCTTTACTTTTGAAGATGAAGACGGCGAAAGCCTGGGCAATGTTGCGGAACTTGACACGATGGTTACTGTGGTCGACGCCGCCAACTTTTTAAAAGACTTCGGTTCCTGGGATGATCTGAACGATCGAAACATGGGGCTTAGCGATGAAGACGAGCGAAATATCGTCGATTTGCTAGTCGATCAGGTGGAGTTTGCCAACGTAATCATCGTAAATAAAACGGACCTGGTTTCGCAGGAGCAGGTTGATTTAATTAAGAAAATAATCAGCCAGCTGAACAGCTCGGCGCTTGTACTAGAATCGACTAAAAGTCGCGTCTCACTGGATAAGATTCTTGGAACGGGCAAATTTAAGTTGGACGAAGCGCAAGATTTATCCTCGGATTGGCTGGCCATCCCCAGAGGTGAAGAAGAAACGGAAACCGAAGAATACGGAATTTCGAACTTCTTGTTTCGCAGCGATCGCCCCTTTCATCCTCAACGAATTTGGAATGCAATTGGAGAGGATATGGAGGCCGGTCTTTTTAAGGGAGTATTGCGAAGTAAAGGAATTGCCTGGATCGCGTCGCGTCATGATTGGGCCTACAACTGGTCTCAAGCAGGCTGTTCAGTCCTCTTGGATCCGGCAGGTTTCTGGTGGGCTTCGGCACCGAAAGAGTCCTGGCCTGAAGAGGCGGAGGTCATTGCCGAGATCGAGGCACGCATGATCCACGAATACGGTGACCGACAACAAGAACTGGTTTTTATCGGGCAAAATCTCGATCAAGAGCATGTAACACAAGTACTCAACGACTGCCTTCTGACCGATGAAGAGTATGAGCTCGGGCCAGGTTCCTGGGAGCACTTCCAAGATCCTATGCCTCCGATCGAGGTCGAGGAAGATTACCTCGAAAGCGAATATCCGACCGAAGAATAGGCCAATCTGCCTGTCGATCGATTTCCTCCATGGTGCGCAATAGCGCTGACTGAACCATTGAGATCAATCGAAATGCGTCCCTTAGAAACCTCCTGTGAAACAGACGGGAGGCAATTGCGTGGCCCTATCGTGGTTCCAGAAGTTGAAAGCTTGGAGACATGGTAGAAACTGGCACGAATATTCAACAGAGTCAGCTTCCCTCTGGAAACTAAATGATCACGTAGGCCGACTCAGTTGGCCGGTAACTGTATACACGTGCCGTATCAGCATCAATTACCCAACCATGCAACGAAGTCGCCCCGTTCCGCACTCGTTCACTCAAAAACGGGTGGGTCAGTAGATTTTCGATCTGACACAAGACATGCTCAAAGATCATCAGCTCGAGCCGTTTCATCGCGGAACCCGGGGAGTAGTTATTCTCCACGATTCGTCGCGCACCTTGCTCAAATCGAATTCTGTATCCCCCAACATCAACAAATCCCGCCGGGACGGGCTGGAGCCAATGAGAAATGACACCGCAACTCAAATGACCGCAAACGATAAGCTGACGAAAGTCGTGTTTTTCAAACTCCTTCTCTATCTTTCGAAAGGAATGCCTGCCATCACCTTCACATTCAGATTTAGACGGTATCGAGGCAGCAAGATGCTGCAGCACTAGAAATCGATTGCGATTCCCAAATGAGATACAGTCGGGAGCCGCCCCAAGTTCCGAACAAGCGATAACCAGCGTATCTTGCGCGCGCGAGACAGCAGGATTGACCAAGCTTGCGACCGAACCAAATGCGTTTTCTGGAAAATGGTGAAGGTCAGCCTTTAATAAAACTCTCGTTTTCACCAGACTCAAGACGACCCTCCAACAATGCTATTTAAATGCACTTGCATACTAAGTGCAATTATATAGATTTGTTAAATGGAAAGTGATTAAATTTTCCAAACAACAAAAAGTAATTCAAATCTGGAGGGTTGAAATGATTGCAGACAGCTTGATTTTAGAAGCTCAAAAAGCCTGGGGAGAAGGAATTGTAAAAATCGGCAAAGCGTTTCTTGAAAAAGAAGACTATAAAGCTGCTGCCGAAGCACACCTTCATGAGTTTTACAACTATCAAGAAGGAACGGTTCTCTTCAAACCAACCCTTACTTGTGAAAAGCAATTCCGGCTGGATTTTGAGGGTGCGCTTTCCTATTTTGTGGGTGGAAACGACAACTATCCTGAAGATCACGGATTTGCAATCAAGCCCTGGTCAAACGTGCGGTGGGAAAATATTGGCACCAAGGTTACGGGAGACATGGGTGTCGCTATGGGAAATTATTATTTCACACCCCATGAAGGGGGCGATGATGTGAAAGTTGAGTACTCGTTTGCCTACACGATTAATGCGGAAGGAAAGCTAAAAATTGTCCTTCACGGATCCCACCTCCCTTACAATCCTGCCGTGTGATTAACCCGTCACCCCCACGGACAACAAAAACAAGCCACCCCTCAAATTCGCATTTTTTGGGGTTTAGTTTTTAATCTGGAATTTGGGTGGCTGACTTTTAGCACTTGCGCGCTTACCAAATTTCAAAAATCAACCAATCCGAGACTAAAAAGGCTCGCTGATCGAAATCAGCGAGCCTGCCTTAGGTTTAGATCTACTATGGTTGAGATTTAATAACGGCCCGAAACAACGCGGTTCAATACTCGCCAATGACTTCGCCGCCACGCATTGACGAAAGTGCGCGATAGACATTTAAACTGATGTTCTCTGAAATCGTTTGCACTGATCCATCCATTAAGACGAACTGCGCCAACCCTGCATGAGGAGCGGCTACGCCTCGATCCGCACCACCTCCGTTAGCGGGCGGATTGTTGGGGGTGAACTCGGCGTCAAACAAAACCATGTGACCGTGATCGTCGTCTGGCGCGTCGACATCGCGCACCGCAGCAAACCAGGCGTTCTCGAAATTCGGATGTGAACCCACACCAATTGGACTACCCGACGAATCAAGGATTGGCCCATTATGGCGTTCACCAATCGCGAACGTATTCGACGAACCATCGGTGATATCCCGAAACCCTGTTTTGCTATTTCGGAAAAATGGGCCTACCGATGAATCCGGCGTTGCATCTAGGTTGATGTCGTCGCTGGAATTACCGGGAGTTTCAAGAACTCCGGACGCGGGCCCCCAGTTGGCACAATAGCTGGCCGCTGCATACTGCTCGATTGGAGTGGCAGTGTCGTCTCGGACCACAAAATTACCTTCCGAAAAGGGGTCCGATGGACACAAGAATACCCTCAGTTCAGTTTCCCTCGCTACTAGGTTAACGGGATCGAAAACAGGCAGCTCAGTATCAACCATATCGTACAAATTCTGCTGCTCGATGAATGGCAAAACATACATCCCCCAGGCGTGCCCCAGATGATTAGCGTCCGCCAATCCACTGGACACCTGATACCCCGTTTGCGCTGCATATTGACTTCCCAATGCGTAGGCATATCCCGGTGGAAATCGCTGTAAAGCACTTTCATAATTATGTAAAGCCAAGCCAAGCTGGCGCATGTTGTTTTTACAGGCAGTACGCCGTGCAGCTTCACGGACCATTTGGACTGCAGGCAATAACATCCCGATTAGAATTCCGATGATGGCGATAACAACCAGAAGCTCCACCAGAGTAAAACCGGCGACCTTACGTTTCATCGCTACTCTTCGAGCCGTTAGGCCTGAGCTACCGCCTAAATATTTTTTATGATGCATTGAATTTCATTTCTGTATTATGAATTGGAATTTGACTTTGAAACGCAACCCATGCGCACCAGTGAAAAAGAAGCGCAACCAATACGCAACTCTACAGATGCACAAAGCGACCGTTCTAGTCGTTTGAAGGGAATGGAATTAACCAGGTTTGTCGAGATACGACGGCCCTAATTAAACCCTCAGAAAAAAAAGAGACTCCAATGGAGCTGGAGGTCCGCGTGCACCGATAGTGCCCAATTCGGCGGAAGAAAAGAACCCATTGCTGAAGCAATTTGGCTCATCAAAAACAGGAAAGGCCTGATTCAGGGATAAACTATTTTGAGCCGAACAACAAAAATCGGACTCAAGCAATTGCCACGAAAATAGAGGACCTTCATTATCGCTAGGCTCGCGATGCGGTAATTCAGGATCCGGGTGAGGCGCATTCTCCCCCGCCTTTGTATTGTCAGCAAAAGCATTTTTGGGCGGGTCATGACTGTGATGATCATGACTGTGATGATCATGATCGTGACTGTGATCATGGCCATGACTATGATCGTGACTAAACGCAGAACCGCTGGGATGCTGATGCGGCAGATCGGCAAAGTGGCAGAAACTGTGAAAACTGGGGATGCCGAACCAAATCAAGCTCAGTAAGCAACATAGCAACCCCACGCCTTGGCGTCGCCAAGGCATTTGCTTTCTAATGCGCTGAACTATGGATTTCATTTTATATACAGACACGGAAACGTGGAGCCCTAGTTACGAATTTACTTCCCAGCGCCCGGCAACCCAACAATTAAAGAGGTGGTTCTTGCAAATTCGCCAAATATTCACACGCTCTAATTCGCTCACGAGCTAAAAACCACAATGCACCCCCCCCCCCAATTTGCCGGCGTGTTTTTAGCTTCTCGCATTTAAACTTGAAAAGTAAATTACTATCTGGCCCTACCGTGAACTATGAAACGACTGATCACCTCCATTTTTGTTTTTACGCTAGGACCGCTACTGTCTTCCGGCATGTGCTTTGGTCAAACACCAAAGGGTGGGCCGATTACTCCGGTGAGAAGCTCAACTGATGACTTCGGTATCGAGATGAAACGGTATATCTACAAACACTCCGCGGGCCAACCGCGCGAACTGGAAGCTTATTTCCCTAAAGGGCATGATCCCTCCAACGCAAACGGTCCCTGTGTGTTGTTATTCCACGGAGGCGCGTGGGGCGGTGGTGACCTGAAACAGTTCCAAAAGTTTTGCCACTATTTCGCCAGTCGGGGACTGGTTGCGGTCACAGCCAATTACCAGCTGGTTCTCGCCAGCAAAAAGTTACCAACAGGCGTGTCGCGAAAACAATTCTGCATTACCGACGCCAAAAGCGCAATCCGCTGGGTGAAACAACACTCCCAAGAGCTCGGGATCGACCCCATGAAAGTGATTACAGGAGGCGGTTCTGCAGGCGGACACGTTTGCATTCTTGCAACGACCAACACTGGCTTAAATGATCCAGCTGACCCAAAAGAAATCGACACAAGCGTCGTTGCCTACCTGTTGTTCAATCCTGCATTGGCGCCGTTTGACGCTAATTTCCCCGAAGTGGATGCTCTCCAGCATCTCACTAACGACTTTGCTCCCGCGATCGTCTTCTTTGGAACTGAAGATAAAAAATGGCTGGCAGGTTGGGGCGCAGCACATACCAAGCTGAAAGACCTTGGCGCGGGCGAACGCATCAATCTCTGGCTTGCCGAAGGCGCCGGCCACTCGTTCTTCGGGAAGAAGCCTTGGTTCAACCATGTTCTGATCGAAACCGATCGTTTCCTGGTTTCCCAAGGTCTTCTTTCATCCAAAGCGACTCAGAAAATGACACCCGGTGACAAGCGGTTGATCAAAACGAAGAACGTCGACTCCTCTAGCAAGGTCGAAAAACAAACACCTTAATTGGCATCACCTTAATTAGAATCACCTTAATTAGAATCACCTTAATTAGAATCACATCCGCACGACCATCCAGACTCTCGTTGAACGATACGACAGCCATGGTTGTGCAAATCAAAAAAACAATTCTTGGGCGTCTTATTGTCCGGCTTGCTGTTCTTCCGCATATTTTCGAACGTCACCGGTAATCTTCATCGAACAAAACGTTGGACCACACATCGAACAGAAGTGAGCGGTCTTCGCACCTTCGGCAGGCAGCGTTTCATCGTGGTACTCAATCGCACGGGCAGGATCGAGTCCGAGCGCAAACTGATCTCGCCAACGAAACTCAAAACGCGCCTTGGATAATGCATTGTCGCGGATTTGAGCCGCTGGATGCCCTTTCGCAAGGTCAGCGGCGTGGGCAGCAATCTTATACGTTATAACACCTTCACGAACGTCGTTCCGATCAGGCAAACCAAGGTGCTCTTTAGGAGTCACATAGCAAAGCATCGCACAGCCATACCAGCCAATCTGTGCCGCTCCGATACCTGAGGTAAAGTGATCGTAACCAGGAGCGATATCAGTCGTTAGTGGACCTAGCGTATAGAAGGGAGCTTCGTGGCACCATTCGATTTGCTTCTGCATGTTCTCTTGAATCAGATGCATCGGCACGTGACCGGGCCCTTCATTCATGACTTGGCAACCTTTCGCCCACGCACGCTTGGTTAGCTCACCTTGAACTTCCAGTTCAGCCAGTTGAGCGTAGTCATTTGCATCGGCAATCGAACCAGGACGCAGACCGTCACCGATCGAGAAACTCACGTCATAGGCGGCACAGATATCGCAAATGTCGTCCCAGTGCTCGTAGAGGAAGTTCTCTTTCTCGTGGTGAATACACCATTTCGCCAGAATGGAACCGCCACGAGATACAATCCCCGTCATCCGTTTGGCAGTGTGTGGAACAAACGCTTTGAGTACGCCGGCGTGAATCGTAAAGTAATCAACACCTTGCTCAGCTTGCTCAATCAACGTGTCGCGGAACAATTCCCAGGTCAACGCCTCGATACTCCCGCCCGTTTTCTCAAGGGCCTGATAGATAGGAACGGTTCCGATTGGAACCGGGCTGTTGCGAATGATCCATTCGCGGGTTGCGTGAATGTTCTTTCCGGTTGAAAGATCCATGACGGTGTCAGCGCCCCACTTTGTGGCCCACCGCATCTTCTCGACTTCCTCATCGATGGTTGAAGTAACTGCCGAGTTACCAATATTGGCATTAATCTTCACCAGAAAATTTCGACCAATAATCATCGGCTCGTTTTCTGGATGGTTGATATTAATGGGAATGATCGCGCGACCTCGAGCCACTTCGGAGCGCACGTATTCAGCAGTAATGAAAGTGGGAGTCATCGCTCCCCACGTTTGTCCCGGATGCTGATGATCGATGCGATTGCGCGGCACCTGAGAATTAGGATCGATCTCGGAAGGCCGCGGCATTTCGTAGCCGTCAGGGGTCGAGCATAGCTGCCGAATTCGTTCAGACGCTTCTGGTGGAAGATCTCGCAGATTCGGATACTTGTCAGCGATCGTCTTGAACTCTTCTTTCCGCCCAAGGTTTTCGCGAATGGCGACGTATTCCATCTCCGGCGTAATGATCCCCTGATCGGCATACCATTTCTGTGTAACGGGGTGCCAATCACCACTGCCATCCGTACTCCCTTTGGCTCGCAAAGGCTTGCGTTTTAATCCCGGGTATTCCTTCAGTCGATTTTTTACTTTTTTCAGCTCGTTGTACTTTTCCGAATGTGCCTCAGAAAGATAACCGTTGTCCTCTGGGCTGACCTCGCGGCCGGTGTACTCTTCGACATCAGCTCGATCCAAGATCCATTTCCCTCTCAGATCGGGAAGCCCTTGAGTCACATCGCCCTTGAATTCAGAATCACCCCAAGGGCCTGAGCAGTCGTAGACTCTCACGGGTTCATTTTTTTCGATCTCCCCATTGGAGTGCTCAGTATCAGAGACACGAATCTCCCGCATAGGGACTTTTAGTCCTTTGTGAATCTCGCCATCGACATAGATGCGGGTGGAATTAGGGAAGAGTGTTGGATCTTTTTCAATCGCGAGAATTTCTTCTGCGTTGTCCACGTCGTCGGTAAACTGCCCAGGAAAATCACTGCGTTGATTGGCGTTGTTCAAGTTTTTCACCACTGGCAGTTTTGGAGAATTCATTTCTTCCCTTTAGGTTGCAATCAGAAAAAGACT
>JACLAC010001435.1_pt1 | contig 22202 bp, 16 predicted proteins | sample 8027881 | NCBI WGS metagenome assembly JACLAC01 (sample SAMN15725517, study PRJNA655200) | protist metagenome | isolation source: fluorescence activated cell sorting (FACS) single amplified genomes of... | place: Spain: Blaines Bay Microbial Observatory, Mediterranean Sea | collected 2016-01-19 | reverse complement strand
AAAGCGGAAAATGAGACACGCTCCCACTAGTGCCCGAATCATGGCTGGTTCGGCAGATAAGAATGCTTCTCTGTTCAAACGAATCGGCGTCCCGTTGGGAGATCCTGCTGCTTGGATTGAATTGGATAACAAGCGAATCGCTCTTGTCCGTGACCTCGAAATGGACCGAGTCCGACAACACAGCCACGCAGACGAGGTGACCTGCCCAGCAGAACACCCGCCCTCGGCTGGTCTCAATGCGGATCGCGAAACAGCCACAGCCGAAGCAGCCGCACAGTTGCTCAGGTCTGCCAAGGTGGAAGAGGTCTATGCCGATCGTTCGCTACCCTACATTTTCGCTTGGCATCTGATTCAAGCTGAAATCAATGTGCTCTACGATGACGAACTCGGAGTACTGGATCGGCGCCAGAAAACTCACCAGGAACTGGACGCCTTGGCAGCCGCCCAGAAAGTCACCGAAGAAGTCATGCGGATGATGTGTGAAATGATTGCAAGGGCTGATGCCTCTGCTGATGGCTCACTTCGATATCAGGGAGAGCAACTCACAAGCCAAAGTGTTCGCGCCACAGCGGCCATCGAATTCATGAAACGTGGATTCAGCATGGGACACGGCGCTATCGTCGCTACCGCGCCTCACGTGGCTGACTGCCACCACGCTGGTGATGGCCCGCTGTACACCGAGCAACCGGTCATCGTTGACCTGTTTCCCCGCGACGACTCATCCCGCTACTGGGGCGATTGCACACGCACGGTTGTACACGGACAGCCATCCGACACAGTCAAAGCCATGCACGCTGCTGTTCTGGAAGCCAAAGCGGCCTCTGCTGCTGCTTTGACCTTGGGTAATACTGCTGATGCCGTTCACAAGGCCGCTGAAAATGTGCTCATCGCACATGGCTACCCCTGCTCACGAGGAACCATTACCGATCACCCCAGCATTCAACACGGCACGGGTCATGGTATCGGACTGGACGTGCATGAACCGATCCTGCTGGATCACGGTGGCGGTAAAATCCTTGAAGACGAAGTCTTCACTATTGAACCAGGCCTCTATGGACGCAAAGTTGGGGGCGTTCGAGTCGAAGACATGTTAGTCGTGACCGCTCGGGAAGCCCGCAACCTGAATCAACTTCCCGACTCACTCTGCTGGGACTGATCAGGACACCGACTGATCCGCAACTCGCCAGGGACGCCCCTGAAACACATTAATCACTGCGTGTTACTTTTACTGCGTGTCACGGCCGTTTCAGGACTCTGTGAATGGCCATTGTGATTCACAACGAGCGTCTTCTTCCGGTCAAAAATGAAGCCCCACTCGCCCAAAACGGGTGAACAACCTGGCAATCGCCAGCCTGCACGCGAGGCATCTATTTTTAAATCACACGTTTTCAAATGAATACCAGCCTGACCATCCATGCCAGCGGACTAATTGGGAGCGTGAATTAAATCCGCTAACGCGTGTCGAAGTGGATCATCTTCTGGCCCGCAAAAACCCCAATGAAGACGACGACGCCATCCTTCGGCGTACGTGTATTTCTCACTCAGGCTGCCTACCTCTCGACTCATATCACGCATCGTCTGCAAGTAGCTGTCCTGCCCTTGGCTCTCGTCAAGCCATTGCTTCTGACTTGCGTGACAAGCTAAAGCATCCACTTTTTGATCAATCACATCCGTAATATCAACGTAAAAGTGAGGATGGACCAACTCACCCGTGGGTACGCGATTTCCAATGGGCTGGGCGTGGTAGACCGTAACAGGGTCCATGAACGCCTCGACTGGAGGTTCGCTGACGAGATTAGGCATCCCATGCGAAAAAGCCGCACTAACTGCCAGTCGGCAAGCGATCTCGTGGTCTTCCATGTAATCGCTTGGCGCGTGAGCCAGAACAATGCTGGGCTTTGCTTGCCGGACAACTGCGGTCACCCTTTTTAAATTCTCGGTCGTGTAACACGCTTCCATGTCAGCATAAATCGGAGGATAAAATTCCGCTCCAAGAATGTCACAAGCATTTTTTGCTTCTGAGAGTCGTGTTTCAGCACACTCTTGCTGCCCCATCGTTGTGCTACCACGTGAGCCATCGCACAAATTGATGTAGTGAACATTCCAGCCTCGCTTGGCAAGTTGCAACATTGTGCCGGCAAAAAGGAACTCGATGTCATCCGGATGGGCTGCAATCGCTAATACCGAAGGCATAATTCTGACTCACATTTTTTACGGATTGCCAATTTAATCTCAGCTGCAACTTCATCAGCTGTGCTACAGGCTGGCAGCAACCTGTGTGGCCAAATTCTAACCGATCAAGAGTAAGCCGTTCAGTAGCGATGTAATCACACTATGCAAGAAGGTTGCGATTGATCACTGAGCATTCAAAAGTGCTTGAGCGTTTTACAAAAACACCGTTTGATTCATCAAGCTGCCTGGCTCACTGCACGATTCATCAATTACGATGGTCGTGCGCTTTGGGATCACGATCGTGATGATACTGATCGATGTGCACATGCAAGTGGGGATATTCACGAAATAACCATGCCCAACCTGCTTCAGTCACAGCTGAGTCATCCAGGTACAATGATTCCAGATAAGGCATGGCTGCTATTTTCTTCAGCCCCTCATCAGTGATCGGAACACCAATCAGATGAATACCGCGCAATGAACGTATCTGGGTCAATGCATTAGCTGCCCGGTTATCCAAATTCTTCGAGCCTAACCGCAGCTGCCTCAATTTCGTCAAAGACTTCAGGGAAGCAACACCACCTGAGGTACATGCTGCATGAGGCAAATTAAGAAACCATAGTGATTCACAATTAGACAGCTGCTGAAATCCAGCATCCCCGATGGGTGATAATCGCAAGCGCAGCTGCCTTAGTTTTGGCAACTTGGCAATCAATTCAATCGCTTCATCAGTCACGATGCCTTCATCGATGATCAGCGTCTCCAGCGATTCTAGTTCGGCGATTTGCGACACCATGCTGTCATCAACAGGGAAGCCCTCGATGTGCAACTTGGAATCGTTACCTTTCAGGTTTGCCTGATACAATTTTTCAAACCGCACGCCGGGTGGATCGCCTTTCTCAGGAATGATGGCCGACGTCTCGAAATAGTCATACCACCACAATCCAGCTACCACCGCTAGGGTGGTGGAAAAACAGAGAAACAACAGTGTTTGGCGACGCCGATCCCGCGCTGAGATAGGTGAGTTCGGTGCCGTCACTGCATCTGAGTCACCCCGTGACACAGAATCATCTACTGTCGATGTAACCTCTTGATCGCTGACCATTGGCCGATCGCATGCGTGTAAGAAACGACTAACAAAGTTGTGAGCGAGAAATGATAGGTCTCGCCGCACCGCAGTTAAACTCATCCCAACACGAATTGCAACTTGTATTGTGGCATCAGGACGCCGCCGAAGCGGCATCCTGATGCTCAGCGAAGTTTCAACGTGGAGCCGCTGACGGCGACGATTGACCCAGAAACCGTCGAAATCAGCAAAACATGTGCTCCGACCAAGTTGGGAGGCCAGCGAACATTTCCCGCAAAGCGTTCACCAACGATGAAACTCCAAGCTAGAAGGTCTGATGTGCGTCGTACCCGGCAGCTTCACAGGCCGCCATCAGTTCTCGATTAACAACCGCCCGCTGCGAATGTCAATGTTGATTTGACAGGACTTAGGCCTCGTTTCGACGCTGGGTCTTGAAAGCCCACAAAAACAGCCATTTACATTTGCATGCAAATGGCTGTTGACCGAAAAACTTGAAGTCGGGCACCATACTCGTGAGCAAGCGGCACCTACTGTTTTGACACCTTCATTACACCGTGAGTTGTTGTCGCATTGACTCTCGCGCGGCCTCGAGTGCAGCCGGCAATTGGCTCGGATCCTTACCACCAGCCTGGGCCATATCCGGACGGCCGCCTCCACCTCCTCCTACCGCACGGGCGGCGGCGCCCACCCAGTCACCAGCCTTCAGCCCACGCTCAACAAGCTCACGACTCAAACCACCCACCAATAAAACTTTCTCACCTTGTACCGCAGCCAGTAAGACTGCCGTCGGCGAATCCATCTTCTTTCGAATCTGATCAATCCACCCTCGCATCACATTCGGATTTGCCCCGGGTGTCTCGGCAACAATCATGCATGTATCGCCTACCTGCTCATGACTGGAAATCAAATCATCGGCTGACAGCTTACCGCCAGCAGTCGCTGCTTTTAGTTCTTTTACCAATCGATCACGATCAGCCAGTAATGCCTTCAATCGATCGACCACATCAGAGATGGCAACATTCAACCGGCGGGTAATTTCACGTACCGAGGAACGCACTGAATTGTAATCCTGAACATCTGCAACCGGTCCTTCACCTTGAAATTTGTATTTATCGGTATGCACACCAGACTTACCAGCAGCGATATCCTTTTTGAGCCGCCGCACCTCTTCCATTAACTGAACCGTCGCAGCGAGGGCATGAGCAGCATCGCACTTCAGAGTGTCCGCTACCTTATCCAGCAAGTGACGCGTCTCGGAACGATGTTCCTCTGCTCTTGCGCCGGTCAACGCCTCAATTCGTCGAGTACCAGTCGACACACTCTCTTCCACGACCACCTCAAAAGACTTGACCTGTGATGTGTTTGTCAGATGCGTGCCCCCACACAGCTCATGACTGAAATCACCCATGCTCACCATCCGACAGGGGTCTGGGTACTTTTCACCAAACAACATCATCGCGCCTGTCGCCCGTGCCTCAGCAAGTGGCACAGTATTCCAGCTGATTGGCTGTTCATCATCGATCAAAGTGAGCACATCTTTTTCAATCTGCACCAGCGTCTCATCAGGAATGGCCTTGGGATTGGTAAAATCAAATCGCAAGCGATCAGCCTCCACTTTGCTCCCCTGCTGTTCTGCATGCCGTCCGACATTTTGATGCAAAGCATGATGGAGAATATGAGTCGCCGAATGAGCTCGAGCCAGCGCATCACGGTGTGGAATATCAACCTTGGCTACGCACTCAGCCCCTTCTGTGATTTCCCCACGAACCAATTTCCCATGATGCACAGTCAAAGCCGCGTGCTTTTGCGTATCCGTCACAACAAACTCAAAGTCATCGTTGGCGATCACTCCAATGTCACCAACCTGCCCACCAGATTCTCCATAGAACGGCGTATGGTTCAAAACAAGACGTACAAGAGTATCTGCGGGGCGATGAAGATGACTCAACAGTTGTCCGTCATCTTCACCCTTACCTCCTTCACCAGAAATAATGCCCTTCACGACAGCAGTCGATTCAGTGTCGTCGTAGCCAAGGAAGGGAGTCTCGTGCAGCGCTTCCTTCAAGGTTTCGAGTGGCCCCGTCTGGAACAACTCACGCTGGCCTGCCCCACTGTCGATGGCATGCTGATCCATTGCTTTTCGATAACCGTGCCAGTCAAACGTAAAGTTTTCTTCAGCACTCAACGTCTGCAACAACTCTGGTGGCACGCCATAAGTGGCGTTCAACTCGGCAACCGCTTCGCCGGGGACCATGACCGCCGATTCCTCACGCATCTGTGTGAACAATTGGTCGATCCGCTTCATGCCCCCATCGATTGTCGCAAAGAAAGCCTTTTCCTCTGCTTCGATCACCTCACTGACACGCTTTGTCGTTTGCTGCAGTTCGGGGTACGGATTTTTTGAAGCTTCGACTACTGCCTCAACCAATTTGTAAACAAATGGTTCCCGAAGGTTCATTTGATAACCATCCAAAACCGCGCGGCGAATCAATCGCTTGATCACATATCGAGCATCTTTGGGACCGGGATACACGTTCTCATGAATTGCAAATACTGATGCACGTGCATGGTCGGTAATCCGTCTCAGGCGACGGCCAACCTCACTCTCATACTCGTATTTTTTCCCCGTGACCTCGGAAGCAGCCTGAACAATCGGGAACAGGTGGTCCGTATGAAAATTCGTTGGCACGCCCTGCAGCACGCTAGCGGTCCGTTCCAAACCCATACCTGTATCGATATTCTTGCTGGGAAGCGGATGCAAGTTGTCTGGCGGATCACCAACCCGATTGAATTGGGTGAACACCAAGTTCCAGATTTCAACCTCGCTACCATCTTCAAGATGATAGTAAATTTCACTACACGGGCCGCAGACACCGTCCGGTCCTTTGCTAGGAGCGGATGCTGGCCAAAAATTCTCATCCTCGTCCATCCGCGTGATCCGGGTATCTGGCACACCCACCTTTTCGCGCCAGATTCCATATGCTTCATCATCGTCTTTATAAACCGTCACACTCAACTGTTCCGGTTTGATCCCCAACCACTTTTTGTGAGTCAGGAATTCCCACGCCCAATGAATTGCATCTTCTTTGAAGTAATCACCAAAACTGAAGTTGCCCAACATCTCAAAGAATGTGTGATGGAAAGCCGTACGACCCACATTGTCAATATCGCCAGTTCGTAGACACTTCTGACATGTCGTCGCTCGAGTGAAGTCCAGTTTGACCTTGCCAAGAAAATGATCCTTGAACTGATTCATCCCCGCAGGAGTGAATAGGACCGATGGATCCCACGCTGGAACCAGCACATCGCTGGGGCGGCGAACACAACCCTTGGTCTCAAAAAACTCAAGGTATTTTTCTCGTAGCTCGTCTGTTTTCATCTTGCTTGACAGTTATCGTTGCGTTGAAAAATTAGCGATATCAAATGAATGCCGAGTCACCGCAACGCATGTTCAGGTCCTTGACCTGACGGTCCTAAGATGCCGTGAGAACACACACAAAAGTGACCCTATCGAAGCCTGACCGACCAATGCACCGAGCATGTTGAAGCGAGGTTGAAAGAACCTTTCCTCGTGCCAGCAGCTTCTTCGGAACATCATATCCAAACATCGTCGTGAGGCAGAGGGCATGAACCCACTGCTTTCTGATTCCGTTCCCCATCGTGGGGTCCAACATGCAGGATTTCGCTGTCCAGATACGTAAATCACCGGTAAAACAGGCTCGCCATGCTCACATGCCTGAGGATACAATTGGACTGATCATTGGATGGACACCACCTTGGAGCTCCGCCATGCGTGCTTTCGCCAACCTCCATCATGAAACCAGCGTGCAAGCTGTCAACTTATTTGGAATCCCCACCCAAAGACCCAACCTTTGAGTAAGAAGATGCGTATTTTTCTTTTCGTCCCAGTCATTTCACTTGTCCTGAGTGCAGCTGCGATCGCGCAACAAAAAGGCCAAGAGCAGCAACCAATGCCTAAATTGGAATCGGCAGATGCTCCTAATCCGGCTAGCTCTGACAAGCAAATTTTACTGGATGAACTAGTCGACCAATTAAGTTCACCCCGATTCACCATCCGGCTTCAAGCCGCACGCAAACTCAAAACCGCCGGTGCAGAAGGCGTTGAAACACTGCGCCGCGTGACACAAACAGGAACAAAGGAGGCAGCAAGCCAAGCGTTGCAAATACTGCAGGAACACATGGAGAACGGGAACAATGAAGTGTTGCAGAACGCTGCCAAGAATGCACTAGAACAAATCTCAACGGACGAGAAGAATCCAAGCTCATCTGAAGCAAAAGGCATTCTTAACAAGGCAGCTAACGCACAAGCAACGCAGAACCAGCAAAATCGTCGTTTTCCAATGATCATACCACGCAACGTCCAAGCAGCCGCAATGCGTGTGCAGGTTCAAAACAATAATGGAAAACTACGGATCGAGGTTGAAAAAAATGGGCAGAAAACAGCCATCACCGAAGAGAAAGATGGAATCAAAGTTGAGAAGAAAGATGCCAATGGGAAATCAACGAAGAAGACCTACAAAACGATTGAGGAAATGAAGGAAAAAGACAAGGATGCTCACCAACTTTTCCAGCAGTACAAGAAAGTCGGTGGTGGAATTAAGCTTCAGTTCAAAGGCAACGGAATACCTCTGAAATTCAACGCTCGACCAAAAAAAATCCCAAATTTAAATCCTGATGCGCCAAACGACGGAGCACCCCCGAACTTGGAGAACATGCAACGTCAAAGTCTTAAGCAACATCGTGACATGATGGAATCACAACTCCGTAAAATTCAAGAGGACATTTTAAGCAAAGTTCCAAAGGAACATCGTCAACAGCTTGAAGATGAATTCAAAAAGCAGCAGGAGATTATGAATCGACCGTTACTTGAGATCGAGCAGAAATTGAAGCAGAGAACACCTCAAAAAGGCCAACCAAAAGTGCCAGTAGAGATCCCTGCTCCGGCAGAAAAGGAACCAAGTCAGGTAGAAGCGGTAAATTAAGAGCTCATCGAAACCCGGACACCAGGCGGCGTGATTCTGGTGACCTGGTGCATTGATGAATTCCCCAAGTGCAGTCCAGACCCAGAACACGCTTCAAATATTAGCTGCCAATTCATAGGGACAACTGGTCAATTCAGGTTTTGTCGAAAAACCCCGCTGCTGCGAGATAAATGACAGCGGAACGGCGAGTCGGTAGAAATGAGCGGGTCAATGAAAAAGGCACGAGAGAAAACCGAACAGGGGCGTTCGGAAATGTGTCGTTAGTTGTTAGACTAATCACTTACGCGCTCATAGCTCAGCTGGATAGAGCAACGGACTTCTAATCCGTAGGTCGGAGGTTCGAATCCTCCTGGGCGTGCTTCCTCTGGTCGTTAACGACGCCCGACAATGCTGCTGTAGGCATTCTGCCTAAATAAAAACCCCGTCAGTGCGGAAACACTGCAGGGCAAGTCACAACTGCTTATCGGGAGCAATCATGACAAGCTCGAACGTAGCGTCACCTAGACGCAAGCCACGTAAACCCCGTAAAGACTATCCCTTGTACGCGCACGCCAATGGTCAATGGGCTAAGAGGGTGCGAGGAAAGACTTACTTCTTCGGCACTTGGAGTGATCCTCGCGCAGCCGAGAAAAAATGGGACCGTGACAAGAATGCTTTGCTTGATGGACGTAATCCCGGCGAATCACGTAATGGTGATGACGTGGGATGGTTGTGCAATATATTTCTTGATTCAAGACAGTTGCGCCATGAGGATGGCGCTGTAGCGAAACGAACAATAGACGATTATCACCGTGCAGCAAAACGGATCGTGAAATTCTTTGGAAGAGGATATCGCTTGGACCCGCTTCACGCGATGGATTTCGAGCATTATAGAAACTCGCTACCTAAAACTTGGGGATCTACTACTCTAGACAACCATCTACGTTTGTGCCGAGCGATCTTTAAATACGCAAACGATGCTGAGTTGTCTACTCGAAGAATATGCTACTCGATCGGTCTAAGTCTGTTTCGAAAACTATCAAAAGAAAAGAGCAGGCAGCTAAGCCAGCAAAGAAATTGACAAAAGAAGAAATATGGAAGCTTTACTGTGCTGCGGGTACGCCTATGAGGGCATTTATTCTTCTGGGACTCAATTGTGGATACGGAACAGCAGACATAGGAAGACTGCGGATCGAACAAATTGATTTTGAAAATCAATGGTTAGGCGAGCTGAGAGGAAAAACGGGTATAGCACGTGGTGCTTGGCTCTGGGACGAAACCGTTGAGGCATTGCGAGACGCTATATCTCGGCGTCCTATCACAACTCATGAGCGGCTCCATCAATGAGTGTTTCTCACAAAGAGTCGACGCCCATGGTGGGAGGACGGTAGCACCTCTCATCCATTATCTCGAACTTTCAAAAAACTAAAAGATCGTGTTGGTGTCAATAAGAAAGGTGTTGGGCAGTACGCCCTTCGGCATTGTTTCGAAACGGTTGCTGGCGATTGTCGAGATCAACAAGCTATTGACTACGTTATGGGGCATATCGACTCCAGTATAGGCAGCGTTTATCGGGAAGGAATTTATCCCGTTCTAATTAAAGCAGTCTGCAGCTATGTTCGATGTTGGTGGCTGTCGGGAGCATCGACTAACAACAGGGACTTAAAGTGATGATTAGTCTATCCAACCTGAATTCCTTTACCGACATCGCAGAAGAAATATTAGCTTTACTATCTGAAGGGCGTTGCTTATCCGACACATACCCACTTTGGCGACGATGGGAGACATTGCGTCAGAAAATCTCGCATACGGAACGTTAGAAGCAACCTTGGATCATATGTGATCTTCCGACTAATCCCGCATCTTTAAAACTATTTTATGTGTTTCATCCTATCGTAAAGGGTGAGAATTGGCGCGTTGAATGGAGGGATGCTGAGTTAAGTCAGATTGAGGAAGATGAAATATGCAAGTGTCTGAAATCACAGTTGGGTGGATGGCTGCGAGATGCTAGGCGAATGGCTAGGTCTCAAAGGGAGTTGCATAATGGTCCTATGAGTCCAGCGAGTCGGTAGCTAATTACCACTGCTAAACTGAGTCAAAAGCTTGGTGTCTCCGATCAAACAAGTCATAATCGCGTGAAACGTCAAGGCATTAAGCCAATTGGAAGAGTTTATTGGAACCTAGATGATGCAGATCTGACTACCCCCTGGTCTTTGCACCAGTTTGATCTCGCAATCCAGCCTGCTAGCCCTTGAGATGGCAAACTGCAGAGCAAAGCGGGCAGTGAGTGAAGGAGTGTCTTATCTAACGCGACTTCGTCGGACTTTCCACTGAACTCACCCGTCCACGGACTCTGGAGCCCGGTCTGCTTTTGGTGACTTTGAGTCTGACACAAGAGGCGGGGCGACTTGGTAGGAGTTGTCGATGCGTTGTGCCGCTGCGGTCGTCTCGGGTTTGGTTCTTACTTTGAAAATGAAGAACACCAAAGAGGCAAGCACCGATACACAACCCACCACGGCGATCACATAGGCCATCATGACGAAGAATTCCAGAGGCGACGACACGCGTGCGCCGAAGTTTTTCCACAACAGCACTGCTACGCTGGCGAGGTAGCCAGTCGCGTCGGCAATGTAGATCAGGTAACCAGCGTTGGCGGGGCGTTTCATCATCGCGACAAGCCGCTCAAAAAGAATGCTGTGGAACGGCACGTACGCGAGGTAAAGCCCGGAGCCGACCAATATGTACCACACAAATCCGTCCAGCATTCCATGGTGAAAGCAAAGCGTGCTGAGGCCAGTCATTACGAACCCAAACGCTAGGCACGCATGCAGCACGATCACCGATATTCGATGATTGCGGATCAACATAATGCCGCCCAGCGGAATCAGCACCGCAAAAGCTACTGGAATCTCAGAGGTAGCCAAATGCGTCGCATCGCCCGCGCCGACCCCATCGAGTATCTCCACCGCGAATTGATCGCGGTAATCCCGCGCGGCCGTCAGCAGCATGTGCGCGAGTACCAGCAGACTGATACCCCAGAACATGTTTCGTAGCACCTTGCGGCGATGGTCCCGATTCATCGGCACCCGAACAGTGCGTTCGATGATGTCGCTTTCATTGGGAGGCGGAACCAGGCTGAGCATCCATACGAAAAACAGCAGGGGAAAGAAGAACAGCAGACCGGTAGTCGCTGGCATCCAGAATTCCGGCACGCCCCATGAGTCCATCGTGTGTTTTCCCACAGCTTTGACGACGCCCGACGAAACGATGAAACTCGCACTAAGTCCCGCCGCCAGGGCCTCGGTGGTCTGCCTCCCTTCGAGAAAACAAAACACCAGTCCCCAAACCATTCCCAACGGCAGTCCATTAAGAAACATGAACAGAAAGTTATACGGAAAGGGCACCAAACCCAATCCGACCAGGCCCAACTCGGATGCGACGATGAGCGAAATCAGCGTGACGACTCGGCGACCGCGCGACATCTCGGCAATGACGCGAATGCCGATGAACTTCGAAAGCGTGTACCCGGCAACTTGAGAAATGACCAGAATGATCTTGTAGTTCATGCCCCAAAGCGACATGTCGGCGTACTCTGCTGCAGCGAACGGCTTGCGAAACGCGTACATACAGAAGTAGACACAGAAGGCGGCGATCGTGGTGTAGCACGCGAACTGAAACGTGCTTGCCTGCTCGAGCCAGCGTCGAATCCTCATCGGTAACCCTTCCACATCGATACAGCAATTTGAATCTCTGCGCCAGTACGCTTCGAGCAGATTTGGTCATTCTGCACGCTAGCGGCTAGGCATGCTGAAGACAATGAAGTTACGACACATACGCTAACTCTTAACGGAAGCCTCATATTCCTCTGCGATTTACGACACTCATCGAGACGTTCGTAAGTTGAACCGGGCAGCAGGTCGAGTTTTCGCAAAATGGGCAATCGGCTGCTGTTCAAGCGGCCGCATCCCGTACAAGATACTTACCTGCAGTGCTTTGACCGGTCCTTACAAAGCTGGTCGTTGCGGAACCCAATTGGAGCAATCATGGTCGACAGCATCTCAGAAACCTTCCAGCGGTGTTGGAGGCAAGATGGATACCTCAAACTGGCTGGTTTTCTCAGCGGGCAGGAAACGGCCGACGCTCGCGCCTGGGTGAACGAGATCTCTTCGTGGCCGCCGTCGCAGAGCAAATGGATGCACCATCAAGAGCTGACCGCCCGGGGAGACGTACGGCTTGCGAGAACGGAGAATTTTGTCCCGTTTCACGCAGGTATGAAGAGCTTGCTCATGGAGGGCAAGCTGCTGGACGCACTCGAGGAACTCATGGGCGAGCCGGCTGTGCTGTACAAGGAAAAGATCAACTACAAGTACCCCGGCGGCGGCGGGTATGCGGCCCATCAGGACGCTCCCGCGTACGAGTTCATCAAGCACCATGTGACGTGCCTAGTGACGATCGATCCGATGCGAGAGGAAAATGGCTGTCTGTTCTTTTCTCCCGGTCGACATAACGAAGGATTGATTGCTCTGGACGATCGCGGTTGCATCAAGACGGATGTGGCGGAGAGCTTGGAGTGGACCGCCGTGCCAACCGACCCCGGCGACGTTCTGTTTTTCAGTTCCTTTGCACCACACAAGAGCCCACCGAATACTTCGGATGAACCGCGCAGGGCGATCTACCTGACTTACAACGCACTGGTGGAGGGAGATTTCCGCGAGCGGTACTATGAAGACAAACGCCAAGCGTTCGAAACGTACAAATCTAGCGGTTCGGACAAGGCACAACAAATCAGCAAAATCGGACACTTTCAAGGAAAGACGGTTACGCAATGAATACGCACGCGCTCGATCCGTTACTTGCCGACCAAATGCAAGCAGCCGACGCCGACGGAAAGGTCGACGCCCTGTTTGCCTACCTGGAGCAAAAAGGGGCCTCCAATTACGACGAACAAGTCACCCAGTTGGAGCACGCGCTGCAAACCGCAGCGCTGGCCAAAGCCGCCGGTGGCACGGCCGCTCAGGTAACGAGCGCCTTGCTGCACGACTTGGGGCACATGCTGGTGTGCGAGCACAACGCCGAGGGCGACTTCCTGGCAGAGGACCTCGAGCACGAAGTGATCGGCGCAAAGTACCTCGATCCCTTCTTTCCGCCCGAGATCACTGTTCCCATCAGCTTGCATGTGCCGTCGAAACGCTATCTGTGCACGGTAGACCCCGACTACTACGATTCCCTCTCCTCGGCTTCGAAACACAGCTTTGTGGTCCAAGGCGGCAAGATGGACGATGAGCAGCGGGCGGAGTTCGAGAAGACTCCGCACCTGGACCTCGCCGTGCAACTGCGCCGCTGGGATGACGAGGGCAAAGTAATGGGACTCGATGTGCCAGGCGTACAGGCCTATCGCGACGATGTGCTGGCTTGTCTAAAGGTGGATCAAGGCTAAGTTGATTGACCAGGCTTACCCTGGGTAGCATCCAAGCTAGCCGGCTCACTGTGCAGAACCCCTACACGGAAATTCGCTAGTGACTACCCTCAGTCTTTGCACCAAATTGAGTAAGAGAATTGGAGTTGGTAATGCAGATGGGATACGAAGGTTAGCAGCTGAAACAATCAACAAAGGTCGACGGACCTTTGCAATTCTTTAGCCACCTTGAGGCGATGTTGTTCACATCAAAGTAACCGATGAAGGTCACGGTGCAGCGAATGGAGTCAACGAAGAAGTTTTGCTCGAAATCCTCGATGACCAAGGCCGAAGAATCCGCTAAAAGAAGCGGGTCGCTGACCCGACAAATACTCCTCAACCAAACACAGGAGACGCGATCAGGAATCAAGCCAGGTTATCCCATAACGCAAATCTTCAAGACTTTCAGATAGTGAGGCTGAGCCTCTTGAGGAGGTGGACTATCACAGTGTCGCTGAAGCCGTACCACTGACATAAGGACAGAAAAATGTTCCAATTCTTTAGAAACCAACCACTCCAACTCATGCGCACTCTTGCCCTGATTATTGCCCTCAGCTCTCCCATGCTTTTGTCCGGACAGGAGCAACCGCCTCGATCGCTTGAACAAAAGATGCAGCGATTCCAGCAGCGTGCTGAGCGGTGGCATCGTGTCAGTCAATTCATGGGCGAGTTCCAGCCTTTGATGAGGAAGGGAGAGTTCGACCGCGCCGAAGCATTAGTCGATCGAGCACTCCGCATTCTGGAAACCGGAACAGAGCCGCAGGACGCAGCGCGGATTCGTAAGTTTCAGCGGCGAACGGACGAGACGCACTACATTATTCTTCCCGTTCCCGAAGCTGGCTATCTTCATGGAGGCAATGTGGACCGCTTCGAGCAAGGAATCCTGCGGAAGAAGCGGCAACTCGGTTCGGTCACGGATCCGACGAAGCATAACTGGGGCTTTCATCTGATGATACCAGCATGGCGGTTCGACCCCGAACATCTTTTCAGCCCGAACGCGAGCCGGGACATCATTACGCGGTCAATTGACGGGGCAATTGACGTCGCGTTACGTCACGATGTAGCTATATACATCACCATCGAAAACCTTGAGTGGGAAAACCGCCCTGACCTTTGGAACTTCAGCGATGAGAGCAAACCCGGCTACGATCCGGCCAACGCAAATAACGTCGAATGGATGAATTGGGATGGTACGCCGCACCCGCATCGTTATCGTGACTGGGGCCGCCCTGAACAGATGCCGCCTGTGATCTGCTACAACAGCCCCGCTGTGCAGCGAGACGTGAAACGACTTGCTGAAAAAGTCATTGGTCCTGCCATCGCAAACGGAATAGAGAGGCTCGCTGATGCGGGCAAGCAGTACCTATTCGCTGGAGTGACCGTGGGCGCCGAGCCCGCACTTCCCAACTATGCCGTTATCGATAAAGTCAATCCGCGAATTGCAGAAAGAATGCAGCGTGACGGCGTTCCTCGCGAGCGTTTAGGATTTAACGCGTTGACCAACCTTGGCTACACAAAAGACAATCCGCCTCAGGATTTTGCTAAAGCACTGGCGAAAGTAAATCAGGACTACATTTCGCTTTGGGCGCGGCATCTTGCGGAAGGCGGTGTTCCGTCGAACCGAATGTACAGCCATGTCGCTGCGGGAGCGGGCGTTGTTGGTTCACCCGGCGTGGAATTCACAAATGCTCCAATTTCAATCGCGTTCGCTGAATCTTGTCGCCCCGGTTGGACAACCTATCCGGTTGGACCGCTGCAGCATGATTTTGGCGTACTTTATGAAGCACTTGCCGAGCATGACAACCCTCCATGGGCCAGCACTGAGGCGACACCCAGCGGCTTCGGACAGTCTGGTAAATCAATGGAAGAGTACCTTCGTTGGCACTTCGATTTCGGCGCGACGGTCGTCGTCTTCAACACAGGTGCAACTGACCCTGAGTTTGCCAAACGGCTGCATCAAGCCGTCTGGGGTGAGGAAGCGATTCACACTTATCAAAACTTCTTGCAAGGTGAACGTTAGAAGAGCTCCCCGATCTAAACGCTCTCGCTTACTTTCGATAGAGAGTCTATTTTTCGCAAATGGTCTCGATCAAAGCACTTATGGGTTTTGCATCCATCAATGGGAATGCAGCTTTCCAAGCACTGCCGAAGAATACTCTCGCGGTTTAGTTGACCGGTTGTCATTACCTCCGGAACGTACGTTCCGATCTGCGACAGAATGCCGGCGTGTGGCGTTGCTGTGGGTGGCTCTTAGGACTTACCGCCAAGCGGCCTGTCGTCGCGACACGCGGCGAATGTGGGGAACGCTCGGCCGAGTCTCCTCAGTACTTGGTCTTTGCCGCCGGGGCCATTCTGCCCGCGATCACCTGCCACCCGTTCTCGATGGGAATCACCAAAGACGATTGATCTCCAGAAGACGGAGATCGTGTGTCACAAGGAGCGTGGCGGACTGCTGGAATCGTACCGGCCAGCTGCCTAAGATCGGGCTTGGCGAAATTCTGCATTACAAATCAGCCACAACGACCGGCTGATCATGGTTGCGCTGCTCAAGAAGCGTGCGGAAGTGTTGCCGTAAAATCGAGTCCAATGGCAACCGCCTGCCACACCAGTTCTTTAGGAATTCCCGATTCCGAGTAAGGCTCAAGCCAAAACAGCTTCGGAAATCCCTGAAGAAACAGCTCCCAGAGTCCTTGTACCGCGCGCAGTTTTCACCGACTCAAATCGACAAGCACCTGTTTGTGTCCCACGACCGCGGGCATCATGAAAAAGAGCAGCCCTCTTGAACTGCTCTCGTCGTCGCGTTCGGGGAGCCGAAGAGTGGCTATTATTTGCCCATCGCACCCAACCAGATAACGGTTGTGGTGCCTATGAAGATCCCAAGTGCGGCCAAGATGGACCGCATCTTTTGAAGTAGCAAACTTTTCAGGCCGAGTGTGACTGTCTGCCCAAACGAACCGGTCATTGCCCAGCAGCCGCCTTTGCAGCTTCGATGGCAGCGTCAATCTCCTCGGCGGAAAGCTTACCATCCCTGTTCTTATCTGCCTCAGGAAATCCCCCACGGTTCTCCTCGGGTACTTCCTCTTCAGTTAGGAAACCATCACCATTTTTGTCGGCTGAAGCAATGATCAGCTTGCCAACACTAGTCTTGGTAAGCTCCTTGTCAGTGACTGCTGGCCTTAGTACTTCCTTTACTTCAGGCTCAAGCTCAACCAGCTTGTTAATACTGCCAGCTTGCTTCTTCAGTTCGAATGCATCGTAGAGTTCTCCAACTGCAGTCCGGGCTTCAAAACGCAATACGTCATCATCAATGTGGATGATTTGGTAAAGCTGTGTATCTTCTGCTAGTCGCTTCATAAACTTGTAACGGCTGTTGTCGTACATCTTCGGTCCGCTAACCGAGACGACGTAAATGGTTCCGTGTTCTTCATCAACGACTTGAACACCAGTGGGAACGTTTTCTATGTCTCGATCGCCCGCGGAATCCGCGTCAAGTTTTGGCGATGCGGTCTTCGAGGGTACTTTGTCTTCCGAATCAAGCTCATCAGGGACGTCAAATCCGGTTCGGCCATACGTATGGTCATGGCCTTGCAGAACCAGATCTACCTTGTGTTTATCGAAGATTGGCTTCCACAATGCGCGGATTTCAGCATTATCGCGGCTCTTTCCAGTGGAGTAGATGGGATGATGAAAAGTGCAGACCACCCACTGGGATTCGTTTTCGCTCAAAACTTCATCGAGCCAAACAGCTTGTTCTTCGAGCATGGTATTAGTGTTCATACCAATGATCCGAAGATTGTGGTAGACCAAGGTGTAGCAGCTTTCCTCGAGCCCCTTCGGCCCGTTCTCTGGAAATGCAAACTGAGGTCGCCAGTGGTGGGAGAGGCGGCGAGCACCAGATTCTTCGCGTGCTTGTTCGTGGTTTCCTGGAATAGCCACACTCGGCATCATCGCGTTGAGCCAAGCCCCCGCGCCGCACCATTCGCCCCATTCTCTATCAGCCTCTGCACGATTCACCAAATCTCCGGCGTGCAGCAAAAATGCTGCCTTCGGAGCATCTCGGTAGGCTTCGCGAATAACGCGTGACCATCTGGAACGCAGGTCGTTCTGGGCATCTCCAAAGTAGATAAAGGAGAATGGCTCATGCTCAGCGGCCGCCGTAGAAAACTGAAACCACTCGCTCCAGTTGGTTCCATCGCCTACGCGGTAGGCATATCTAGTTCCTGGATCTAGTTCTGTAAAGTTGACCGAGTGAAAATGCGCCGTATTCAGGTCCGTCTTCAACGCTTGACTCTTGGCCGTAAACTTTTTGGCATTCTCACCAAAGTTAGGTCCCCCGTCTGCGACAGCAATTTCGGCCAGCCCCACCTCGACCTCCGTTGATGTACGCCAAGTAACGGCTTGCGTTGACGTGGGATCTCCGGTCCAAGTCAGCACAATCCGATCTGGCATAGCCGTTGGCTGGTACAGCGCAGCAGGCTTCACAGCAGCCACAGGTGAATGTGTGTGATCCCCATCATGCGCCTGAAGCGGCGCAACAAGGAGCACAAAACTGAATAGACTTGGCAATAATCGACGCATACTTCCATCCCGCGTAAGAGTTAACATGTCTATTCGATTCAATCGAAACAGCTCAGAGCTGCCAGCTATTCTTAATCCTCATCTAAACAAATACGCACGCCTCATTTGCAGAAATACAAATGAATAATTCATTAAGTTGAAGCAAATTGACCTCCCCCCATAGAATTGCACCATTGTGAGTGAGAGAATCTTGCTCGGGCTGCCAATGAATATTTTGCCTTTACAAAAGAATTTTTTCCCAGCGCTTACACGACGCCTGACGACGCCCGCTACGTACGAAATAGCGCCCTGCATCAGCTAACGAGTTTGAACTTGTAAGGGAAAACACGTGGTTCTATGGTTTCGAACTATCGTTACAACCAACTTCTAATCCGTAGGTCGGAGGTTCGAATCCTCCTGGGCGTGCTTCCTCCGGTCGCCGCTTGACCAAGCACCACCAGTTGACTCTCAACGCTGGTTACAACGCCTTCTTTTATGCCGAGTTATAACGTGCTTTCTAGTAACGACTTACGTCGATGAATGATTGAGCGACACTCTCTTGGTCGGTCGCCACATTCGATCATTAGCGTGTGATCGAAGCCAAAGTTCGAACTCTGGCGCATTCGCTCTCACACTCTCACCTGATTTGAGCCGCATAAGTTAGCGATGTCGCTATTCGGTGGGGCCACTGTGATTCGAACCCACGTTTTCGACGGAGTGAATCAGTGAATCTGAACAAAATCCAAGCGTTAGTGTCGAACACCTAATCGCACAAAATGGTGCAGCGGTGAAAGAATCGAAGCGACTTGTATCCCAGCCGGAATCTCGTTGGTCGATGCAATTTCAGCGATTTTTCGGGAACGCCAACTCCCGTCGGTGTGTCAGGATGGAAGCTGCCCGTTTGTGCTCCAACTTGACTTCGCTTTTCTTATTCTTTGCGCGTCTCTTTGCGGCGTGCGGCAAGAGCCAACGTAATTTCATTTTTTGCAAATCTCTGCTTCACGCGTGACTCCAAGAGCAGATACTTGTCGATGTCGGACATCAGATTTGCGGCGACGATGGCGGCAAGAATCTCCGATTTTGACTCGGTTGTCGCGCGACCGTTCGCCGTGTCGTCAGTACCTCGAATGCCAATAGATTTCTCCGCAATACCCTTCAATTTCTTCTGGAGAACCTTCGCCTCTTCATGACGCTGAGCAGCATTCGACTTTTCCAGGCTCTCGACCAGACGATCGTAGTAGCGATTGGCGATTCGAAGCGTCTTGTTCCAGTCGATCGCGTCCTTCCAGAACAGATTCACCATTTTGCCGGCCGCGGCGAGACCTGGTTCACAGTCGAGATATGCGATTGCTCCCTCCTGATTCGCTCGAATGACGAGCAGTGAATCGAGACAGGCACAACGTTCGAATAGGTCGACCTTTTCACTCAGTCTCGCCCGGGAAGGTAAAGATCGGAGCGCATCGAGATACCGCTTGGCCTGCACTGCTGACGGATCCGTTTCACGAATGAAAACCTCCATTGCCGCGCAGTTCAATTCTTCGAGCATGTAGTTGTGTTGAGCGTGTATCTTGCTGGGCCCCATCCCGATGAGTCTGGCGAGTTTGAAGCAGGCAAGGAGATCTTTCCACGCTGCCTCCTGGTTGCCTTCCCCCAGATTCAGCATGGCGCGGAACCGCAGAGAATGAACCATGTAGGGCATCTGGGTTGTCATGGGATCCATTGCGGCCACAAGTGGCACTCGATCAACGTCATCCAAACCTCGCGTCATGATCGGCGAGTAGAACCGGTCGCGTTTGGCCGCCGCAGCAACAGTTTTCAGAGGTTCGTCATCGCCATCGAGCACCTTGGCAACTTCCGGGAATTCCGATCGTGTCCACGGACGCGGATCGTCTTCGATAAATGTTAGGATGAGCTCAACGCGTTGCCTCTCGGCGTCAGTCAAGGGATCCGCGACCTCGGCGGCAAGGTAGCGGACATAACTGCGATCTCTCGGTGGCGGCGTCCTTGGAATCTCCTGGAAGTACTCCGGCGGCATTTCCCACGCCTTCAGCGGCCTCATCGCCTCGCAGAGCAAAACGCAGGCGTTGTGTTCAGGGGTGACGCCCTGCTTCATTCGCCCGTTGATGCCCGCCGGGTAGTCAACCGTACCATCGGTTCGTAGCGGGCCCGTCAAAAAGGTCGTCTCCCGATCGATCTTGATCCGTGATTTCGTCGAATCATTGCCGTCAGCATCCCGAACCAATGGTGCAAAGACGCAAAGTGACATCAAGAAAATTGGATGCCATTGCTTGAAAATTCTGAAATCAAACATGAAGCTGAAACCTGCACCTAAACGCAACATAAACAACTGTCTTAGCCAACCTACCCAGTGCATCCGCAACTGAAAACGCTCGAAGCTCAATTGATGCAGTATCTACATCAAAATGCGGAGCTGCCCACGGAAGGAATGGCAGAGGCTCTAGCTTAAGAAATCAATCTCCTTTTTGTAGCTGAAATGATTCCGAGTAAGGTTAAGACGAAGTTAAGAACATGTAGTTTCAACATCGCAAATTAAAACTGACCTAGCCCCTTAGCCGAGCCCACACGTGGAGTTGGTTTCCGACCCGTTGTGCGGATCGCTAGGGAGAGTAAACCATGCCAAGAAAACGCGATCGACCCGAAGAGACTTTCCCACCTCCCCCGCTGCACATCCCAATCCATCACCCGAGCGATCCGCCGCACATCGATCTCCTTGAACGTGTTCGGCCCCGACTCAACACGCGGCAGGAAGAGAATCGCCTCTTGAATCTCAGGAGCCAGGTTGGTCAGCCACATGATGTGCGTCATGCGGGCAGTGGTGACGTGAGCGTAGTGCGCAAGTTCGGACTGGTTCTTGATCACGCCGTCAGAGATCAGCTGGTCACACTGAATCGCAAGTGCCATGAGGCGCGACACACGTAGAGCGGACCCTGCTTTCCCAAAGCGTGTTACCGCTTCACTTGAGTTTCTTAAGAAGCACGGCAACTTCCATTGCCAGCGTAGGCTCCAGTTCAGCGAGGCGGGCGGGAATATCCATTGAACCATGAAGAAGGGTTAGGACGATGATTTTTCCTAGTACGCCGGTCTCGCAGACGAGTACATGTTTCTCGATACGATAGAATTTCAGCGAAGCGTGAAATGGCTGCTCCTCGCGTAGCAGTTCAGGATTTTCCTTGAGGCGATTGATTCCTGATTCGAGTTTATCTAGATATTGATTGGCAACTCGCCTACCAAACTGTTCAACGGAGTAGGCTTCGATTGCAATAAGATCGTGCAGCGACCTCTGCGTCATGTGCAGAGGGATCGACCGAGTTGATTTCTTGGCCACCTACTTGACCTTCTTCATCAGGCTTCGCAAATCGCCTTTGAATGGGACGGTTCTTCCTGCAGCAGCGTCCTCATAGCCTTCGAGAATCGCATCGCGGGCAGCGGCAGCCTCTTGGCGAATTTTCTGTTGCCGAAGTAGATCACGCACAAACTCGCTGGGTGTCGCGTAGAGAGTGCCGTCACCAGAATTCGCATCGACGAATGCTCGTAGTTCATCGGTGAGGGACAGATTAATTGAGTTGGGCATGTGATTTTTCCTGCTGCTCAGACCCTGATCACCTTACTCTAATTGGCGAATAATGGCAATAAACAACAAGTCGTTTCGACCGCGTGTCTAATTTCGAATCCCAATCGTTCACCCACACACCGGAAGCAACACTCTCGCTATAACTCTCAGTCAATCAAGCGCTTGTGAAAAACCTGCGAAATAGAGCTAGTTCGAGGAGAGTTGCTTTGGGCGTGCTAAATGACTACACCCGGTGTGGCGGGTTCGTTAGTTTCTACGCCATGTGACTACCCCCCAGTCTTTGCACCAGGTTGAGTGAGAGGATTGGGGTTGGTAACGCTGCTGTGTTCTGGAGGCTGAGGCGTAGCCGAAGCCGGA
>JACLAC010019641.1_pt1 | contig 22203 bp, 11 predicted proteins | sample 8027881 | NCBI WGS metagenome assembly JACLAC01 (sample SAMN15725517, study PRJNA655200) | protist metagenome | isolation source: fluorescence activated cell sorting (FACS) single amplified genomes of... | place: Spain: Blaines Bay Microbial Observatory, Mediterranean Sea | collected 2016-01-19 | reverse complement strand
GCGATTGAAAATAACTACAAGAATAAAAAAGCGAGGTTAGACATAGATATTGCGAAAAAGAAAGTTTGGGAAACTACAGCTGCTGGTTTACCGCAAGTGAATGCCAATGCAAAGCTTCAAAAGTTTTTGGACATTCCGGTGAGCGTTGCTCCAGCGAGTTCATTTAATCCAAATGCTCCAGATGGAGAACTGGTAGAATTACAATTTGGGCTAGACTATAACAACTCTTATGGAATATCAGCTTCACAGTTGATTTTTGACGGGTCTTATATTGTTGGTTTGCAAGCAGCAAAAACCTATAAAAACTTATCCATTTCCAATCAAATAAAAACAGAAATAGAACTAAACGAAGGGGTTAAACAAGCTTACTTTACGGTATTAGTAGCAGAAGAAAACACATCAGTTTTAAAAAAATCAAAAGAAGCAGTTGATGCTATTTTAGCTGAAACTACCGCTTATTATAAAGAAGGATTAGTAGATGAAGAAAGTGTTGATCAACTGACTTTAACAGCAAACGAACTGAAAACGGGTGTTGGAATTGCTGAAGGACAAGTTGATTTTGCGAGAAAACTATTGAATCTTCAAATGGGGCTTGATATCGCTTCTAAGATTACATTAACAGATGATCTGGATGTTTTTATTGGGGAAGTTCAGACAAAGACTGAGGCGATAGATTTTAAAGTGGAGAATCATGTTGATTACAATTTGATCGAGACAAATATGAGGCTGATGAAGCTTAACCTTAGAAAAGAAAAGTATTCTTTTTTGCCTTCGGTTAATGTGTTTTTAAGTCATGAGCAACAGAATATGAACGATCAATTTGATGCTTTTAGTGGAGGAAGATGGTATCCCACAACTGTAGTAGGAGCGCAAATGACATTGCCAATATTAACAAGTGGATCTCGTCTTTCTAAAATGAGTCAGGCAAAAATTGAATATGAAAAATCAGAGATTTCTGCTAAAGAGGTAGAGCAAAGTTTGCTGTATCAAACTCAAGTGGCGCAATCGCAATACGAAACAAGCTTTGAGACTTACCTGAATCAAAAAGCGAACATGGAGTTGGCGAAGAAAATATACGACAAGACAATTTTAAAGTACAAAGAAGGGGTTTCTTCGAGTCTTGATTTATCGCAAACACAAAATCAATACTTGAGCGCTGAAGGAAATTATATTAAATCACTTTTAGACTTGTTAACCGCAAAATCAGAATTACAAAAATCTTACGGAATAGCAAAATGAGTAAATCATGTAATGATTTAAGGAAAGAATAGATAAATAAAAAGCTTAGCGTTCTTAGCGAAAAACTTTGCACACTCTGCGGTTTAAATAAATAAAATAGACACAAAACGATAAAAAAATGAAAAAAGCAGTATCAGTATTATCACTTTCAATTGTTCTTTTCGCCTGTGGTGGTGGAGATGAAAAATCTGTTGAAGAAGTTGTTGCAGGAAATAATTTAGAAGAAATTAGGGCTAAAAGAGCTGAGGTTGTTGCAAAGCAATCTGAATTTATTGCGCAAATAGATCAGTTGGATGCTAAAATTGCATTATTGGATACGAATAAAAAGATTCCTTTAATTACTTCTCTGGTTATTCAAGAGGCTATATTTAATCACTACATTGAATTGCAAGGGAATGTTAGCACAAAGAAAATGGCCGTGTTGACGCCGGAATACCCAGGAACACTTAAGTCTGTTTTTGTAAAAGAAGGACAAAGGGTTACTGGAGGAACTGTTTTAGCAAAAATTGATGACGGAAATTTAACACCTCAATTGGCTCAGTTACAATTACAAGCAGATTTAGCGAAAACAACTTATGAAAGACAAGAGCGCTTATGGAAACAGAAGGTTGGGAGCGAAATGCAATACTTGCAGGCTAAAACAAATTACGAAGCTCAAGCTAAAGTTGTAAAACAACTGCAAGAACAAATAGAAAAGACGATCATTAAAGCACCTTTTGCAGGAGTAATCGACGAGATTATCACTGAAGAAGGGAACATGGTTAGTCCTGGATCTTCTCAAATTATTAGGATCGTAAACTTGGCAGAAATGCACATTGAAACGGATGTTCCGGAAAGACATTTAAAATCTGTTACAAAAGACAAGAGTGTTGAAGTAGACTTGCCGGTTTTAGGGGAGACAGTTGTAACAAAAGTTGCACAAGTAGGGAGCTTTATTAACCCAGCGAATAGAACATTTAAAATCGAAATACCTTTAACAAACGAGAGTAAAATGATTAAGCCAAATTTAACGGCCAAAATTAAAATCAACGATTATACCAACGAAAAAGCCTTGTTGATTCCTCAGAGTGTTATTTCGGAAAATGCTAAAGGGGAAGAATATGTTTATGTAATCACTAAGAAAAAAGGCGGGATTGGAGTTGCTAAAAAAGCAATTATTGAGACTGGTAAAAGTGAAGGAGATTACATTGAAGTGTTGAAAGGAATTGAAAATGGTGCTGAAGTAATTTTAGAAGGAGCGCGAAGCGTAAAATCTGGACAAGAAGTTAAGGTTATTAATCAAAAATAGATTTAGGATGGCTGAAGAAAATAAAAAATTAGACAAGGAATTTGGCTTGTCCTCTTGGGCAATCAATAACAAAACCACAATTTATGTGGCGATGATTATTATACTAGTTATGGGTGTTGGAGCCTATTTTAGTATGGCAAGAGAGGCGTTTCCTGAGATTAAAGAGACTAAAATTTACATTAGTTCTATTTACCCAGGAAATACAGCTGAAGATATAGAAAAGCTGATTACCGAGCCTATTGAGGATAAAGTGAAGACGGTAAGTAATGTGGTTAAGATAACCTCAACATCTCAAGAAGATTATTCTATTGTAGTTGTAGAGTTTGATGAAAACATTACGGTAGAACAAGCAAAGCAGAAGATAAAAGATCAAATAGATACGGAAACTTCTAGTGAAGATTGGCCAGCTTTTAACGGAGCTAAAGTGGAGCCAAATGTGTTTGATTTGAGTATGTCTGAGCAAATGCCAATACTGAACATTAACCTTTCTGGGGATTATCCCGTTGAAAAATTAAAAGAGTATGGAGAGTATTTAGAGGATGAGATTGAGGACTTAAAAGAGATCAAGCAAGTTGATATTAGAGGGGTTCAGGATAGAGAAGTTGAAATTGCAGTAGATATCTATAAAATGATGGCTTCTAAAGTAAGTTTTGATGACATTAGAAATGCTGTTAACGGAGGGAATGTGAACATTTCGGCAGGTAACTTAATTGCCAGTGGACAAAGAAGAACCATTAGTATTTTAGGAGAAATTGATGATCCAAAAGATTTAGAAAAGTTCGTTGTAAAAGCAGAAAGAGGAAACCCAATTTATCTAAGAGATATAGCAACGGTTGCTTTTAAAGCGAAAGAAACAACAACATTTGCACGTGAGTTTGGAAACGAAAGCGTAATGCTTGATGTTAAAAAACGAGCGGGTAAAAATATGGTTGCTGCTGTCGAGCAAATTCAAGAAATTGTTGAAAAAGCACAGAAAGATGTTTTTCCATCAGATCTTAAATTAACCATGACAAATGATCAATCATCCAAAACGATAGGACAGGTAGATGATTTAGTAAACAATATCATCTTCGGGATTATTTTAGTTGTAGGTGTTTTGATGTTCTTTTTAGGGTTTAAAAATGCCTTGTTTGTTGGGTTTGCAATACCTATGTCTATGTTATTGTCTTTAGTTATTTTGGAGATGTTGGGGTATACATTAAATACAATGATATTGTTTGGACTTATTATGGGGCTAGGAATGTTAGTGGATAATGGGATTGTTGTTGTCGAAAACGTTTACCGATTGATGGATGAAGAGGGTATGAATAGGGTAAAAGCTGCGAAACAAGGTATTTCAGAAATTGCTTTTCCTATTATTATTTCTACAGCAACAACAGTTGCGGCATTTATTCCTTTAGGAATGTGGCCGGGCGTTATGGGTGAGTTCATGATTTATTTTCCAGTGACATTATCTGTGGTATTAAGTTCTTCATTAGTGGTAGCGATATTCTTTAATTCAGTATTGGTATCTCAATTTATGAGCACAGAAGATAAAAACATGCCGCTCAAAAGAATTATTATGCTTACTGCAATAGTTGGAGGCCTTGGAGTATTAATTTTAATTTTTGGAGGAACTTATAGAGCTTTAGGAAGTATTATGGTCGTTACTTCTATAATGATGTGGTTTTACCGCTTAGGATTAAGAGGTGCAGTAAACTTTTTTCAAACTAGCGTATTAACAAGTTGGGAAAGAGGTTATGAGAAAATTTTAAGGGGAGCCTTGAAAGGTTCAAGACCTCTTGTAATTGTTGCCGGAACTATTGTTTTATTATTTGTTGCCTTTGGTGGATTTGGTGGATCTGTAGCAAGTCAACGAACAAAAGTTGAGTTTTTTCCTGACAATACCCCAAATCAAATTATTGTTTATATAGAGTACCCACAAGGAACAGATATTCAAAAAACGAACGCGATTACTAAGGAAATAGAAGCCCGTGTTTATAAAGTATTGAATGACCCTGCTTATATGGATGGAGATCATAACTTTTTAGTAGAGAGTGCTGTTTCTCAGGTTGGAGCTGGAGCTGGTAACCCACAAACAGACGGGGGCTCTTCTGCAGATATGCCACATAGAGGTAAAGTAACGGCATCTATGAGAGAGTATAAGTATAGAAAGGGCGCAGACAGTAAAGACCTTCAAAAATTAGTGCAAGAAGCGTTGAAAGATGTTTACCCTGGAGTGGCCATTTCTGTTGAAAAAGATGCTGCAGGACCGCCAGCAGGATACCCTATTAATATTGAATTAGAAGGAAAAGACTATGCTGAGTTAATAGCTACTGCAGAAAAAATGAAAGACTTTATCAATACCAAAAACATTCAGGGAATTGATGAGTTAAAGATTGATGTAAATAAATCTAAACCAGGAATGACTGTAAAGGTTGACCGAAAAAAAGCAGGAGAACTTGGTGTTAGTGCTGCTCAGGTTGGTCAACAATTGCGTAATTCTATTTTTGGAACGAAAGCCGGAACTTATAAAGAAGATGGCGAAGATTATGACATCTATATGCGTTTTAATGAAGAGAACAAATACAACACTAGTGCTTTGTTTGATCAAAAAATCACATTCAGGGATATGGCTTCGGGTCAAATTAAAGAAGTTCCAGTTTCCGCAGTAACTAAGCAAAAGAATACTTCTGGATTCAGTGCGATTAAGCACAAGCATTTGAAAAGAGTGGTAACTGTTTATTCTGCATTAAGTCCAGGATATACTGATGCTGGCGCTATTGTTGCCCAAGTTCAGACAGAAATGGAAAACTTTTCTGGAAAACCAAAAGGAGTGAACATCGATTATACGGGTCAAATTGAAGAACAAAATAAACAAATGGCCTTTTTGATGGGGGCTTTTGGAACTGGTCTTGGTTTAATCTTTTTAATCTTGATTTTCCAATTTAATTCTATCTCTAAGCCAACGATTATTATGCTTGCTGTATTCTTAAGTTTAATTGGGGTGTTTGGTGGATTAATTATAACTGGAGCTCCTTTTGTAATTATGATGACGATGATGGGAATTATTTCATTAGCAGGAATTGTAGTGAACAACGGCGTGGTACTGCTGGATTATACCCAACTATTAATTGATAGAAAGAAACATGCTTTAGGTTTAGGAAAGAAACAAATGGTTGCTAAGGAAAGTTTAGTAGAGACAATTGTTGTTGCTGGTAAAGCACGTTTAAGACCAGTATTGTTAACTGCAATTACGACTATTTTAGGTTTAATTCCTCTAGCTACCGGGTTGAACATTAATTTCTTTACCCTGTTTAGTGAATTTAACGCTAACGTTTATATGGGTGGAGATAATGTTATTTTCTGGGGTCCTTTAGCTTGGACAATTATTTACGGATTATTTGTAGCAACATTCTTAACGTTAATTGTTGTTCCTGTTCTATTCTTATTAATAGAGAGAGTAAAGATTAGGTTTATTTATAAGTAAACTGGCTGGATCGTTATTGCAGGTTTGACCCGCATCTCCAGAAACAAGTAGATACGTCAAAACGAGGAACGAAGCAATCTCAATCAAAAGATTGCTTCGTTCCTCGCAATGACGATGAGAAGGGAATTATTGCTTAACTATTTTTTTACTTATCCTACTGTTTCCATCAGTTACAGTAACAAAATAGAGCCCATTCGGTTGCCCTTTTAAATCAACAGCAGTTGAGTTTTTAGTTATTGTTTTTGTTTGAATTTTCTTGCCAATGGCATCAAACACTTCTAATAAAGCAGTCTTGTTTTTTAGCTCATAATTGAGTGTAAACTGGTTGTTAAATGGGTTAGGATAGAGGGTTAAGCTGTTTTTGTTTCGAGATTCTTTGACGTTAGTAATAATAGTAGAGGCACAATTGGATGATATACCTCTTGAATATTGACTTCTAACCGTATCAATAGCTTCTTGCATTTCGGAAATACCGGCCTGAGGTCCTGAACTCGTAAAATCTTGACCGAAAACTAGAGCTAAATCAATTTCAACAGATTCTCCAAAAGGCAATGAAAATGGTCCAGAACTTCCAACTCCAACTCGATCTCCTGGAGGGTTTCCAGAACTAAGTTCGCTCCATGGAGATTGGGGTATTCCTCCAGTTCCATAATTAAAAGGATCACTATTCCCCGGATAATAGTACTTACAGTCAATCCCTGATGAAGGATAAGATAATGGAGTCCCATCTAATTTTTTCCCCATTAAATAGTTGTAAAAATGAGTTTCGGTTACTGGTGTTCCTAAATCTATAGAACTCCAATTATGTCGTACAAAACTTTCTAATCCCCAAAATTCATTGTCAATAATCCCATCTCCGAAACCAGTACCATTAACAGATTCATTAGCTCCAAGCCCAAAAAGGTCATCTTGTCCATTAGAATCTTGTTTTGGTCCTCTTAAAAAAGTCACGGCTTGAGCTGGTAAATTGGTACCATAACCTATACCCCCGTTATTGTCATCGAAACTATCACCATTATAAACATAGAAAGAGTTTCGGGAGACATCTGACCCTAAGTAGTCGTCAGTATAATTTCCTAAGTCGAAGTCTGCCCAAAATCCAATGTGACAGTCGGTATAATTATCTGTTGATCTATTATAAATCTTGTAGTTTATAAATATAGTATTATTTATTTCTTCATCAGCTGTAGAAAAGGCATAGACCATTGTATGAACCTCCGTTTTCATTGGGGAGTGGGTGTCATTACCATCGTAGAAAGGGCGTTCGTCATTATAAATAAAATAGATAGCTTCATCACCTTTTATAAGGGGGTAATCACCAGAGTTTGGATCATAAATATTATCATTATTTCGATCATAAAAAGGAGCTAAATTGTAGCTTTGACCTTTAGAAACATCACCATGGGCTGGCCATGTTAATATTGAAGAAGGAATTTGGTATCCAGGAAAGGTAAAGGAAGCATCACAATTTGGGTCAAGATTACAATCAAACCAAGCAATATATTGTTGAATTTCTTGACACTGGACTATCCAAACTTTGTTCCAATCAACCCCTTCTGAAGCATATAGAGACGAAGTCATTATAGGCCCGGCATTTTGTTGACTTGGAGTAAAGTAGGTGTTCACATTGGTTTTTATCATTCCACTTGGATCTTTACCAGCTAACCACAAGGACGCTGCATAAATTGTATGAGACCCACTTCCTGCTGGAGATTCAAAAGCGGGAAGAGTGTTTTGGAAATCATGAAATAAAAAGTTTGCATTAACTGTTGCTCTAATATTATTTATATTTAAAATAGCCGAACTTTGAGCATTAGAAATATGGAATGATAACAGTAATAAGTTCAAAAAGAGAATTGATAAACGCATAGTTTTCATAAGTAAATTGAAAGTCTGTTGTAAATAGATAAAAATACGTTTAATTCTAATTAGCGCAATCGGATAAGAGGAAGTTTTTCTGCACGAAGATTTCTTCCTTCCTATCCAATTACTTAACTAAACTAACTAGTTGAACCCGTTTAAATCTGTAGGTTTCATAACTCCATACCATTTTAATGTTCTTTCTCCAACATCAGGAACCTTAACATGTATTAAGTAAACACCACTTGCAATTGGTACATCAACTTGGTTGGTGAGTTCCCAATCTAAACTTGTTTTCTCATCTCCTTTTTGGAATCTCCTCATTAATGTTCCATTCACATTGTAAATAGAAATGGTACATTCTTTTGGTAGGTTAGTGATCTTTATTCTTTTATCCAGAGAGTGAGTTTCATACTCAGAATAGGCGAAATAAGGATTAGGAACCACATTTATTAAAGCTAGGGCAGAATCCATTGCGAATGCATTTCCTTTTTCGGCTTCAAACCCGGTCATATCAAATTCATACATTGGTAAACCATTGTTAACTGTTGAAGCAGTGGTAAATTTTTCGTAAGGTTTTCCTACTCTTAATTTAACTTTAGCCGTTGTTTCAAACATGTTCCCTGAGCCGCTTGAATTAATAGAATGACCTTGATTTAGCATTGGTATTCCTGCCCAAATACAAGACTTTTCCCATATTGCAGCAGCCCATTCAGCAGAATCTTTCTTTGCTAGATTAAACTCTCCTGGCACACATAATGTACCCGTCATAACACTGTCTATTGCGGCACAATGATCATAGGCAGGGTAACCTTCTGCTTCGTTACTTCTGAAGACATAAATATAATGTCTCCCACCTAATACCAATTCATTATCAACTCCTACTGTAGTAGAAGATGTTGGGTTCCACATCATATCTCTACCATTTTCACCAGCCAACCAACTATCTTCAGTAAAAACAATGTTTAATCGTTCTCCAGTTTCAAGGTTCACAGCATATCCGGGGAACCATCCCATTCCGGTTGTTGAGGTTAGGTCTCCATCACTATGGTTGTACCCGCTATCATCCGAATTTAATCCGTTTTTATCTACACTTTTCGCTTTTCTTTTTCTCAAATAGAGTGCTTGACCTTCAGAAAGTGTGAGATCATTTCTTGATTCTAAAACCACAGACCTCGTCCATTTCGTTTTGTCTGAAGTAAAAACAATATCAACAGATGGCGTTTTTGTAATATCTGATTCAACAACGGTAGAAATTCCAGAATTAATAAAAAGGTGAGAACTATATCCTAAAGCATCAGTAATTGGAGGCGTTAGAAACCCGTTAGCATCTCGAATACATGAGAGTAATCTGTAAGGAGCCCAAGTTCCATTAATCAAATTCTCAAAATCTTGATTTGGATCTAAGAAGTCTGACGGAGATGAAATTTGACCAACATGATAATCATCGTATGGATCTAAGACATAGGTTCCATTTACGGATTGACCAGTTCCAAATAAGTTCTCACCAGAGCGAATCCAATTGGCATCAGTGGAACTTTCTTGATCAGCAAAGCCACCAAGCCATTGTTTTGAAACATCATCATAAGTTACTTCAGCTGAAATTACTCCATTACCTAACTGTGGACTAGTTCCGGGATGTCTTACTTGTCCAATTGTAATCGATAGTCCCTCAGTTAAAAGAATTTGCTCGTTTTCAAGTTCAATTGTTTGATCCGAATTGATGGCATTTTGACCAAATTCATTCGCCTGAGGTAAATGTATAGTCCAATGTGCATCCGACAAGTCGCCCACAGTATTTGAATCTCCAAATTGTACCCTGTAAGTTCCAGCCTTTACATTTAAAGGGTCAATTACTTTTACCTTGATTGGACCTTTTCCGGCCTTGTACACTAGGTAGTCTTTAAAACCATTATATACAACAGATTCTTCAGTAGATGCGGTAAACTCTAGGTCATTTCCACCATTTCCTTGACCTTCAACTCTTGTAATTTGTGGCATGTCTCCATATTGAGCATTTGCTAAAGTCCCACCATCTTCTGGTGCAGGGTTGTGAGGTATTGCTGAAAATGCTGTAATTCCTCGCCCACCGGCCATTTTTCTACTTGCGATGTATGGTTGCTTTTGACCATCTAAACCTACAGGGCTAGACCCATCATATTTTTTATACTCATTATGACCATAAGCTATAGCAATGTAGTAGTAGGTTCTGTGATTGATTAATCTATTGTTATCTGTAGCAAATAAATCTGTAGTCACTCTAAAAGAGTGTTTTACTCCCTCATCTGAACCATTAACCATCAACTTTGGCTCTGTTACACCTAAATCATTATTTAAAGTATAATTAATTAATGTTCCAACACCATCTTTTAAATCTACCTGGGCTAACAATCGTGATTTGTTAACATCATAAATATCAGAAACTGTTACTGATCCATTTTTTACTTGGAAGATTTGGTATCCTTGAAATTTATAGAACTTCAAAGAATCCTTATCCTCTTCTGACCCTTGATATACACCATCCATTGAATCTGGAATAGCGATAAATGGATTTTTTCTGTTATAACCTTCATTATAATTGTTAGAAGATTTTGGATTTGTAAGGTATAGAATTAATTCATTATCCAATTCTTGAAACGTTAAATTTGGAGCATCTGGTCCTTCAACAATTTTAAAGCAATTGTCAAATAATGATTGTGCTTTATCATCCGCAACTTTTAAGGCGCTTATTGAAGCAAAATTATCACCAGAGTTTGCACGGGCAAATACGACACCAACCGTTAAGTCATTCACAGCACCTGGTTCTAATGTAAATGGACCTGCAGATTGTATAAATCTCCTGTCTTGAGGTGTGTTGCCCTCGTTAAATTCTGACCAGTTACCCGGTGAAACTGTTTGTCCTTGTGTACTCCAATTCAAAGGATCAGAGTCTCCAGGAAACAAAAGGTCAGCTTGAACTGTTCCTCCTGAAGCTGAGTGCCCAGTTCCACCCCAAACCATTTGTGAACCGTCTCTCCAAATCCCTCTTAAATAGTTATAGTGTTCTAAAGCTGAAGTTGGATCTCCTTGGGTTCCACCTGCATTGTTGTAGTAAACAAACTTTCTCATTCCATATCGTTCATTATCTACAATAGTATCATCATAACCAATTCCTAGTCCTGGGTATGGAATCCCATTTGAATCTAGTGCATGTTGAATGTTTTGAGTTAATGGGTTAGCCATACTGTCACTATCAGCATATGGACCTTCGAAAAAATCCACACCTATTGCTGGTGGAGTTGAACCATAACCGTTAACCCCTCCAATAGTTTCATCATTATTGTCTCCATTGTAGCAATACCCCAATCCTCTTGCAGCATCACAACCGACAAAATCATCAGCAGCATTTCCTAAATCAGCATCAACCCATTGTCCAAAATAAGTCTCTGTTAACGTAAATGTTGATCTGTTAATCATTTCATAATTGTAAAATGTCATATCATTCACTTCATCATTCGTTGCAAAAGCAAAAGCTTGACCCCTAATTTCCATCCCTATTGACGGTCCATTAGACTCTTGATGCACATTTCCTTTATCATTAAATACAAACCAAATAGTAGTATCTCCATATAGTCGAACATCTCTATCTCTTCTACAGTCGACTTCTCCAATCAAATCATATTTTGGATAGTCACCGGCATTTGGGTCATAAAAATCATCCCCATCTCTATCGTAAAAAGGAGCTAAATGCCAATCTTGACCTTTACTTGGATCTCCATGAGCGGGCCAGTTAAGAATTTCTTGAGGAATTTGATAACCAGGATAATCTACGGCGATATCACAACTTCCATCCGTAGTTTGTGAGCATTCAAACCAAGCATTAAACTCATCCACCATTGCCCTTGAAACACCATAAAACTTGTCATACTGTGTACAGGTTGCTGCATCTATTTCAGCAGTTGTTGTATTTAAGGGTCCTGGCCAAAAATCATTACCACTGGCTCTAAATGTTACAGCAGCTATTTTTAATTGACCATTCACATCTTGACCACCCATCCATAGTGCTCCCGCATAAATAGAGGTGAACTTTGGATCATCAGCACTACCTCTTTTTGGAATTTCATAGTCAGCAATTCCATTCGCCCTATCTTGCCACATACTCCCTCCTGTTCCTTCAATCCTTGTTCTAACACTGTTTAATTCCAGTGTTGCTTTGGCTACAGCTGTAGCACATCCGGCGGCCAGGTTGGGAGCAGTATCTCCAGATTTATTTACGTTATTATTTCTTCTGGCATAAGTGTTTAGACAAACTACAAGAGCTGCTAAAATGAGGGCTAATTTTTTCATGGTTTCTAGTTTTAGGGGTTTCCAGATGTAATTTTACACCCGATTAAGCTTAATAAATAGGCGAACTATACGGGTTGCGGATACTAATTTATGAGTGGTAGCTTTTTTCAAATAAGTGGTAATCGAAGAATATTTGATTAAAAAAGAAGTTATTAAGCTTCAAATAATAACTTTGTGTTGATGAGTTTATCTAAGAAATATTGCGACAGTTTAACAAACTATAATCGTTTAAAGACCAGAGAAGTAAAAGTTGGAAAAATAGGGGTTGGGGGAAACAATCCTATTCGAGTTCAATCGATGACAACAACCGATACAATGGATACGGAAGCAACCGTAGCACAATCCATAAGAATGATTGAGGCTGGTTGTGAAATTGTTAGGATTACGGCGCCGAGTAAAAAAGAAGCAGAGAACTTAGCCAATATTAAGGCATCATTGAGAGCTCAAGGTTATGATACGCCTTTAGTTGCAGATATACATTTTACACCTAATGCTGCTGAAATCGCTGCCACGATTGTGGAAAAGGTGAGAATTAACCCTGGTAATTATGCAGACAAGAAGAAATTTGAAGAAATTGAATATACTGACGAATCTTACCAAGCAGAATTAGAAAGAATTAGAGAGCGATTGATTCCTTTAATTACTATTTGTAAAGAGCATGGAACCGCGATGAGAATTGGAACGAATCACGGATCTCTTTCTGATAGAATAATGAGTAGATATGGAGATTCTGCAATTGGAATGGTGGAATCTGCCCTGGAGTTTTTACGCATTTGTAGGGAGCAAAACTACCATGATATTGTTCTTTCTATGAAGTCTAGTAATACACAAGTTGTTGTTCAGGCTTATCGATTATTGATCAATAAGATGCAAGAAGAAGGGATGGATTATCCTTTACATTTAGGTGTTACTGAAGCTGGAGAGGGAGAAGATGGAAGGATCAAATCTGCTGTCGGTATAGGAACATTATTGGAAGATGGACTAGGTGATACGGTGAGAGTTTCATTAACTGAAGAACCTGAGTTTGAAATTCCAGTAGCGAAAGAACTCGTGAAAAGATATACTGATAGAGCTGATCATGAGGCAATTAAAGAGATTGCAGAAACACCACTAACTCCCTTTGAATATAAGCGAAGATCAACAACTGAAGTACTGAATATCGGGGGAAAAAATGTGCCAATAGTTATGGCAGATTTTTGTTTGAAAGAAAAAATTACACCTGCTTCATTTTTTGCTTTAGGCTATAATTACTCCGTTCCATTGGATAAATGGAACATTGCTGAAGCGGCTTGTGATTATGTATTTGTTGGGGATAAACCAGTTGATTTTGAATTACCAGGAACACTAAGAGTTATTCATAATTACAAAACATGGGCGAATAACAAAGAGAAGAGCTATCCATTTTTAGATGTAAAAACATATTTGTCAGGAGTTGCTATTTCAGAAGAACTAAATGTTGTCTATGTAACGCTGCGGGATTTATCAGAAGAGCTTTTAAACAAGCTTAAAAACGATAATACTGCTGTTTTAATGATCGATACTTACAACAATCATGGAATGGCGGAACAAAGGAAGTTATTTATTGAATTAATGAATAACAACTGCTCAACTCCTGTTGTGATAGGCAGGGCTTATGGCGACTTATCTGAAAATCAGTTACAATTGCAAGCGGCAACAGATCTTGGGGCATTATTAATAGATGGATTAGGAGATGGAATTTTTATTGCCGCGGAGAATTGTGGTGGTGATAAAATGATTAATGATACCGCGTTTGGAATATTACAGGCAACACGAACTCGAATTTCAAAAACAGAATATATTTCTTGTCCAAGTTGTGGAAGAACCCTCTTTGACTTACAAGAAACAACAGCTAAAATAAGAGCCGTAACCTCTCATTTAAAAGGCTTAAAAATTGGAATTATGGGATGCATTGTTAATGGTCCTGGTGAAATGGCTGATGCGGATTATGGTTATGTTGGTACTGGAGTTGGAAAGATTACGTTGTACAAAGAGAAAGAAGTTGTTCAGCGTAATATACCTGAAAACGAAGCGGTTGCATCTTTAATTGATCTGATTAAAGAGCATGGCGATTGGGTTGACGCTTAATTGAACACTCCTTTTTTTCTTGAATTATTTCCTGGCCTAAGATTGAATATTCCCCTTTGGTAGCTAGTGTTTTACAAAAATACCCGTATTGTATTTTAAGTGTTTATACTCACGCTAGCTTCGTTTACTAGCTGTAATTTTATTATTCTGAAATATTAAATTACTTATCAATCTAAAAAGTATTATGAAAGGAGTTGTTTTTACTGAGTTTTTCGAATTAGTTGAAGAAAAATTTGGGGTTATTACATTAAATGAAATTATCGAAAATTCAGATTTACCAGTTTCGCAGGGGGCTTATACTAGTGTGGGAACATATCCCCATTCTGAAATGGTAAACCTTGTAGTGGAGTTGAGTAAGATTAGTAAAGTTTCTGTTGGTGATTTATTAAAAGTTTACGGAGAGTACTTTTTTAATATGGCAACCACGTCTTATCCTCAATTTTTTGAAAAAATGGAAAGTTCGTTGGATTTTTTAGAAACTGTCGAACATCACATTCATGTTGAAGTGCTTAAATTATACTCTGATGCAGAGTTACCAGCGTTTAAAACGGAAAGAGTAGACCAACAGACTTTAATTATGAATTACTATTCGCAAAGGAAACTTTCTGATTTTGCGGAAGGACTTATATCGGGATGTTCACTATATTTTAATGATAATTTGAATATTACAAAAACACTGGAAGGAGAAAAAGATGGTAGTGAGGTGAGGTTTTTAATAAAAAATGAAAAGTAGTGAGTTAGAAGCCATATCGAAGATGTACGCTCGTGAAAAGAAAGCGAGAAAAGAGGCCGAAAGAATTCTTGAGGTTAAAAGTAATGAGCTTTATGAACTGAATAAGAGACTGTTTAATTTGAACAGTAATCTCGAGTCGGAGGTAGAAACTCGTATGCTTGAAATTACCAAGCAAGAGAATAAATATCAGGGTATTTTGGATTCTGTTAATGACATTATTTATAAAACCAATGCAGAGGGGATTTTGACTTATATTAACCCTTTAGCTGAAAAAATTACGGAATACACAGTGGATGAACTTCTTAACATGAAGTTCACAAAACTTATTTCTCGTCAGGACAAAAAAACTGTTCATGAGTTTTACCTGAAACAATTCAAAAATCGAGAAACAACATCTTACACGGAGTTCAGGATAGTTACGAAATCTGGAAGGGAAAGGTGGATGGGTCAGAGTTTAAAAATGACTTTTTCAGAGGAGACCAGAGAATTTGAATGTACTGGAGTAGTTCGTGATATAACCGAAATTAAAAAGATTCAAAGCGAATTAGAAGATGCTAAAAATAGCGCTCTGAATTCGGCAAGAAGTAAGGAAATGTTCTTAGCAAACATGAGTCATGAAATTCGAACTCCGATGAACGCTATTGTTGGAATGACAACACTCTTAGCGGAAAGTTCGCTTACCGAAAAACAAACTGAATTTATAGATGCCATTCAAGTTTCTACCGGAAATTTACTGGTAATTATTAATGATATTCTAGACATATCTAAAATAGAATCAGGAAAGCTAGAAATAGAATCAATTGATTTCGACCTGAAAGAGCTCATCACGAACACTAAAAAGGCGCTGGAATTAAAAGCGGAAGAGAATGAGAATATTTTTATCACTCAAATTGATGATTCGATCCCTAAGTATTTAGTAAGTGACCCTGTTAGACTCAATCAAATTTTTATAAATTTAGTTGGAAATGCGCTGAAGTTTACCAAAAGCGGAACCGTAAAGTTAATTTGTGGTCTTGTTAAAAAAGGAGCGAAAAGTGTTACGATTAAAATTGAGGTTATTGATAGTGGAATTGGGATTAGTAAGGATAAGCTAGAGAAGATTTTTGATAGTTTTTCTCAGGAAGATGAGAGTACTACAAGAAATTTTGGCGGGACTGGTTTAGGGCTGACTATAAGTAAGCAACTTGTTCACTTATTAGGAGGTGAGTTAAAAGTTGAAAGTGAAGTAAACAAGGGGAGTAATTTTTATTTTGAATTTGAAGTTACAGTGGGAAAACCGGTTAAAAAGAAAGAAGTATTTGCTCCTCACTTAGAAACAAATCCGCTAAAAAACAAGAAGATACTTTTAGTAGAAGATAATGAAATCAATAGGTTTTTGGCAACTTCTGTTTTAACCAAATGGCATGTTGAGGTAGACATTGCTGAAAACGGAGAAATAGCCATTGAAAAGGTTAAGCAAGCTAAATATGATGTGATTTTAATGGATGTTCAAATGCCAGTTATGGGAGGTGTTGAAGCGACCAAGTACATCAAAGGAGAGCTAAAAATTAGCACACCAATTATTGCTCTTACCGCCAATGCTGTTAAAGGAGATAAAGAAAGATTTATACTTGCTGGAATGGATGATTATGTATCAAAGCCATTTGATCCGTCTGAATTATTCAATAAAATCATAAAGTATACGATATAGCCTGTTTTTCAATTCTCAGAAGAATTTACTCTACTACAAAGTTAAATTTAACACCCATCATATCTTCAAACTCTTCTCCGGCTTCTTGCATATCTTCATCCATTTCTTCATAGTGCCAATTTATTTTTAAATTAATTCCTGACTCTAAACCAGAAAGTTTGGTAATGATATCCATAATATATTTTGCGGAAGAAGAGTTGAAGTACTCAAATTTAAAATTGCAAACAACATCAATTGAAGAGTTGTTGAGGTCTTTTAAGAAGTAGAGGTGTTTACTATAATCTTCTAGCCAGTTTAAAACGGGCGTATAGAATTGTTGAACGTTTTCTGGTCTAGAATCTCCTTGAAAAAGCAGAGTGTGGCTATTATGATCTAATTCAATTAGTGGTGTGTTTTCTGTTGAATCAATTTTGTAGTTTTCCATATTATTTATTTTTTACGTGAACGCTTAAGCTAAAAAACAGCTCATTTTCATTATAATCGTTAAAGATATAATTTAATTTTGACCTTGATTTTATTGCAATATCAGTCATTCCTAAACCAGCTCCACCTCTTTCAGAGATTTGACCATTTTTAATAATGTCTCGGTAATGAGATTTAAGCTCATCACGAGTCATATTATTTAATGCATCAATATTGGCTTGTAGAGCTTCTTTTTCATTAAGCGGGATTAAGTTTCCTACTGTTATTGAAAAACCATCAACGGGTTGAGATAGAATAAAAATCGCTTCATTGGTTTTTTCTTCCCCATGTTCGGAATGTTTGTGGATGTTTTCTAAACATTCAACAAGAACATTGTATGTCTTTTTTGCTGACGTTCGATTATGATCAGGGTGACTCAAATTGATTTTGGCTGTTTTTAACAGGCCATTTACAACATCGTAGTTAAAATTTCCATGATATGCACAAATTATTTTGTCTGCTTTCATGGTTTTGTATAATTCGAAAATATTGCTTGTCATGTATTAAATTTTTAAACCCATAATTAGGATATCATCCATTTGTTCTCTTTCACCTTTCCACTTTTCTAACTCTTCCTCTAAATTCTCTTTTTGTTCGTTTAAGGGAAGTACAGCGTTTTTGATTAACAGTTCTCTAAAAGGAGGGTAAAAATATTTTTTCCCTTTTTCACCACCTTTTTGATCAGGAAATCCATCCGAAAATAAATAAATAATATCATCTGTTTCTAAATCAAAAGTTTGAAGAGTAATACTTTTTGACTTAATATGTTCAGGGTTTCCTAACTGGTAGCGATCTGTTTTAAATTGAATAATTTCATTCTTTCTAAGAATATACATAGGGTTATATGCGCCTGCCAACTGCAGTTTGTTCGTTTCTAAATTAACGGAACACATTACCAAGTCCATTCCGTCTTTTACATCAGAGTCGTTTTCAGCTTGAAGCCTGGTGTAAATTTCTCTACTTAATCGTTCAAGGATAAGGTCAGGTCTAGTTATATTCATTTCACCTACAATCTTATCTAAAATGTTACTTCCTATAAGGCTCATAAATGCTCCTGGAACACCATGACCTGTACAATCTGCTACAGTGAAAAGAATCTCCTTTTCCGTTTTATAACCCCAGTAAAAATCTCCAGAAACAATATCTTTTGGTTTGTAAAAAACAAAAATATCTTGGAAGTATTTTCGAAACGGTTCTTGATCTGGAAGTATGGCTTTTTGTATTTTCTTTGCATAATAAATGCTATCCGTAATCATGTTGTTTTTGGAACTTAACTCATTGTTTGTATTAAGAAGTTCTAATTGTTGTTCCTCAACGATACTTTTTTGTTCTTCAATTAAAACTTTTTGTCTTTTAATAAGGCGGAATCGATTGTATAGAAAGAATGTAAATACGATCAATATGAGCATGCCAACTGAAATAAACATAATGATTAGATTCTTTTTTTCCTCTTCTTGCTCGGCTAATATTTTTCGTTTTTCTTCTTCTAAAAATAGCTGTTGTTCTTTTTGCTGAAATGTAAAATCAATCTGTTGTTTATAGACTGATTTTTGATTGTCAAGGTTAACTAAACTGTCTCTCATTAAGGTGTTTAATTGTTGCATTTCAAGCGCTTTTTCAAAGCGACCTACTTTAGAATAAACTTCAGTTAATAGCTCCGAAGAACTCTTAAGTAATTCTGGAAACCCAATTTTTTTTGCTGCTTTAAACGCATCTTCAGAAAGAATGAGGGCTTTCTGGTATTCTCCTCTTTTTAAATAGAGAGAAGCTAGGCCTGTTTTAGAAGCTACAATGCCTTCAAGATGGTTAGTTCCTTGTAATACTTGTAGCGATAAATCATATGCAGAGAAAGCTTTTACCTCATTGCCAGTTTCATTGAAAAGTTGACCTATGGAGTGCAAGGATTCAGCCATTCCTTGTTTAAAGCCTATCTCTTTTCTTAATTGATAAGATATGTTATAATAAACCAATGCAGAATCATATTCTTGCTTTCTAAAAAATAATTTTCCTATTTGATTGTGTGTGATAGCTTGGACATGCTTATTGTTAAATTTAAGGCTGCTCTTAAGCGCTTTTCTGTAGTAGATTTCAGAGATAGAATCTTCTCCTTGTTCTTGATATACCGTAGCTATGTTGTTGTTCACAACAATCGTTCTTTCTTCTTGACCTAACTCTTCTCTGAGCTTTAATGCTTGTAAATAATAAGACAGTGATTTTTCAATATCTCCAACATTGTAATAAGCTTTCCCCAGATTGTTTATTGGCGAAGATAATCCATCTTTATCTCCTATTTTCCTAAACAGGGTGATGGCGGCTTTGTAATTTTCAATTGCAAGCACAGCTTTACCTTTTGTATCAAATAAATAACCAACATTGTTGATAGCACTTGCTTTATAGAATAAAAAAATTCTATCCTCTTTAATCGCTAAATTTTTGTCTGCAATCTCTATCAATTTTTGATTATATCTTGGCCAAAGGGTTTCATCCCAGCAATTTTCAGCTAAAAAGCCAATATGTTTTATTAAGATAGAATCATGAGAGGCACTATTTGCTAATGGAAGAATAGAGTCAAGAAGGAACTGATCAGCTTTGTCAAGGGATGAAATATTTATTCCGGTAGTATCAATGATATAATAATTTGATTGTGCATTAGCTCTTAAAAGTAAAAGGAGAAATATGGATAAAAACAGTCTTTTCATTTCGTTCGAGCGTGTCTAGTTCAATGTAATTACACAAATATAATTATTATGTGGATATTTTTTGGAGTGAAATTTCATAAAAAAGAGACGTCTGATTTTCAATTTAGCATTTAAAAATTAAGCATGTTGATACTTTTTTTAGTCGGGGTATAGGAATTAAGCTAGAAAAGAGATTTTCGGGCTAATTGTCCGGTAGTTGTCCACCAATTGTCCGGGTATAAAGTAGTGTGTTTCTGCAAAAGACTTGGTTACTTTGAAAAAAACTTATTCCAATGAAAAAACCTTTACTTTTTATTTTGTCTCTGATTTCGGTTGGAGCTGTTTTTGGTCAAAGCCAAATTCTAAATTCATTTAAATTGAACACTACTAATACGCAGGCATCTTATGATTATTATCCTAGCATGCCACCAACTACTGGTAACACTGTTCTTTCTGAATATGGCGATGTTACTGCTCTGTATTATGATAATGATTATGTTTATGTAGTTGCTGAAGGGCTTCCTACATCAGCTATGGGACCATGGTTGGCTGCAGATTTACCGACTGCTCAAGGGTATGTTATTCAGATACCAATAAACCCGGTTGAAAATACCTCTGGAACTTTAGATGAGGTTTTGGCGAAAGGATTAGCAGGTTTTGCAACTGATGGTGTAGCATTTTTTGGTAACGCATCGGCAGAATCGTATTCATCGTCGAGTTCTTCTATGGCTCAACCTGGAGATGGTGTTTGGAATGAAGATGCTTATGTTGGAGAATCTCAAACATTTGATGCTTTAATGGGTCATCCACAAGGTGCAGGAGTATATCACTACCATGTTACTCCTATAGATCTTTACGATGATACAGATGCTTCAAACCATTCTCCAATAATTGGGTGGGCCGCAGATGGGTTTCCGGTTTACGGACCTTATGCTTATTCAGATCCTTTAGATAATACAAGTGGGATTAGAAGAATGGAGACCGGTTATGTTCAGCGCGCTATTTCGGTGAGAACAACTTTAGCAGATGGAAGTACAGCGAGTTCAGCTGGACCAGCTGTTGATGCAACTTACCCGATAGGAACTTTTTTAGAGGATAATGAATATGATGATTTACTTGGTTCTGATTTGGATGAACATAATGGTAGGTTTTGTTACACTCCAGAATATCCGAATGGAATCTATGCCTATTTTGTCTCAATGGATGCTGCATTAGCACCAGTTTACCCTTATATTTTTGGAGAAACTTATTTTGGAGAGGTTCCATTCACGCCCATCTTTGATATGTCGTCAGGAGTTATTCCAGCAACAGCGATAGAGTGGACTGGTGGATCGGTTTCTATAAAGGAAGATGTAAATGATAAGGGATTAGTTTCACTTTATCCTAATCCAGCAACAAATTATATTAGCCTAAATTCTGAGGAAAAAATTACTTCCGTGAAAATATTTAACTCCATGGGACAAGTAGTTCTTGAAACTTCGAAGTCGAATCATATTGATATCAGTAGATTGGCGGCAGGAGCATATCAAATTCAAGTTTATACGGCGTCAAATAGGTTGGCCGACTCTTTTCTAAAGAGATAGTATCAGAGTGCCTTAGAGCGCTCTCAATTTTAGTTGCATTGAATTAAACGCGTACTTTTTGTACGCGTTTTTTTATGCTGTTCAATTTCTGGAATTGCTCCGAGGAGTAAAATGGAATTCGTTGGGATAAAAAAAACGCCCCGTTTCGTTAAACAAAGGCGCTTTTAAAAGAAGGATCTTTTACGTCATTGCGAGGAACGAAGCAATCTCATAGTCAAAGATAAGATTGCTTCATTTCATTGCGCTGCATTCGCAATGACGTTATATTTTAACCGGAACACATTTAGCTCCACACAGGCTGTTGGCTCGATGCCACGCTGAATTTAGCTCAGCTTATTCGCCTGTGATTTAGCTTCGCTAAATTGGGCTCTTAACCTGAGCACATTTCGCAATCGTCAGGGTTATCAATAGAACAAGCTAATATTGCTGCCTCTTCCATTTCTTTTGCTGTTGGTTTTGGTGCTTCTTTAGCAGCATTGTCAACTGTAAATTTAACAGCGTCACGAGCAGCTTTTGTTCTTAAATAGTACATTCCAGTTTTTAAACCTTGTTTCCAAGCGTGGAAATGCATTGACGTTAATTTTGCAAAGTTTGGACTTTCAACGAATAAGTTCAGTGATTGTGATTGACAGATGTAAGCACCTCTATCAGCAGCCATATCAATTATGTTACGTTGTTTAATTTCCCAAACAGTTTTGTATAGTTCTTTTAAGTTTTGTGGAATTTCAGGAATATCCTGAATAGAACCGTTAGCAATCATAATTTGATT
>JACLAC010000891.1_pt1 | contig 22206 bp, 24 predicted proteins | sample 8027881 | NCBI WGS metagenome assembly JACLAC01 (sample SAMN15725517, study PRJNA655200) | protist metagenome | isolation source: fluorescence activated cell sorting (FACS) single amplified genomes of... | place: Spain: Blaines Bay Microbial Observatory, Mediterranean Sea | collected 2016-01-19 | reverse complement strand
AGCAACGACTGGAGAAGCTGGAGAAGCGCAACAAGCGACTAACGGTGGCGTTGATGATGACGGTGGTCACGATGGGTAATCCTGGATGGTTGGGCGAGAAGCGGCAAAGCAATTTTGATACGGTGGGGGCGAAGAGGATCTATGTTAGGAATGACGCAGGTCAAATTGTTGTCGCCTTGGGCGAGTCGAATGACTTATAAAAAATAGACCGTTGGTGTACGAGAAATTTTCAATATAAGTTTCGAAAAACATTCGAAACTTAAGGAGTGTTTACGCATGTATTATGTAAGGAAACGAGTTTTGATTGAACGTGTTGTAATTATATTGGTTTGCATGGTCTGTTTTAATCCCGTTTGGTCACATAATGGAGATAAAGATGCACGTGGTGGTCATATTGATAATAGTGACAGCTTTGGGATGTACCATTTCCATGAAGGACCGTTGGCAGGCCAGGCTTTTCTTTCCGAAGAACTGGCTACAGCCGCTTTAGAGGATCACAAGCGCACTGCTCCTGCTAAAAATCCTGACCGAGTTCAACCATTAAGAGATAAAGAGTTGAGCGTGTTTTTTCCGAAAGTCAATAGCGAAGATCGAATTACAGTTTATAGTGACTACGCTATCTCGAATAGAGAAAAAGATGGAAAATTAAAATGGGTTGTTTATAAAGTCTATAAGGAATTTAGGGTCTTAGGTCGGACAGATAAGTCTTCGGCAATGTCAGGCTCTTCGAAAGTTTCAGAATCATACTTTCTTCCCAATATGTTTTCCCAGTTTGCAGGATTTAATCTAAGGATTGGAAGAAAATTAGATTTAGTAGTAAAGGATTATGCTCGACAACATGAGTCGTTGGTCGTTGTTACGGGTCCAATTTTAGAGAATGGCTCGGCATTGAATAGTGCAAATAATGTCCTGGTTCCGAATACCTATTTCAAAGTCGTGTTGGATATTAGCGAGCCAACGTTCGAGGGACTGGCTTTTGTAGTAGCGAGTGCGGAATCTAACGAGCGGGTCCACGAGACGGGCGTAGTAGAAATCGAAAAATATGTCGTACCTATCGCTAAAGTAGAGCAGTTAACAGGTATTGATTTGTTCGCAAATTTGGAGAATGATTTAGAGACACAAATAGAGCGTCGCATCAATTATAGCCATTGGAATATTGAAAATACTCCTTCCTCTGTGAATCCAAAATCATGGGGTGAAATAAAAAATAGATGAAGACATCTTGATAAAGATGAGACTGAAAAAAAGAAGTAGAGAGGATGGCAAAGAAAGACTTGGAGGCGAATAACTAATGGAAAATATTATCAAGGTTGGTACGACCCCAAAATGGGAAAACTTGATGCCTATATGTAACCATCCCCTAAATTAGAGACATGTCATCGTAGAATTCTCCCACTTATACTATTAAGCCCAAAGGAGAATGACGGATGAAGAAAACACGCTACAGCGAAAGCCAAATCAGCAAGGTATTAAAAGAGGTGGAAGGTGGCCGCACGGTCAAAGCGGTTTGCCGAGAATACGGCATAGCCGAAGCGACGTATTACCGTTGGAAGAGTAAATACAGCGGTATGGAAGCGTCCGATATCAAACGGCTCAAAGAGTTAGAAGAAGAAAATAGACGGTTGAAACAGATGTATGCCGATCTCAGCCTGGACCACAAGATGCTGAAGGATATTGTTGAAAAAAAACTATAAAGCCAGCCGTACGACGAGAACTCGCCGATTATGCGAAGACGGCGTATCCGGTTCGTCTTCGACGGGCCTGTCGTGTTGTTGGCATTTGTGAATCTCCTCTGAAAAGTGGACACTCCCAAGAGTCTATATATCTTACTCAAGGAGGTGTATCCATGGCAGGAAAGTCTGATCGTGAATTTAAATTAGAAGCGATCCGCTTATCGAGCGAAGAAGGTGCCCGCGCGACCGATGTCGAACGGCGTTTGGGTCTAAGTCAGGGGATAATTTCCCGCTGGAAACATCAACAAGATGACGAGGGTGCCGACGATTTTCCAGGTAAGGGCCACTTGTCGGTCCATGATGAGCAGGTGCGCCATTTACAACGCGAAAATGAACGGCTCCGTCGAGAGCGAGATATCCTAAAAAAAGCGCTGGCCATCTTCTCCGAGGGGCGGTAGCGGATCGCTACCGCTTCATTTACGGGCACCGCACGCGGTGGCGTGTTGGGGAGATGTGCCGTGTATGGGCGGTGTCTCGGAGTGGATTTTATGCCTGGCAAAATGGCGGTCTTCATCGTTTTGTTTTCGCGCCAGGTCGTCGGCTGGCTGCTTTCGCGATCGCTCGATCATGGGCTGGTGCTTAAAGCGTTGGAGCGGGCACGGCAAAAGAGAAAACGGCCGCGCGGTTTGATGATCCATTCGGATCGAGGCGTCCAGTATGCCAGCACCGGTTTTCGCCAAGTCCTCAAGCCGTATGGGTATATACAAAGTATGAGTCGAAAAGCCGATTGTTGGGATAATGCGGTCGCCGAATCGTTTTTTCATCTGCTCAAAACCGAGTTAGTTCATCACTATACTTGGTATGGATACGCCGATGTCCACACCGCCCTATTCGAGGATATTGAACTGTTTTATAATCGAGAAAGCATGCATTCTACATTGGGTTATGTAGCCCCGGTCGACTTTGAACAACAGGCCCTAAAAATACCCGCTTAAATGTGTCCATTTTTCTGGGGGAGCATCAGTATACGGTGCAATCAGATCTTAAGACCATTCTGCATTCGACACGCGCAAAGAGAGAGATTTAGCCATGAATTTGAATCCGCGTAATTATCCGCCAAAAAGTGGCATTCGCGTGCCTGCCGAAGAGATGAAAACGTTGCTGATCAGACTTTTTGAAGCCGTTGATATGCGATCTTCCGATGCAGAGATATTGGCGAATATTCTGAATATCAATGATCGTCGCTGTCTGTTTAGTCATGGCATGGGACAGGTGCCTTATTATTTGCAAAAGATTAAAGATGGCCTTGTTAATCCACGTCCTAATATTGTTGTTGTAAGTGAAGCGCCCGGGGCGTTGGTAATCGATGGCGATGGCGGATTAGGATATTTTTCGTGTTATGAAGGGACAAAGCGGATAATTGAAAAGGCCAAACAGGGTGGGGTAGCGGTGTTGACGACACGCAACCATCAGCACGTTGGATCTGCCGGGAATTATACGCGAATGGCAATCGCTGCAGGTTGCATCGGCATTTCTGCCTCGTCGTATATAAGCCACCTACATCCAGATGACTTGATTTACAATGTGGTTGACGTGTCGCCGATGAGCATTGCCTTTCCCGCCGGCCAGCAACCGCCTCTGGTGATGGATATGGGCGGTACGGTGATCCCTTTTGACGAAGAATTATTTAACCGATTGCCGACGACTTTTTTTAAGGCGATGGCATTGACCTCTGCCATCCGGGGTCTGGGCGGCGTGTTTGCGGGCATCTACAAAGAAGGGTATGTCGATCCCAAGTGGGAATCCAATCAGGGTGCATTCATCGCCGCAATCAATGTTTCCCATTTTATGCCCGTAGACGAATTTAAGGATGAAATGGATCGATTCATCAATGAGGCCCGCAACACCAAGCCACTACCCGGTATGGAAAGGCCCGAACTTGCTGGTGGAAATGAATGGTTCTGGGACAAAGAAAACACGGAAAACGGTATTCCGATTGGCAAGCGGCATCAGCAGGCATTGCAAGAAGAAGCAGATAATTTGGGCGTGGAAACGCCATTTGCTCAGTGCCAGCATACGCAATTTTAAACACTCGAAACGCCGAACTTCAGGACATACACTATGGCAAATAACGATTGGTTGACAGGCATCTACCTGACCACAAACCAAGTGCTCAAATATCCCGATTACGTCGAGCGATTGCGCGATGAAATTGGGCTTAATACAGTCGTTATGGATTTTTCGGGTGAGCTGCCTAAGGCTGTTTTGGCGAAAAGTCCTTATGGCGGTCACGTGCCGACTGAAGAAGAACTCGGTGAGCTCGTACTCCGGCATTTTGACGGGCGATCTGTTGATCCGAGAGAGTACGATCGCGCGCAAGCGCTGTGTGGTCCCGGGGTGTCTGCCACTGGCGATGATGAGGTTTTTCGGCAGGCTGTAGGTCAGCTAAAAGATGCTGGACTGAAGGTGTGGACGCATGGGGGCGGTTGGACAATCCGCAGGTTGATGTTCTGTCCTTCGAGAGTCGATGTGCGGGAGTGGATGGAAGCGGTTTGTGTGCACTGGGCAACGCAATATGGCCTGGATGCGCTGGACATTACCCATTTTCGCTATCCGATGGGAAGCTTTCCATTAGGGCTGTTTGGATGTACGTGTTCTTCATGCAGAGCTTCTGCGGGTGAGATGGGTTATGACATGGATGCGATGGTAGCGGATTTAAGGAGCGCTCGGAAAGGTCTACAGAATCTGGATGGCACGCGACTGAGTGAAGTGTTGGAGCTTGGAATTGGTTTTTTTGATGTAATTCACGCACTGGGGCTGCGATCTGGCGTGCTGGACTGGGTTCGATTTCGGTGTGATCTGGTTGTGCGGAATCTGTCACGATTTAAGGCTGCTGTTCACAAAGCCGCTCCCGAAACGCTATTCGGGACAGATACCTATCCGGCTTCTATGGCGCTGACCGCTGGACACGATTATTTGCGCTGGGGCGAGATGGCTGATTTTGCCAGTCCACTGGTTTCGCATATTTCAGCTTTTGTGTGCAATACATTTATCGAGTGGGCGCGATTTCTACAAGAAGAGATTCCCGGCCTGAGCGAAGAAGATTCATTGCAACTGGTTTACCGGGTTCTGGGTTATGATGGTATGGGGTTGCCTAATACCGTTGCAGTGTATGGAACTGATGAGCCCGCTACGCTTGCCTACCGAATTCCTACAGCAGATCTCGTATTACGCGATCTTGTGAAGGCTAAGCTGTATTTGCCACAAGATATGCCCTCTTATCCAATTATTCATGGCGAAGGCTGGGGGCGTGAGACGATTGATCGCATTGTCAGTGAAGCGCGGCGGCTGGGACACAATGGTATTGTATGGCAGGGAACGAGTGATTTGATGGATTATGAATTAGATGATTAATTCGCAGGCAGATTTCCGGTAGCGGAGATGGACCGCTTCGGCGAGGCGGTCGAGCTGAGATCGGTAGCCATCGCGCGCGTTACTCGAAAGCCTGTCGGAGAAAGAGGTATCTTAATTGTGAATGGGATGATCACAACCAACCGAATTATGGAAGGGCAACATGATCGAAATTGTGAAGACCCACCAGCGAGAGTGGTAATGGCTGGACGTTGCCAAGGCAACTGTACGGGTATCCGATCCCATCATCGGGAAGGGGAACAATCTGGCGCCGGTTTTACCGATGACTTGAATCATCACATCGCTTAAATGTCAAAAACCATCTGGCTCTAACGCCTGGTAGTCGCAGAGACTCAGCCCGAGGCTGATGTCTTCTGCGGCTGCCAGGTGCAGGTCTGAGCATCGTATTTCGGGATTGGGAACCTCGTCGTTGGTCTCTGGTCTCCTCCCCCAAAGCAGAATTAGAACCAATGGTCGTTATGATCGGTGGCATGCGTTATATTGTGGTCTCAACTTCTAGGTGCACCTTTGGCGGTGGGTGAAAAAACAAAGGCCAACCGGTATATTTCCTTTGTCTATTCACCCGCCCCACGAAGAGGAGCTTATGAAGGAGTATACTCAGTTGACCCTACCCCAAAGGTACGAAATATCCGTGTTGCATAAAGTCGGCCAGGGTCCCACGCAGATTGCTCGGATTGTCGGTGTGCATCGCACGACGATTTCACGCGAACTAAAACGAAACCGAAGCCCCAACGGATATTTTCTTCAGGCCGCTCATCAACGCAGCTAAAAACGAAGGGCGGACCGTAGTCGTCCCCTCAAATGGACCGGACGCTGTCGCCGTATAGTCGAAGGCAAATTGCGTCACGCGTGGAGCCCTGAGCAGATTGCCGGCTGGCTCGGACGAAACGAACACTTCTCTATATCCCATGAGCGGATCTACCAGCATATCCGTAGGGATCGAGACCGCGGTGGCCGACTTCATACCCACCTACGTCAGCGACAACCCCCCAAGAGGGTTTCTTCCAAGACCGCGTATAAAGGCTCAATTTCTCACTGGGTTTCGTCCAAAGCGGCGTATAAAGGCCCGATTCCCCACCGGGTTTCGATCGATGACCGTCCCGACATCGTTGATGAAAAAACTCGGATTGGTGATTGGGAAGTTGATCTGATGATGGGCCGTCACGGCGGGGGTGGCCTGTTGACCTTGGTGGACCGAACAACTCGCGTCACTCGTATTGAACCCGTAATCTCCAAGCAGGCCGATCACGTCGCAGACGTAATCATAAGGGCATTGAGTGAGATCAAAGGTCAGGTCCATACATTGACGATGGACAACGGAAACGAATTTGCCCAACATAAAAAGTCGCCAAAAATCTACTGGCCAAGGTCTATTTTGCCCACCCGTATTGTGCCTGGGAGCGCGGGGCCAACGAAAATGCCAACGGGCTATTACGACAGTATTCCCCTAAGGGCACTAACTTTAAGACGATCACTCAAGCTAAGATTCGGCGGGCTGAAGACAGACTCAATGACCGACCCAGAAAAGCACTGGAGTTTCGATTACCAAACGATATCTTTCAACACGGTAAACCATAAACACTAAACGTGCACTTCAGAGTTGAGACCACAATCTTTTGTTTATTCACTAATGGAGAAATCGGAACAGTCATAGCTCTACTAACCCAACATCGTCGATACCTACGATGCCTGTAACCATTGCGCCCGACTCTGTAACCCAAATCACCCACAACTGATTGGCCTTCAACCGAGATTCGTTGCCAAACCTTTTCATTCATTGTCTGGCACGGGATATGTATAGGCTTGAAGAAAAAAATCGACCTCTAAAGACCTCACGAACCTACCCACAAGGAACCCGCCGATGGATCCCAAGAATAGAAGAATCGCCTACGCATCGACGATCCCGAGTTGCGCTATCAGTTGTCGGAGTTGCTAATGAAGAACGGAGCTTACAGCGGCTGGTAGAACATCCACCAGATACGTTTCGCGTTACTATATGGAAACCAACGGGACTGAGTCAACATATGTGAGTTTGAAGTTGTGGGGCGGTAGCAGATTGGTTATTCTGTGAGACAAATAGGTCCGAAGGCTCCTTCGGCTCTTCCTTTAAACCTTTGGCAGGAGGTTTTCCGTGATACCCTATCCAAATTAGTACTATTTAAGTAGCACGTGCAGGCATTTTGTGCCTTGTGCAGTAGTTCAATAGCTTAACGCAAACTCAACTCAAATGGGAGACAACCCTAATCTATTATGCGCACATTATTTGTTGCTTTTATTAGCGTTATATCTGTCTTATTCATAGCTTGCGAAAAAGACAACGTTACATCCACAAAAACCACTTCACAAGAAGCGGAGTACATTGAAACGGCCGAACAACAATTGGAAGAAATTGAGCGCATGGTTTATCAAGATGATTTTGCAGCCGAACGCAAAGTTGTTGACCTTCCTGCAGGCTCTGTTAATGGACTTCAAGCGGCGATTGATGAAGCAGGACCAAATGGAATCGTAAATGTAAAAAGTGGATTACATACTGAAGATGCAACTGTTAATGTGAATTTTACGGTTAGAATCGTTGGAGAGGAAGGGGCCGTAATTGAAAGTAATTACCCTGGTGTCAAAACGCCTCCAATTGTGGTTAATCCTGTCATCAGAATTGAAAACGGTAACTTTGTCCATGTAAGAAATATCCAATTTTTGCCAGGTACCGAATCTGGTGAAGGAAATGTTGGTATTTTGGTATACAATGCCGATTATGCCTATATCAAAGACAATGATTTTCAAGGTTATCAGATGGCAGTGATTGTAGATGATTCGGATTTTTCTTTTGTTCAGGATAATACAGCTAATGGGCTTTTCTCTGAGGGGTACGGCCTGCCGCTCAGTATTGGTATTTCCAACTTGGGGGATACTTCAGCTAGAACAAAAAATAACCATATGACAGATTTTGCGACTGGTTACTTTGCTTCTGGAAGTAATGGAATCTACTCTGGAAACACTGCTGATGGAGGACAAACTGGTTTTTTCTATTGTACTGGTGTTGGTCTTGTTTCATTTCCAGATGGTACTCCAATTAGTGCAAGTGAGTCGGCCAACAACTGGGTTGGCATTTTCAACTTAGCTAAAAATACAGGTATCGGGCATTTGATCATCGACGGTGTCAACAATTGCAAAATCATTAGCAACTATGCTGAAAACTGTTCTGTGTACGATGTGGAATTTGTGGGACCAACCCTTCGCTTCGGAACGCCTGAACCCCTTCCGACCACTTTTGAAAATCTATTCATTGACGGCCCAAGCACCGATATTAAAGTGAAGGATTGCGGGGTGGATAATATTATTCAAGGAGGTCAATTGGTTGATCTAGCGGAAGACCCTTGTTTTTAAAAAGAGCTTTTTCACCCTGTTGAAATGCGTCAATCTATAACCAAACTGTTATCTATTTGGTCCTGTGTTGTTAGAATAGTGCGTTGACCTCGGATTCTGCGAGGTCAACTTTTGGGGTGGAAATCACAAGAAAATCGATAGGACCACATAATTAAAGCCCCCGTCGCATCCAAGCGGCGGGGGTAAGGCGTTAGACGCAGGCAGGCGGCGTATCTGGCGCTCTCAGCGGCAGCTGGGCAGGGGGGCGAGTAGCGTGCGGACGGTAATGCGGGTTCGCAGGCGTCAGCGGCGGGTGGCGGTCGGTTCGCCGGGCACGGCAGCGATGGTCAACCTCGCCAGTCGGGCTGGTGTCTGACGACATCAAAGCGGTTCGGGCTGCTCGCGATTTCGGTACCACTTAGCTTGAGAGCTGGGCTCTATTTTTGAGGCGTATTAGCATGTGTTTTGCAAAGGCATTCGGCGTTAAATACCCTAACGGCCTGTGAGGATGTCCCTCGTTATATTGATGCTGCCACGTCTTAATTTTGCTTCGTGCCTCCTCGATCGATTCAAACCAATGCGCATTAAGGCATTCCTGCCGCAAACGCGCATTAAATGACTCGAAACCTGAGCTCGAGTTGACCGACCAAACCGAAACAGTTCTCTCCTTCAAGCATACCGGCCAGGACGGGTTAAAGGAGGGACAGCATAATTTCGTGGATTCGTATGAGCTGACGTACGATCCCGAAACGCCCAACGCGCTGAAGACGTATTACACCGTGACCTTTGCCGACGGCACCATGTGGCATCGAAAAGGACACCTTAGTGGAGTACAATGATTTCTCCGAGCACCCGCCCCGCATCCCGCGGGGCGGTCTTTATAAACCTTTGGCAGGAGGGTATCAATGATGACAAATATAGAATTGTGCAAAGCCATGTATACAAGTTTTGAAAGTGGTGACATGCAAACATGGCGAACTCTGGTCAGTGCAAACTGCGTATTAGTAATCTCTGGGAATTTGCCTATTTCGGGTACATTTAATGGGCCCGACGACGCTATCGAAAATTGCTTCAGCGCCTGGGGGGAACACTACTCCGATCTATCTTTTTCAGATTTAAAGTTTTGGGAGTGCGGAGATACCGTATTTGCAGAATCCAATGTGGTTGGCGGCGGCCTGCCCAGTGAGGGCGTATTAGAGATGCACAGAATTACCATTGAGAATAGCAAAATAGTCGAATTTCGCGATTATTTTGATACGGCACCCTATGCAGCTATGCTTGAGAAAAAATAAAGGCATGTCGAGCGCGAGGCCCCCGCCTCATAGGCCCCGCGCGCAATTATACTATTCGATAGTCAAAGAGCCCTCAACCCCTGGTTCGTCTCCAATGAGCTGGGGGTTGTTGTCGTTGGGGCTATCAAGTTGTGGCGTGACACTGCTTTGCGTAGAATGTAATTTAATCCTCACCCACCCCATGTCCTGTGGGGCGGTCTTTATAACCCTTTGGCAGAAGGAGATCCGCCATGCGTATTGAAATAACCCACACCGTTAAGGGTGCGAATTATGCGGCTATGATGGATGAGTTCAGACAGGCTTTAGCGGTCGACCGAAAAAAACAAGAGAATTTCAAAGAGCCGAGAGTTCTAGTCAACGTCTTCGGTGAACTCAACCGGGTCCGCTTCGAATACGAAATCGAGCAGACGGACAGTCACTTTCAGGGCTGGCTCAACAACGGGTTCCGAAGCATGATTGAGGGTATTCACGGTCACGGTCACGAAAAGGCCCACGCGTATTCGGAGAAAATGGAGGTGGCCTGTCTACAGGATGTCGATGTCTCTGCCGCATGAAGTAATGCCGAGCGTGCGCGAGGCCCCCGCCTCATAGGCCCCGCGCACAACGACAATATTCGATTGTCAAAGATCGTCAACCCCTGGTTCGTCTCCGAAGAGCTGGGGGTTGTTGTCGTTGGGGCTGCCAATACTTCTGGAGCCCAGAGTCCCACCAGCACCTCCGTTCGATGCGCATTGGCCTACGGCTAGTTAATCCGGGCATGGCCGCCAAAGCGATCGGCAAACTATCTGTGATCTTAGAATCATGTGATTTTAGTGTTTATGCACAGCGAGTCGGCGAAGCTGATTCAGAAGAGGGTTGGATGGGGTTGTTGGGTTTGTCCACGGTAATTCGTGTAAATTTTCGCTCTTGATTTTATGCTGCACTTTATCGAGCGAGGTTGAAATTCAAAATACACGACCGCGGGCGTGCGCGTTTGTGGGGTGGGGTGAGGGGGACCCCGAAAACTGGATTACTTTGAATATGAGGTTTGCCGTGTATCGGCGGGTTGCACGGTTAGGTTTTGCGCAAACTCATCGGGTGTTTTAAAGCCCAAACTACTATGGGGTCTTCCTCCATTGTAAAGGCGTCGATAGTCTTCAACGGTGACGCGGGTTGCTTGCCCTGCGCTTCATGAGTAGCTTCCTCGTCTACGGCAAGAAAATACTCACAGCCAAGCCGGTCCAGTTTGAAGGGGTCATGCCACCAGGAGGAAAGTGCAACAAGACTGTTGTAGCGCCAGTCTCTTTGTCCTCCCCTAGGATTTTCTGCTTCACGGCAGTAGGTAATAACCTCTTGGAGGCTCTTCCCAAGGGAGAATCTTCGCATCTGTAAGCAATATCTGACGCCTCGCTTTTCGTAAAGAATTTCTTCATTCCGATGTCACTGAACCGACAGTGTACCAAAAGTCCCCGTCGCATCCAAGCGGCGGGGGCGGGGCGTTAGTGGGCGTTAGAGGGCCCATTACGTGATTATGGTAGCACTGCCGCGATATTCTAACTCGGCTAACTCGAAAAACCTTTTGTGTGCGTTGCCAAACCCTGCTCTGTCGAATTCTTTTTGTCCCTGTTCCGATAGACCTTGTTTGATCAAGCCCAACGCTCTGGCTCTGTCACTGCCGCCGAAACGCGGCCTGAAATCTACGCGGCTAGCACATTAGTTGAAGAGCAGGAAAGATCGCAAATCACATAGAGAGAATATCGCGCCAGTCATACTCTTCTCGCCAACCAAGTACGGCGCGGATTTTATCGGTGGCAAACGGAGTTTGATCCAGCGAGCCCAATTTCGGTCGGTCGAGATGGGCGTACCCGTACTTTTCCAGGAGCTCTATACTTGCTCTTTCCTGATGCACATTATTAGCGGCGAGATTGAACACCTCTGCCCCCCTATGGTCCGATTCCAGCCAGGCAAGGCAGGCACTACCGACATCGCGAGCATCGATATAAGACCAGAGGCAGTCGTCCCCTAAGGCTTCATCTTCGACCAGTCCCCGCATTTTAGCGCGACCAACCTCATTATCGTAGATGATGCGCGAGAGTCTGAAACCAGCGATGGACATATCTGACCAACGGCAATAGTCCGCTGCCAAACGCTCTAGCAATATTTTTGCACTGCCGTAAATTCCGGGCGGAGCGGTGGGGCTTTCCTCGGTTGCCGGCAGGAGTGGATGGTCTTTGAAATTACCATAGGCTTCAATGCTCGAAGCCCAGGCAATCCGTTTAACCCCTACATTATTGGCCGCTTGGAAGACGTTGAAACCTGCAATCGCAATTTGATGAAATGCCTCTGTGGCCGACAACCAGGCATCTCCGGGAGGGCTTCCGAAATGGACTACCCCATCTGCATTGGCGAAAACATCGTTGACACCGGCAGCATCGCGGAGGTCTAGCTGGACATAATCCAGGCCGTCCTCTTCGGTCCAGGGATGGAGGTCGACGCCTACAACCTCATAGCCGTACTCCCGCAATACCGCTATAAGACTCGGTCCTGTACCGCCCTTAGCACCAGTAACAACGATCCTTTTCATCAAAGTCCTCTTCTTAGCACCAGTAACAACGATCCAAACTCGTTTTGGACGACCTCGGACCACTTGGCGGTGTGGTGATTCATGAAGTTCTCCGAATTAGAAAGAAGGATTAGCTCTTCTTTATCGCTTCCTGTAGTTGCTTTGGTCTGGCCTTGGCATAACGAAGCACCAAAGCTATCGTCTTGTGGCCAAGGAATTCCTGTATCCGATCCAACCGTACGCCGTTGTCACGCATTTTAGTTGCGAACGTGTGTCGCAGTAGCTGGCGATTCTTAACCTTAGTTACTCATCCAGATAGGACGGGAGGGTGGTCAGCCGAGTGTCGTCTACCGAGCCACCAATCGTGAAATGGTAGAGGTCCTGGTATTTGCGATCTTTGAGGCCGAGGATTTCGTGCATAGGGTGGGTCGTCGAAGTAGCAGCCGATGCCGGTGCTGCGGATGCCGGCGGCTTCCGCATCCAGATAGGGCACTTGGCCGATGACGCCGGCTTCCCAAAAGAGGCGAGCATAAAACCAGGGGCCATAACCTTCCAGGGATTCCTCGTATTCAGCAATCATACCCCGGCTGAAACAACTATCGCTCGCAATTTCCTGAAAGCAGGAAATCTGCCGGGCGGGTTCCCGGACATCCGCTTCGATGAGGCAATAAAGCTCCAGTTGCTCCGGACATCCCAAAGGTCGCTGCCACGAATCAGCCTTAGTGAGCGCTATTTCCAGGATTCTTCTCTGTGAAGGGTCGCGCACCAGGAAGTAAAGGCCGGTGGGGAGATCATCCACCCGGTGAACAAAAATGGCCAAGTGAATGTGAGGCTTCCAGGGAAGCGTGCGGAAGGGAATGTGGCCTGGGACGGCCAACGTCTTCTGAACGATACGATAGAACGTGTCCCGTGAGATGTGAGCCTCTCCGTCCATGGCCACCGCACTGCGGCGCTGACGAATTATCTTGCGAAGAGAAACCGGTCGCATTTCCACAGACCATTGCTTCGGCGGACATTGAAACCGCTCATACGGACTCGAACCATGTGGCTTCCGAGCCGCTGCTGTGATTTCATCCATACCCCAATCAACGTGAGACGTACTCAGTTGATTGGGACGGCCCCGCCAGTCAAGAGACGCAAAGGTCAGAACATGATCTTCGGGCAGACCTATCTCATGCGTTTCTTCTTCAAACGGACCCAGGACCATCAGCACATCCGGCTCTTCTGGCTCGACGTCGTGTGTACGAAATGTGCCCGTGAGAAACGCCAACTCATCCGTGCTCAAGTCGTTCAGGATCTTCGTCTGCCACCCTGGTCCGGCGGCGGCGACACTGATCGCGCCGGTGGCGTGACCCGCATCGTGCTGGCAGTAGCGATAGGCGCGCTGGCCGTACTTCCACGCCTCTCGCCAAAGAGTGGAAGTGAGTCCCATGAAGAAGGTGTCCTGGGGGAATCTCGCCCCCAGTTTTTCCCACAATACTAACTCAAACTCGGCCCGCACCGCCAACCCATGTTCTTGCGGTGCATAATGGCAGACCATGGGCTGGTCGCATAGCCCTTCGATGGGACCGCAGATCAGATAGCCTTCGGTCGGGTGCAGATTCCCACTGGAAGGATTGGCCCGTAGTGCCCAACGGGTCTCACCCGTGCTCTTCCAGGCTGATATCGCCAAGCTGTCGTAGAAGAGTTGAGAAATGCTCCGCAAGTTCACCGACACGGGGGGTATCCGGCCCGGAACAAAGGCCTCGTCGTACAATGGCTCATTCGTTGGTGGGATTTTCTCCAGAGGCATCAGCCGCGCGCCCTTAAACCGACGAAAAGGGTTCGGCTGAGTGGCCCAATCCAAATACCCTGGGCCTTTGGCATAGCCTTGAAAGCAATGTTTCGTGGCCTGGTGATAATCGAAAACCTGCTGAAGCAGGTCAGGCCTGTTTCCGGAATCTTGTTTCATCCCGATCGTTTCCAATCATTTTGCGGTTCGTACCCTTCTGAAGCAGGTCAGACCGCTTCAAATGCAGACATCCGCTCCGGCGGCACCCAGAATGACAACCGCGCCAGCGTCGGCTCGTCGGCGGCCACCGGACAGGACAGCGGCCCCTTTAGCCAGGCATCGCTTGGGTCGGATTGTTTGCAATATTACCATCTCCGTATAGGCTCCGCCCATAGTGTACGGAGATTGCACCCCCAACGGCAAGCGCCCAAGGTGATAGTCTCTTGTGCAGGCACAAAAAGGCCCTGGAGCACATCGTAATGGACTCCAGGACTCGTTTAGCACCGAGGTTACGGCGACCAGTGCCCCTGCCGTCAGATCTCCCACAATAGCGGCATAAACCCCCTGACTTGGAAGGGAGTATCTTACTACATGCACCTTTGCTTTGTGGGGATCGTTTTTTTAACTTACCAGTAGCAGCAGAAGGAGACCCATATGCGACATGCGCTCGCCATCGCGTTAGTGTGCATGGGCGGTTGGTCGCGGGGAGCACAGGCAGTGGAGGAATTTCGCCTCGGAGGCGAGGAGTCCTGGAAATCGTGGACGGGGCAAAACAAGATGATGGACGACTTCACCGACCCGTCTGCGCTCCAGCCCAGAGAACTCCAGCCCGACGAAAACTTGCTGCCCCAGCTAGGTCCCTGGTACCGCTGGAAATCCCCCCCAGCAACCCAGTACCGTACGGGCAACCCCCGCATCTGGCGGGGCATCAACTATCTCCGTCCGCGGGCCGAACCGCGCGACTATATTGACGGAGACATCAACACCTTCACTGTGACCCGGGACCTGAGCCCTGCCGATCAGGAGTTCTACACCATCGACGTGGGGACGCAAGTACCGCTGGAGCGCTTCGTCTTCTACCCTCCGGAGGGCAACGATCCGGTCCGACAAGAGCCCTATCGCCCCAATTTCGCCTTCGAGAAGTTCGAACTCTCGGCCAGCAACGACGAGCGGGGGGTGGCGGAGGAGAGCAACTCGTCGGGGTCCTCCTACCATCCGCTGGACATCATCCTGGCCAGCCGCAACCTCAACGTCGAGGCCCTCGTAGAGCTCCACTTCCCGCTGCAGTATCTGCGCTTCCTGCGCATCCGTTTTTTTCCGGACAAGGCTCGGTTCAGCAAATTCGCCCTGGCGGAGATGGAGGTCTACGGCCGGGGCTTTGCGCCCGAGGCGACCTGGGAGTCGAAGGTGATGGACCTGGGGCAGGTGGTCAATCTAGGGCGGGTGAGCTTCGTCGCGAGCCGCTGGCGCCGTGAAGGGGAAGAGCTCGTGCCCTCCCCATCGGCACCGGTCGTAGCCGCAGTGCAGATCAAGACCGGCCTGGACGATACTCCCATCCACTATCACAGTTACAGCGATATCGGCCAGCTGGTAGAAGTAGCACAGACCCAGTACGACCGGCTCAAGCAGCGGATCTGGCCCTGGGATCCGCCGGCGGTGGGCTGGCGCGGCCCCATTGCCGACGACGTGGACAACTGGAGTTTCTGGTCGGTGCCGCTGAGGACCTCTGGCCAGCAGCCCCGGGTGCCGGGCGGACGGTATCTGCAGCTGCGGGTGACGCTGGAAACTGAGACCTTGTGGGATTTCGCGCGCCTGGATTCGCTGGCGATCGAATTTTCTCCGCTTTTGGCCGAGCGAGTGCTGGGCGAGGTAGCCGCCGCCGGCGACCTGCGGCCGACTGGCAACCTCGTCGAAGTGCCGGCGGGCGAAAAGACCGAGTTCGTCTACGACTTGCGGGCCAAGTTCACCGCGGCGTCCCAATCCGGCTTTGACGCGGTGCGCCTGCTCCTGCCCTCTGCGGGCGCGCTGCTCGGCCTGGAGATGGGCCACCCCTTGCTACCGGTGACCCCCGACAGCGTGGTCGCCGAAACCGGGGGCCTAGTAGTCTACCTGCCCGAACCCGTCCGCGAGGAGGGGGTACAGGCGCTACGCCTGCGGCTGGAAACGACCATCTACGGGGCTTCGGGTATATTTGAGGCGGAGGTATTCGCGCGGTCAGGGCTGGATCTGCCGCAGCTAGTGGAAGCCGGTGACGCCAGCGAGGAATTGGGCACGGACCAGTTGCGGGTGGTCGCCACGGGGCCGTCCCTGGGTCTGGTTTTGGCGGATGTAGAGGTGCACCCAGCCGCATTCACGCCGCAGGGGGACGGGATCAACGACCAAGTAGCTATCAACTACACCTTGTTCCGACTATTGGCGGCGACCGAGGTGGAAGTGGAAATATTCACCCTCAGCGGTCGACCGGTGTGGCGCCAGGCGCTGGGCACGCGGCAAGCGGGACGCCACCAGGTGGTGTGGGACGGACGAGACGACCGGGGCCAACTCGTCGCGCCAGGAATCTACCTCGTCCGGATGCGGGTGGAAACGGACCAGGGGCCTTTCGCGCAGGTTCGGAATCTGGCCGTGGTCTATTGACTTCCCTGCAAACAGAATCGGCTATCCTTGATGAGGCCGCGAAGAGGTGGGACGAATCGAGCTCACGGAACTCCCTCGAGAAGATTCATATCCAAAGCCACTGGTCCATATTTGGTCACTGGCTAAAAGCTGTCTCTGTATCACTCTTTATTTTACAGCATCGCCTTTTGGGGGGTAGCCAGTATAGCGTCGGCTGACGGTGAATGCGCTAAGAGTCTTCTGTAGTGGAAAGCTAAATAACATGAGCCCAGATGTGCCGTCAACTACGATTAGCAAAGACGGAAGATTGATAAAAACAGTGGGGTCCTCCATTGCTAATAGTACTAATACGTGGGACAATAACTAACCTAAGATGGATGCGATATCCATAAAGCCAGACCTCCTGCCAACGGTGAGATGAGTGTGCCGATCTCGCAGAATACAAAACCGACCATGAGGACGGTAATCTTATCAAGGACGATGTGGCACCTAAGTCGCATTAAACAAACGGAGCTTAATTTATGAATATTATGAAAGGGGTAATTGATAAAGTGGCCAGCCGTAAGCTGGCGGTGAAGGCGGTAACGGGGGGCGGCGGCTACGGGGACTGTTGAGCTGACCTGGCCTATGGCGGCGGTGGCGGTGGCTTATATCGTGGGGCAGGCGGTGGTGGATACGTGGGGCAAATGAGGGGCAACGATAGGCAAAGAGAAGCGGGGCGGCTGATGGAGCCGGCCCGCGTTTGTCGTTATCAACCCTGAGAATTCATTCAGATTTATCGGATGTTGGAAGGGCAGGTGAATATTCTCTCCAACCTACTCGTCTTACCCGCCGCATCCAACGCCTCGATAGCCGCACCGTAGCGCTCTTCGTTCGCACGGTCGTAGCACTCGGTCATCGCCATCGACTGGTGGACGGAGAATGTGCTACCCTGATCAGGCTTCTACTACTCAGTTACGCTTGTGCCTTAGCCACGCGTGCTCTTTATTAAAGGCACCAATCGTAGAGGTCCTGTTGGTGTTAGTACGTTTCTCCTATAAGCCTTTGGCAGAAGGTCCTTCGCGAAAAATATTACTCCATTAAATGCAACTTTGTTTGAATTGGGCGCTTGTTGTTGTGCGTATTCATCTGTGAGTTCCCCGTGCGCTTTGACCTCCCAATCAATTGTAATTCATCGTGTCACTGCAATGGCATGAAATATTGTGGCTCACTGTACCCAAAACGCTACGGTCAAGGAAAGGCGCATTGTTTGCTGTTTCGAGGTAATGGTCATTGAGCCAATTTGGCCACTAGATGGCCTATACCCGTGAAATGCTTTACGGCAGAAGGGAGCCGCTGTTGAAACGTGGCAAGGAGATTGTGGTTCGCAAGCTCGGTGCGGTAGCAGGGCTTTGCCTTTGGGCTTTATGGAGTTTCGCACCGCTATCGTTGGACGCGCAAGAGTATGGCCAAGCCGGTCTCTGGCTAACCATTTTTGAAAGGGTGAATGCCGTGGTCGGCACCGGTGATACATCTCCTGAAATCGGTGCGTTGAGCATATATGGTCGGTTTGGATTTACTGCCTACAATAGTTTTTTTTTTAAAAGCCGAGACGGTCAAGTGCTGTTTCATGGCTATAAAAATACCTGGCCAGAGGGCTATGCAAAGACAGCGGCAAAACCCGGGTATCAGCTCACCTCTATCTCCGGTGGGCATGAATCGGGGTCGGTCCGTCTTCAATCTAATTCCGTTGATTTACTATACCGCGTTATACGAGAAGATAGCGTCATATACATCGAAAAGGCGTACTTTGAAGAAAGCGCAAAGAGGCTGCGTCAGCTAAACTTAAAAAAGAAAGCTGATCGCAATGAGTTGAGGATCTTTGAGGATAATCCGCTCTATGTACTGGATCGACAAGGCGACAAAGTCGATATTTGGGAGGTCACTTCCACGCTTAAGAGTTTTGTGCTTTTGGAATCTATCGTAATCACGGGCGCAGGCAATACACTGAAGTTTTACAACGGACGTCCTCCGTTTGTTGACGATGCAGATGATTGGACAATCAAAGTAACGCATAGCGGGTTCGTAAATGATCGGCTCAGTCATATCGAGGCCAAAGATTCAGAAATGGGTTGGCTGTTGCGTCAAAAAGGCGAGGCGCCGGTAGTAGGGGTTTCTAAGGGTGTAGTCTCCGTGAGAGCGCAGGTCGGGGCAGGACGACTATATACCGCCAATATGACCGATGAAAGTTTCATAGTAAACGTACTTCTCTTATTTGGACAATCTATTCCTCTAAAATCACATCAGTACGGCACTTACGAACCGATAGAAATCAGCGCTAAACTCAAACAAACCATCCATTTCAAACTCGGGAATTTCAGGTTGCGCTTAACAGGTGCATCGAGCAAGTGATACCAACAGGATTTCCGCACGGGTATTGCGGGCTTGGGTGAAAAAGTGTGATGGGGATCTCCTGGTGATAGCAATGGCTTGTAGCGTGGGGAAAAGGTGGTGGATACCTACATGGAGCGAGTAGGGCTCGGTAACTGAGAACAACCGAGTTTACCGTAGTAGATGCTTAGATGGACTCTACGTTATTGCTCGAGGCGTGAAGATAGGCCAAGAAAACGGGGGAGGAGCCCATATCATCAGGTCCATCGCGTGACTATCCCACGTTTAAGGCTCTCCCCCCGTTCAACATGCAAAAACTACGGAGTGCGTGGGCGAAGTAACTCAAGGGGGATAATTTAGCTTATGACGGCGATGAGGAATGGCTCGATAACTTAGTTGATAGTGAAACGAGCATTTCAATCGGGGAAGAAATATTTTCTAAGTCTGTCGATATCAGTGGTGAGAAGAATGAGCACAAATTGGTTTAGTACTTGGGGATTAAAAGCCGACGTGCGTTGCTTAGGGGGGAACGTACGGTCGTGGTCGTAGCTGTCAACCGCGAAGGCAAAGACGAAAACGGAAACGGCAAATTGGGGTATGGGCTTGCAATGACGAGTGAAATATCCATGATAACACGCAGTGAGACTGCATACTCCTTATATATGCGGAGGGGTCGATGACAAATTCATTCCTCGCGCTCGCGACGAGTGTCGCTCACAATATCCCCCTAACCGGATCAGCCGTTTTGGTCGATTTCAGGCGAGCCTTCTTCGTTGTTGTTCTCGGTTACGCATTGCTCTCAGCGGTAACGGCAGGCGCCAACGAGCAAGAGGGCAAAGTTCCCAAACAAGTGTTCCAATGCGGTAGCTGCGGCAAAGGAGTCCAACGCGGATATATTCAAGCCATGGGAAAAGTTTGGCACCCCGAACATTTCGTCTGCGAAATCTGCAATCAGAATCTGCAGGGTGCAGCCTTCATCCCACATGAGGGACGCCCCTATCATCAGCATTGCTACCTCGACCAATATGCCCCCAGATGCGCCGGCTGCGATCAACCCATCGAAGGCCGTCACCTCACTGCGATAGGTCAAAAATGGCACCTGCATCACTTCGTCTGTGCCACATGTGAACAGCCTATCGTAGGGTCTGAGTTCGTCGAAAAAGCGGGGTACCCTTACCATGAAGCCTGTTCCGCTAAAATCTTCAATCCACGTTGTGAGATATGCCTGGCTCCAGTAACCGATTATTATCTGACCAATTTCTGGCAGGAAGCATTCTGCCAGCATCACAACGAAGAACTCCAGCAATGCTACAGTTGTGGTCGCCTTGTTTCCGAACATCTTACCAACAACGGAGTAAGTTTCGAAGATGGCCGCACTATGTGCAACCTGTGTCGTCGCACAGGCATAGACAGTCTGCGTGCGGCAGAAACACTTGCCCAAAAAGTGGCCACTAAAATAGCGGATTTGGATTTCCCCTTATCTCGAACTTCATTCCCCTTGCGCTTAGTCGACATGCTGGAATTGACACAGGCAGGAACACACGGAAAGCGAATTAACGGCACCACCCAAATGGCAATCGAGACCCTCAATGGAGAGGTGGTAAAGCGCGAGATCGCCGCGATCCTCATGTTGCACGGATTACCCGCCGAATTCTTCGCCGCTACCTATGCCCACGAGCTGGGCCATGTATGGTTATTCGAGCAACATTTTCCCGAATTGCCACTTCAGGTCGAAGAAGGAATATGCGAATTATTTGCTCACTTGTGGCTGATCAACAATCCCAGCCCTTGGAGCGACTATCTAATCCATTTAAAAGAACGCAGCACCGATCCGGTATACGGTGAGGGCTATAGAATCGCACTGCGCAGCTTAAGGCATATGAACCCAGCTGAATTATTCGAATTTGTTAAAAAACACCAGAGTTTCCCAAACGCCCCAAATCCTGCTCATAGCTCCGCACCCTGATAAAATTATAGGTCCATCGTCACTCCACATTAACCAAAGGCGCATCAAGAATGTATTGGTAACAAGCCTCGACCAGTTCCGGGTCAGGCTGGCCGTCGCTTCGCATACCGCCAGAGGCGTTGGTGGTCGGCCCCTTAGGATTTGCAGAAGCTAAGTCTGCTTCCACTTCGCCGCCGGCAACGCCTCAGCTTTGCCCGTTTTTCCCGCCCCGTCCAAGGACTCGATAGCCCCTTCGTCACGTTTCTCGTTGGCATGGTCGTAACGCTTGGTCATCGCCGTTGACTTGTGGCCGGTGAGGGTAGTTGACCTGCTCGATGGGGACGCCGAGGAAAGGCTGTTGCGAATCGACTTTTTTCCAGTCGTAACCGATTCGGTGGAAGAAGAGATCGAAGGTCATATCTTGGGAGAGCATTGGGGCTTGGAGATGGGGGAGAAACCAACCACACGCCAGTTGGATTCGTGGGGCCAAATTAAGGCTGAATAATGGTGCCCACGGCCACCCGCCGCTGAGAGCGCCGTAGACGCCGCCTGACGAGCTACGGGTTCTATATACCAACAACATGGAGAGTGTCATGATTAAATCATGTACTGGATTAGTAGCTGCATTGGCGTTTTTGGTTTGCTGTAGTCAGTCAGAGGCACGCGGTGAATTGGGTACGAAGTTGATGGGGGATCGTCCCGGGATGCAGGGGCTCAAGTGGGTATTGTACGAAGAGTTGTCCGAAGATGGCGAGATCGTAAGTTTCACCAATGCAGCCGATGGTGACGGTGCGTTTGAGATATGCCAAAGCGAGGACGGTGCTGTTGGATCAATTGCAGAAATGAAAGGTGGCGCTGTATGTGAGACGAAGGACGGCGCTAAGGAGAGTTTTTACGTGTTACGCGTGCCTGACCAGGATTGGTCTCTGCCCCGAAAGCTGTACCAGTTGGATTGCGAGTAAAAGCGCGCTATTTTGAGGCCGGGAAGGAGTCCGATCATGAAAGGAAAACGTTTCACCGAAGAGCAAATCGCCTTTGCCTTGCGGCAAGCAGAAAGTGGCGTGCCCGTAGTCGAGGTCTGCCGTAAAATGGAGGTCAGCGAAGCCGCGTTTTACCGGTGGAAGAAGAAATTCGCTGGTATGGGCGTCGCCGAATTACGCCGCCTAAAACAGTAAGAAGAAGAAAACCGCAAGCTCAAACAATGG
>JACLAC010024694.1_pt1 | contig 22224 bp, 22 predicted proteins | sample 8027881 | NCBI WGS metagenome assembly JACLAC01 (sample SAMN15725517, study PRJNA655200) | protist metagenome | isolation source: fluorescence activated cell sorting (FACS) single amplified genomes of... | place: Spain: Blaines Bay Microbial Observatory, Mediterranean Sea | collected 2016-01-19 | reverse complement strand
ATTATTCGATGATACCAGCAGCAAAAAAAATTGTTGGTCAAACCCTCAAGCAAACCAGCAGCTTTCTGATGATTTACATAAATAACTTACTTAGATAATCATACTAAATTACCTCAGTTGTATCAATTTGTGTAATTTGAATAATTTAAAATAATTTTAGTTGATATTTTTTTCGAACAAATTATTAATAATATTACCCTATCATTGTAATGATAGATTTTGTCTAACAAAATAGAAAGGAGGTGCAAGAACCTATTATAAGCTTTATTCAATAATCTACTTTGAATTTATATGAGGATACTATGTTAGTAAGAAGAGTTGTTTTGTTCTTTCTTATGATGGTCGCTACTAGCTTTGTTTACGCGAAAACTATAGCGCTGGTGCAAATCAATCAGCAGGCACAGTTTTTCACTGATATGAATAGAGGTGCAGAAGCTGAAGCAGCAAATCTAGGTCACAAATTGGTTATCTTTAACGCTAATAACGATCCAGCAGCCCAAAACAATGCGATTGAGACATACATTCAACAAAAGGTTGATGGTCTTATCGTGGTTGCCATAGATACCAATGGGATTATGCCGGCAGTTATTCAAGCTGCAAATGCCGGAATTCCTGTTGTTGCGGTTGATGCTATTTTACCTGATGGGCCCCATATTGCCCAGGTTGGAGTCAATAATTATGGTGCTGGAGTAATGATTGCTGACGCCTTTTTGGAATATGTTTCTGAAGAAATGGGCGGTAAGGCGAATATTGGAATTGTTGGTGCGTTGAACTCAACAATTCAAAATGTCAGACAAAAAGGCTTCACTGACACTTTGAGCAAAAATTCCAATGTCAATATTGTTGGGGTTGTTGATGGTAGAAATGTTAGCGAACAGGCAATGGCTGCCGCAGAAAATCTTTTTACTGCCAATCCCTCAATGAATGCGGTTTACGCTACTGGTGAGCCGGCTTTAATTGGAGCTGTTGCAGCAACTGAGGCACAAGGACTGGAGGGTGATATCAAGATTTTTGGATGGGACCTGACCTCACATTCCATCAATGGAATTGACAAAGGTTATGTGATTTCTGTGGTACAACAGTCTCCTTATGGAATGGGCCAATATGCTGTTGGTGCCTTGAATGACAATTTTAATGGTAAAATGAGTCCAAGAGTTGTTGATGTACCAATCACATTGGTCGATATATCAAACGTAAGCAAATTTAAGTAAAATTATCTACATGTAGAGGGAGTTTGCCCTCTACATTCCAACTAAATTTTGGAAAATTAAACATTATCTTTCTAGTAGAAAATGGAAAAGAACATTGTTGAAATGCAAAATATAAAAAAAACTTTTGGCAATGTGGAGGCTCTTCGAGGTGTAGATCTGTACCTGAAAGAAGGTGAGGTGCTTGGTCTGGTTGGAGATAATGCGGCAGGTAAGTCCACACTTACCAAGATATTGGCTGGTGCAATTGAACCAACAGAAGGAAACATTATAGTTAATGGTGAAAAAGTGGTTTTTAAGAATCCAGCTGATGCAAAATCCAAAAAAATCGAGATGGTTTACCAAGATTTGGCTTTGTGTAATTCAATAGACGTATCTGGAAATATTTTTTTAGGTCGTGAAAAAATTTTAAAAATTCTTGGTATTAAATTTCTGAAAAAAAAAGAAATGCAGAAAGAGACTAAGGAGATTTTAGATGATCTCGCGATTAAAGTTAAATCAGTAAGTTCCAAAGTTGAATTCTTGTCAGGAGGACAACGGCAGAGTATTGCAATAGGAAAAGCCGTGGCTTCAAACCCAAAAGTTTTGATAATGGATGAACCGACATCTGCTCTGGCAGTTGCAGAAGTCGAGTCCGTATTAAATCTGATTAACAAAGTTAAAAGTCTGAAAGTATCAGTTATTCTTATAACTCATCGATTACAAGATATATTCAAGGTTTGCGATCGTATAATGGTTTTGTATGAGGGTAGAAATGTGGCTGAAAGAAAGATAAATGAAACAGATCTTTCGGAAATAGTTTCATTAATTGTTGCTGAGCATTAAAATCATGATGCGTAATCAATTCATCAGGGAAAATATTGCTGTAATAAGTATTTTTCTTTTTTTTCTTGTTGTTGTGACCTTTTTTTCAATAAGCGCAGAAGCATTTTTCTCAAAAAGAAACATATTAAATTTACTTAGACAGAGTGCACCAGTTTTGATCGCTGCGTGTGCAATGACTTTTGTAATTACAACAAAGGGCATTGATCTATCAATTGGTTCGACACTAGCAATAATTAATGCACTTTGTGCAGTGCTTTTACAGCAACAGTGGGATTGGACTTTAGTATTTATTAGTTTACTTGTTCTTGGGATGTTTCTTGGTGGAATTCAAGGATATTTTGTTGCTTATGAAGGAATTCCAGCATTTATTGTCACACTTGCTGGCATGAGTGTTATTCGTGGTTTTGCCCTTTTGATGACTGAAGGTTTCACAATTCCAATATCCAGTGATATTCCAATTGTCCAGCTAGGTCGAGGATGGCTCTACGGTATGCCAATACCCGCATTGATTGTAATTCTGATTGTAATTTTAAGTTTTATTCTTATGCAATTTACCACCTTTGGTAGGTATGTCACTGGTATTGGATCAAATCAAGAGTCAGTCCGCAGGTCAGGAATAAATGTTAACCTATACATTTTATTGACGTACATGATGACTGGTTTCTGTGCAGCATTGGGCGGGATCATTATTGCTGGAAGACTTGGAAGTGGTTCTTCCAACGCGGGTGTAATGTTCGAGCTTGAAGTCATAGCAGCAGTTGTGCTTGGAGGTACGAATCTTTTTGGTGGTAAGGGAACCATAATTGGCACAGTCCTAGGTGCACTTACAATTGCAGTTATTGGCAATGGGCTTATACTTGCCCATGTCTCGCCTTTCTATACGCAAATTATTACTGGATTTATCATTCTTGTCGCAATTTGGATTAATACGAAATATTTTCAAAGAAGAACCAGAGAGCAATAGTGAAGAAAATTAATACAGTTCTTGGTGAGATAAGTTCAGATGAACTTGGGATTGTTTTAATGCATGAACATCTTTATGCAAATAACAGTGGATGGTGGCATTGCCCTTCTTGTTCAAAAAGACTTTTTTTAGCTCAAGAGAAGGTAAATATTGGAATTTTATCAGATTTAAGGTGCGATCCCTTTGTAAACAAAGATAATCTTCTGCTGGATGATGTTGATAGTGTAATAAAAGAACTTAATGAATACAAAGAACTTGGTGGAAGTACAATTGTTGATCCAACCAATATTGGTATTGGGAGAAAACCAGAAATCATCAAGAAAATAGCGGAGGAAACAGGTTTAAATATTATTCTTGGAAGTGGTTTTTACTTGGAACCTACTCATCCGGATTATGTGAAAAAGATGAATGAGGAGGATATTTCCCAGTTAATACAAGAAGAATATTATGAAGGTATTGATGGATCTAATGTCAAAATTGGAATCGTTGGCGAAATTGGTGTAAGTAAGGATTTTACTTCTGAAGAAAGAAAAGTCCTTGCCGGAGCTTCTAGGGCTGCAGCCTCGACTGGAATTCCTCTTTCAGTACATTTGCCAGGATGGGAAAGATTAGGCGGAAAAGTGTTAGATTTAGCTTATGAAAATGGGTGCAAAGACGCTCAGGTTGTTCTTTGCCACATGAACCCCAGTTTTGAAGACCTTGAATACCAGATAGAGCTTGCTGAAAGAGGTGCTTGGATTGAATATGATATGATTGGGATGGATTATTATTATGCTGACCAAAATGCCCAATGCCCGTACGATACTGAAAATGCAAATGCAATAAAAAAATTAGTTGATGAAGGATTTGGCCATCGAATTCTTTTATCACAAGATGTCTTTATCAAAATGATGTTAAAGAGTTACGGCGGAAATGGCTATTCGTACATATTGAAATATTTTAAGGACAGGTTAATTCGTTCAGGTCTGTCAGAAGATCAATTTGTGAACATCATGACAGTTAATCCTAGAGCCTGTTTCGAAGCATTGAATTAAACTATTCCCAGGAGTTTCATGTGAATAAATTTCTTTTGGTGGGAGAATCATGGGTATCATCAGCAACTCACTATAAAGGCTGGGACCAGTTCGCCAGCACCACCTTCCACCTTGGTGCCGAAGATCTTCTTAATGCAGTGAACAGCGATGACATAGCAATCACTTATATGCCAGCCCATGAAGCTGCCGAAAAATTTCCAAGCACGCTGTCTGAATTACAAAAATACCAGGGAATCATTTTTAGTGATATTGGGAGCAATACTATTCTACTACATCCAAAAGTCTGGATTGATGGCGAAGTTTTCCCAAATAGGTTAGATCTGGTAAGAGAATATGTTGAACAAGGCGGAACATTTATGATGGTAGGTGGGTATCTAAGCTTCCAGGGCATCAATGGGGCAGCAAGGTTTCGAGGTACTTCGATTGAAGAAATCTTGCCAGTAAATATATTACCCTACGATGATAGAATCGAAATTCCCCAAGGTTTTTCAATTGAAGTTGACCGCTCTACTGAATCTCACTCTATTCTTGAAGGTCTACAGGGCAAGTGGCCACCACTTTTGGGTATTAACGAGGTTACAATCAAAGATGGCGCTAATCAGATATTGCAAATACCTACAAAGCTTGGAAGCCACCCGTTATTAGTAGAATGGCAATACTCGAAAGGGAAAACAATTGTTTGGACTTCAGATATTGGTCCACATTGGGTATCAAAAGAATTTTTGGATTGGGAGGGTTATTCTAAACTGTGGAATCAAATATTTAATTGGATGGTTTAATAGAAAATTTCTTCCAAACATAAATTACTAAAAATTTATGAAGCCTGTTGATGGTGTGTGCTTGTTTGCGGGATATTTGAACTATGACATTACTGTCAGATTAAATTCAGATTTTGATGTAGGGAAAAGAATCAATTCAGTAATTAAAACTTCTGTTGGAGGTATGGCGGCGAATGCAGCCAGTATTGCTGCTAGCCTAGGAAGTAACGCTGTACTTTTCTCAAGCATTGGAGATGATGAAGTAGGTCAATTTCTGAAGTTTAAGTTAGAAAAATATAAGGTTGTGACTTCTTGCTTGGATTTTCAAAAAGGTCATAGATCTCCTCACTGCATTATACAGGTTGAATCTGATGGTCAAAGAACAATAATTAGTGAAAAAATTGATTTCGACTACTCAAATATTATTAATTTCCTTTCAGAAAGACCTGATAACATAAAAATAATTTACCTCGATGGATATCGGTTTTTTGATTGTGATCCAATTTTGGAAATTTCAAGAGAAAATAGAATTCCAGTCGTTATAGATCTTGATGGATATGAGGACAATAATATTGATTCAGAAAAACTCAGTTATTTTGATTCTATAATATTAAATAAATCTCTCCTCAGACAATTGACAGGTTGTAATAGTTTAGAAAAGAGTAAGGACTATTTTAGCCGCCTTTTCTCAAGCAAGGTGATATGTACTTGTGCTGAGGATGGTGTAGAATTATTGCGAAATAAAAATTTTGTTAAGATTCCAACTACCCGAATCAAAGTCGTTGACACAACAGGTGCTGGGGATACTTTTGCTGGTGCGTATGTGCATGGTGTAGCAAATGGCCTGCCCACTGTAGAAAATATTAAATATTCTTCAAAAATGGCTAGTAAGTCTATAATTTATAATGGTTCTCTTGGTTTACTCGAAGCAAAGCATTAACATTCTTCTAAACACAGGATTTTTATAACCTTTAAATCACGCATGAGCGAAATACTGTATCACAAAGATTTCATGTCTTTATTAGGGTCAAAGGATAGAATATTTCTGATAAAAAACTACTTCTTAACACTGCTTATGGAATTGTAAGTAATCACATATTTTAAATCCAGCAGCCCTCCTTGAAGTTATTTCTTAGGTTGAACCATTAAATCCCCAACGAAGATGCTTTGTCTCTTGTTGCTGAATAATTGCTTCCTCAAACGCAAATAGGCTACATATAATGCTTACACCATTTGCACTAGAATCTATTTAACTCAGCTTCTGAACAATCTATTCAGTTTTCTTAACTTCAATTTGATGGCACTGAAATCAAATGTTAAACAACGATGTGTTGTCTAATGTCACAGACTCCAGTCTTAACCGTAGATTATCACCTCAAAGCATTGAATTAGAGCTTGCCTCAGCTTTGATACCATTAACCTACTAAGATTTAATAGTGCATAAAATGTTGCATCCTTAAGGCCAGATAATGTATTAACAGATGAAGTGCCATGCGATGATTTTTCACGGAGTATTGCACTGAGAACAGATTCCTGCATTTTCTCAGTTGTAGAATAGGTGTTGATGTAGTTTGGAACACGAGGGGCATCATAAAGGTAGGGTTTATCCGAATGAAAATCATTGTTGTGGGGACTTCATGCCAAAAACGTTGAATCAAAAAACTGAGGCCATCCATCAATTTCAACCAATCTATAAAAGCACTTTTACACGTCAATAAGATTTCTTCTCCCACAATTAAAGTAATAAATCATAAGCACTTGTTTCAACTTTCTCACCTACATCGTAGACACTGACCTAAAATCCTTTTTTCCACATTATTTCAAATAGTTGAAAAGCTATTGGAACTGGAGAGAGGGCAAAGATTCCCCCTGAGATTGCAATAAACTTACGGTGTTTTTCTGGAGAGAGGGGCAAAAGATTTTGAGTATCTTTCACCAAGTTTGGCACTCGTTGATACAACTCTTTTTCAAAGGCCTCATCTGCAGCTCAAATACATTCTAGGAGGCTTGGAATGCCTTGGAGTCCAGCACTCAATTTGAATGAAATCCTGCTTACAGCTTCGTCTACTCGTTCTAATTGAAGTAGCTAACTGATTTGAGGCTGCTACTCGGTCAAGGAACATAAAATATAATCTTCATTGGTCATATACTATTATTCGAGTATTTATAATTATTAATTTAAGGCAGGGTTATTACTTGCCCGTTCAAATTTTACCACACTGTTTTTATTGCCCCCCCATCAACTGCGATGCTGCTCCCTGTAACGTAGGATGAAGCATCTGAGAGCAAAAAAGCTCCCATCTTCCCAAAGTCTTCTATAGTGCCATATCTTTGCAAAGGGATGGTTGCCTGACTCCTAGCCTTCCTTTCTTCTGCAGAAATGCCGGCAGCTTTCGCCTGATTTTCATCAATTGATCGCACTCGGTCGGTGTCAATTCTTCCAGGCATTAGATTGTTTACGCGAATATTGCTGGGAGCAAGCTGCAGCGACAAACTCTTCACAAGGCTTGTTACCCCTGAGCGCATGACGTTTGAAAGAATTAGCACATCAATTGGTTCCTTCACAGAAGATGAGGTCACTGTAAGAATTGAACCTCCTCCACGGGATTCCATTGATGGAATGATCTCACGAATCATTCTAATTGCGCTCATCAGGTTCATATCGAATGCTGATTGCCAGTCCTCATCTTTAAAATCCATAAATTTACCCGGAGGGGGTCCACCTGCGTTGACCACCAGTATGTCTACCCCTCCAAAGTGATCTGTTGTTCTTATGGTCCAATTTTGAATACTTTTTTTATTAGATGCATCCAAAATCGAAGTCAACACTTCTGCCTCGGTTTCTTCGTGTAACTTCTTGGCTGCAGACTCAATTCCGTTTTTTGACCTGCTGCCAATCGATAATTTTGCACCTTCACGAGCCAATTCCTGGGCAATTCCAAATCCTAAGCCTTTGCTAGAGGCGGCAACCATCGCAACCTTATCTTTTAAATTCAACTGCATTTTCTCTCCTGAATCTTTTGTTTTAAGGTTTGTAATTGAGTCAAAATTCCACAGACTTGAAACTTTCTTAAGATGCAAGATGTTCAATCAAAAAATCTATTTTGAAAAATTATAAGCTTTATTGCAAACATAGACTTTGATTTTCTTGCAAAGGGCATCTTAATCTTCAACTGAAAAATTATTTTTCATGTTCATCTAAGGATTAGATTGATTGTTTAATACTGAAAATATTGATACTCCCTTTTCATACTTTAGGATAGAGGATCGCAAACTTTTATCTAATTCACTATGAACAGGCTTCGAAAAAAATCAGAGAGATTTCGATGATATCTAGAATTTAAGGAATATTGTGGGTGCGAATAATTTCTGGAAATGCTAGGAATATCAAACGCTAATACCCAATAAAACTTTGGAAAACCTGAAAGATTTAATGGCACCCGGAGTTCTCGATTCATTGACCAAGTAAATTAGCTATTTAGCAGTGAACATTAGAAATGGATGTGAGTACTGCATTTTTTCACACACAACTGTAGCAAGAAAAAAGAGAATGTTTGATAAAATGGTTGGTGATTTGATGGCGGTAGTAGAAATTGCTAATTAAACCAATCGCTTGTTTCACGGATATCAAGTTCAACTGGATCCACAATTTGGTCAGTAAAATTAGGATTAACTTTTCATAGCAAATAAAAATTGAAGCAGAAATCGAGTAGCAACAATTTTGAGGTAATCAATGGAAACAAAAAAAATGAAAACAGGTGGATATGAATATATTCCCGGAGTAATGCAGTATTCTGGTGGTGTGTCAGCTTTGCCAGGATTCCAAATTGTTCGAGTTAGATTTATGCAGCCCATTCCGATAGAGGCTGGATTTCAGAAAATTAAGACTCATCTTCAACAAATTGGAAGACCCAGTACTGCACTTTGTGCCTGCGAACTGCGATCACCTGGCCAGTTCACACAGACTGGTTTTGAAGATTTTAACCGCAGCTATGCAAATACCCTTAGGGATTGGCAAATTATTGAAGGGGATGACAATCCTGTAGCTCGTTCTAATGTTTGCCCAGCAGTCAAAACTCCAGATACACCATCCTTTCACGCTTTTTGTTACACGGTAGAAGTGGAAGCTATTGAGCAGTCATTTGTTATCGCTGGCTCCGGAGAAGCGCCGGAGGGGGAAGGAAATTACGCGGATGTTGCCGTCAGTTATGGAGACACTAGTTACAGTGGAATCCGCTCAAAAGCGGAATTTGTTCTCAGAGAGATGGAACGCAGAATGTCTTTCTTTAAGACCGATTGGACTTCCATAACAGCTGTTCAGTTATACACCGTTTATAACGCTTATCATGTTATTGTGAAGGAGATGAGTGAGCGGGGAGTTCTGGAACATGGAATCACCTGGCACAATTGCACCCCCCCTGTGATTGGCTTGGATTTTGAGATGGATTGTCGTCGTCTTTTTGAAGAAGAAGTTCTTTTATAAAATAAGACACGAATTCTCATCGAAAAGCAGTTGTTCATTCAACGATGAACCTGATCAGAATCATTTGCAATTCTTCTCCATATCCTCCAAAAGTCCTGACATTTGCTGAAATGGATTTGATGGCTTTATTACTGTTTTGAGTTGAACATACGAGTTGAATGAACTTATTACAAAAAGAGGGTTTGAATAGGTTTTTCAAGCCGAGTTTCCCTTTTGACCCAAAGAAATTCCCATTTTTTTATGGTTGGTGGATCTTAGTAGTTGCAACATTGGGAATGCTCGCGAGTATCCCCGGTCAAACGATTGGAGTCGGAGTATTCACAGAGCATTTGCTTCATGTATCGAATTTGAGTCGTCTTGATCTAAGCATTGCCTATATGCTTGGTACTGTTGGGAGTAGCTTACTGATTCCATATGGAGGGAAGTTATTGGATCTTTGGGGTTCAAGAATCATGATTATCTTTTCGGGATTGGGGTTGGCATTTGCCCTCTTTCTTCTAAAAAATGCAGGGGGTCTGTTAGCGGTTCTTAAACAATTAACATGGCTTTCGCCGTTGCAAGTAAATTTTGTAATACTTTCTTTGATCTTCCTACTCTTGCGTCAGTTTGGACAAGGATTGATGACCATGGTCAGTCGATTTGTCTTGTCAAAGTGGTTTGACCGTAGACGCGGTATAGTTACGGGGATCAACGGGGTTTTTGTGTCCTTTGGTTTTTCTTCAGCACCGCTTCTTTTGAACACGCTGATCCTTGAGCAAGGTTATTTGGGAAGTATGGTTATTTTAGCAATCACCTGTGGCTTAGGAACCGCCTTGCTAGGTTGGATGTTTTTCAGAGATCAGCCCGAAGACTGTGGAATGGAAATGGATGGGACTTCCACTCAAAAGTTTGAGAATATCAGTTCAAACCGGGGTTCACTACAAAATACCACTTCGAAAGACCTACCACTCGAAGAAGTACGCAAAAGCTTCACCTTTTGGATTTTTACCCTAGGCATGGCGTCTTCCTCTCTAATTATTACGGGTTTCACCTTTCACATCACTTCCATTGGAGAAATCGCTGGCTTGGATAGATCTACCATCTATTCGATATTCCTTCCGATTTCAATCATCAGTGTTGTCACAAATTTTATATCCGGCTGGTTAAGTGACCGCATTCCACTGAAATACCTACTGATGGCTCTAGTCTTGTCGCTTGGATTAGGTAGTTCCGGAATGTTGTATTTGCATGAAACAATAGGAAGAGTTCTGGTGATTATTGGCTACGGTATTCAAGGTGGAGTATGGGGATGTCTTTCAGTAGTGACTTGGCCAAGATTTTATGGAAGGAAGCACCTTGGAGCCATTTCAGGGCTTTTTATGGGAGTAATGATTTTTGCAAGCGCGATCGGCCCAGCTTTTTTTGGAATTTCTCAACAAATTACTGGTGGCTACAGCACTTCAGCTTGGGCTGCAGTGATGATGAATCTGGTCATTTTTTTGGGAGCGTTCAAGGCACGTCAGGCCATATCATTTAAATGAGTATCCAAAAATATTCTAATTAGTATTTTTGGATAAATAGCACTCAATATATCGTATATCTTGGAGCAAATGAATTATTTGAGTAAAGCATACAAACTTGATTTTTTGGTTTTTGTAAAAACCTAACAGTAAAAATTTACTTGAAAGTCCAAATTAATTTTAAGAGGCTACCCAATGATTTGGCTCTAATTCGATGAGTGGCCCCCTATTAAAAGATCTTTCAAAATTAGTATACTTTAATTTCTGCTTTCTCGTTGGGTCAGGTATGGGTACAGAATTGATCAGTGATCTGGTATAACTATTTAATGGATTTTGCAATACTTGCGAAGTTGCACCTTTTTCAAGTATTTTCCCCTCACACATAACAGCTACTGTATCTGAGACCTGCTGAACTACAGCTAAGTCATGACTAATGAACAAATAAGAAATTTTCTTTTCTTCTTTCAATTTTAAAAGTAACTCAAGAATTTGAGCTTGAACTGTAACGTCCAGTGCAGACGTGGGCTCATCAGCAACAATGATTTTGGGCTCTGTAGAGATTGCTCGAGCTATTGCAATACGTTGTCTTTGGCCACCAGAAAATTCGTGTGGATACCTTTTTGCTGAATTAGGATCTAACCCAACTGATTTCAATAGATGACACACTTTATCATCGATAATCTTTTTGCTGAATTCATTTTGAATAACCAATGGTTCTGAGATGCTGTACCCAATAGTACGCTTGGGATCAAGTGAGCTGTAAGGATCTTGAAATATGATTTGAATAGTAGACCTAAATTTTTTTTGATCTGCAGATTTGTTACTTAAAAAATTTAGTCCATCAAATTTTATTGTTCCACTATCCAGATCTGTTAGCTTAAGCAGAATTCTTCCAAGAGTAGATTTTCCTGATCCACTTTCACCTACTAACGAAACAATTTCACCATATCCTATTTCTAAATTTATATTTTCAAGAGCATTTACTATAATTTTTTTCTTTGAAAAAAAAGTACTCTTTGTGAAAGACTTTGATAAGTTTTCTATCGAAATTAGATTGGAATTTGGTATAAAAATTTGTGATGAAGAGTCTGATTTAAGCCGTGGAACAGCAGCAAGAAGTTCCTTTGTATAATCTGCTTTTGCATTTGCAAATATTTCTTCAACTACGCCCTCCTCAACCTTTTTTCCCTCCTTCATCACAAGGACCCTATCAGCAGTTTGTGCTACGACACCCATGTCATGAGTTATGAGAATCATTGACATTTTATTTTCTTTTACAAGTTCGGAGAGCAAATCAAGGATTTGAGCTTGAATAGTAACATCAAGTGCAGTGGTAGGTTCATCAGCAATCAGTATATTTGGTTCAAGCAACATCGTCATTGCAATCAAAATTCTTTGTCTCATTCCACCAGAGAATTCATGGGGAAACTGCTTCATTCTCTCTTTTGGATATGGAATGCCTACACGATTCAACATCTCCAATGCTAAATCATATGCAAGCTTGGAATTTGCTTTCCCACTTATGATCATTGATTCTGTTAGTTGTTCACCTACCGATAATACAGGGTTAAGGGCTGTCATTGGCTCTTGAAAAACCAATCCAATTTCATGACCCCTAATATACATCATGATCTTCTCATCTGAAGAGACCAAGTCTCTTTCGTGATATTTAATCTCTCCAGAAACAGAAAAGTTTTTTGGTAAGAGGCCTAAAATAGATTTTGCTGTAATACTTTTACCTGACCCTGATTCCCCGACAATTGATAAAATTTCACCAGGTAACAATTCAAATGTAAGTTGATCTACAAGATTGACATTCTTCGATTCAATTAAAGTAGAAATTACAAGATTTTTAACTGCTAATAAAGGAGATAGGTCCATTAACTTTTCTCGGTTGGATCTAAAGCACTCCTTAAACCATCTCCCAAGAGATTAAAACCTAATACAGTTAGAGCTATTGCAATCCCAGGAATAGTCATTAACCATGGGGCCCTATTAATATAATCTCGTGAGCCTGCAAGCATGTAACCCCATTCAGGAAGCGGTGGTTGTGCACCTAGTCCAAGGAAACTTAATCCAGCAGCAGCTAGTATTGCTGTTGAAACACCTAGTGTAGAAACAACGATCATTGTTGGTAGAACATTAGGGAGTAGATGATATACGATTAACCTATAATGCCCTGCACCACAGGCAATGCTTGCTTCATAATATGGCTTTGAAGATTCTACTAAGGCAGCGGAATAACATATCCTTGCATAGTATGGTATGCCGGCAATTCCTACAGCAATGACAGCATTCTCAAGGCTTGGACCCAGTACTGCTACACAAGAAAGTGCAATTAGTGTTTCTGTAAATGAAAAAAGGACGTCCGTGCCGCGCATAAGCATTTGTTCTATAATTCCTTTCCTGTAAGCGGCAATTAATCCTACGAGCATGCCTGTACTCAAAGAGATGCCAACTGCTGTCGCTCCAATCATTAGAGTTAGTCTACTGCCATGAAGAATTCGTGAAAACATATCTCTACCGAATTCGTCAGTACCGAGGACATAATTACTGCTTGGCTTGGAAAATCTTTTTCCTGCACCCATTTTGGTTGGTGAATGCGGGGATATGATTTCAGCCATAATTGCGGATAAAACAAGAATTGATACGATTGCACTACCAATTAGCCCACTAGGTTTAGTAAAAAACTTTCTCAGAAAATTTTTTGATCCTTCCATAATATTCCTCTAAAAAGATTATCCATTCGAAATTTTTTTTTCAACTTCGTCTTATCCTTGGGTCAATGAAAGCATAAATAATGTCTAGGGAGATTGTAACAAACACTACGATTATTGAAAAAGTTAGTATAAAACCTTGAATTATCGGGTAATCTCTTTGAAAAATTGCCTCAACTGCCATTCTTCCCACTCCATTCCAAGAAAATATATTTTCAACCACAATCGCGCCACCCATCATAAAAGCGAATTGCATCCCCATCATTGTCACTAATGGTATTAGTCCCGCCCTCAAAACATGTTTTCTCAACACATATTTTTTAGGAAGTCCTTTGGCTAACGCAGTTATAACAAAATCTTGCTGTAAAATTTCTATCATTGAAGTTCTTGTTAATCTGGCAAATATAGCAGCATTAGATATCCCGAGTGTTAAGGCGGGTAAAACTAAATTTAACAATCCACTTCCACTTACTGGTAACCAACCTAAATCAACTGCAAAAATAAATAATAAAATCAGTCCTAACCAAAAATGAGGCATTGAAATACCAGAGATTGCTAATATCATTATTAAAGTATCTGAAATAGTTCCTTTATTGTAAGCTGCTAAAAAGCCAAGCGGTACTCCCAATGAAAGTGCAATCAACATCGCACTTACTGCTAAGAGGATTGTGTTTGGTAGTCTTTGAAAAATAACCTCTAATACTGGTTGCCCCCCCCTAATTGTTTTTCCTAAATCTCCTTTAGATAATTGACCAATATAATTGAAATATTGAATATAAATTGGTTGATCCAATCCCAAATTTTTTCGAACTTGTTCAATTTGTTCTGGGGTACTACCCTGACTTTGAGCAAACATTATTTGGACTGGATCACCAGGTACAATATGTATTAGTAGTGTGACAAGGATAGTTGTCACAAAAATAGTTACAAATGCTAATAAAAACTTCGAAAATAGAAATCTTAACATCCAAGTTTTTAGGAGAAAATAAATTATAAAAGAACTACACTATTAAATTTGAAAAATGATTTAAATTTGAAGTAGGTAGGTTGAAAAATAATTTAAAAGGAGGAGTTAAGGTGGGCTTATTTGCTGTCTTATATAGATTTTTTTGGATTTGTCAATCAGTAAGTGTATTCATATCAAATTATTATAAATTAAAATTTTTAATGTGGGCTATCATCAGCCAAAGTGAATAGCCCACTTTTTCTAGTTAAGATAAATTAGTGTTCTTCAAGCTATCAATAATATCTCAATTCTGGAGTTTTATGTCGCTGAAAATTGGATAGACAAATGGTGCAACCATGAACCCCTTTACCTCTGGTCTTACAGCGAATACCCATTCCCAGCCTGGTGTATATAGTGGGATGTGTACACCATTTTCCAATAAGTGCTTGAATACCTCTTGTACTTTGGCTTTGCGTTCTTCTGGGTCACTCAACACCCTAGTTTCTTCAAGCAATTTGTCCAGTTCAGGAGTTGTGTAACCTCTATATGCTCCGGGTGTATGCCAAAGTGCATATAAAATATCTGGATCATACCAAGACCAAGTCATCATATCCATGCTCCCTTTAGTACCAGACTTGCTCTCATTTTCTTGTCGCACCCTAGCATTCATTGAACCAATATCCATAATTTCAATTTCTGCTTTGATGTTCACTTCAGCAAGCTGTGCTTGAAATATCTCTGCAAGCTTTTGTCTATTACCCCCTGTCCAAACGATTAGGGCGGTTTCCAGTGGGTTGCTTTCATCATAACCCATTTCTGCCAACAGAGCTATTGCCTTCGATGGGTCATAGTTGGGACGATATTTTTTGCAAAATTCTTGATCATTTCCAAAAACACCCCTTGACACAGGACAAGCTTCAGTTATCGAAAGATCTCCATAGATTAGATCAATGGCAATAGCAGGATCTGTTGCGTATCCGACTGCTAAACGAGCTCGTTTGTCATTGAATGGAGGTCTATGAACTGCAAATTCCCAAAAGACGTTTTGTCCAGTGTTTTCTGCAACGATGATGTTCAGGTCTCCAGAATCTTTGATTGCCGGTACATCATCAAAAGGGGGTTCAGCCACATGAACTTCACCCGTTTTCAGTGCGGCTAATCGAGCCTGTGGTTCTGGAACTACCGTAATGACTAGCCCGTCCATGTAAGGCGCGCCAGGATTGTTCGCTAATTTACCAAAATTGCGATAGGTACTATTTTTCTCGAGAACTATGCGGTCCCCTTTCGCCCATGAATCAAATTTCCATGGTCCTGAACCAATTGCTACAGAGGTGCCGAAGCCACTTTGATTTTTATTTGAATCACAAATTATTGATGAGAAGCTGTCAGCTAGAAATGAAATTAGAGCAACAAATGGTTTCTCCAAAGTAAATTGTATTTCCAATGGGTTGATGACCTTCACTTCGGTGATTGGGCCCCAACTACCTTTAGTTAGGCTTGGATTTTTACTATCGAAAGCTTTCTCGATTGTATATTTAATGTCATTCGCATCCAGTGCTGTACCATCATGACATTTGATACCATCATTCAAATTAAAATTGTATATTTTGCCATCACCACTAGATGTCCAGCTTTTGGCAACATGTGGAACAATGTTACCATCTTTATCAGTTGCTAGCATTGTATCATAAATTAGGCTCCATATTTGTAAAGAGAGAGTGCTGGTAGCCTTGTGGGGATCCAGCGAATCAATGTCTCCATATCTTGCCCAGATAATATCCTCAGCTTTAGCATTTGAACACAGTATAAAACTGCACAACAATAATCCCCACGATTTGAAAGCGAATTTTCTAAACATTTTAGATCCTCAATAATATTAACAAGATTGTGCTTCGTTGATGTTTTAACCTTTCAAATAAGTTGTTACTGATAATAAGTTTTCAAAGCGATTGCTTTTACTGCAAAGCAGCAACCCATCTCAAGTTTTTTTTTATTGCAATAAAATATTGAGTTGATTTGTTAATTTGTCAATTAACTGATTCTTTCTAAATTTCTATGTGCTAATAAATTAATCAATCAATTAAATTTTAATCAAAACTAATCTAGGAATTAACATAATATATTTGAATATTTAATTTAATATAAGAATTAATGTAATTTCAGCACGTAATTTTCGCAGTAGTTCTATGAAATAGAAAGCACGTGCCATTGCGGTAAAATTTCAATCGCTAATAATGCGATACCAAATGTAGCTACTGCCTGTCATTGCACAGATTTTCAAATGTTTGGACAAGAGCCTGATTGAAACGTGGTGGTGGCAAAGAAGTTGGAAAATGTTGAAATTACTGCAGACCTATAGAAGTAAACTCAGATTGCCGAAAGTGGAAATCAAGGGAGGATTTAGGTGTTCTGTGGGGGATGTAAAAAGAGCTTGTCCGCGTCAGACCTGAACACTTTTGTGTTCAAGCCGGGAACCAGGCTTCCAAAGCAGCGATAGAGGTTGATTCCTAAAAGAAAAATCTTTGAAGACTATTCAGTTAAGTGGCTAAAGGACCTAGACTAACATCAATGGTGCACCAAGACGCCCCAAAGATTAAACATTCAAAGAAATCAGATTCTTCTCAGTATTTTGTAAAATCCAGGTTTATTACCGATTGGTTTCTGAAATTTGCAATGCCTTGGCTACCTTTTCTTGCATTGAAGGAAGCCATTGGCTACCCTCTTCGCTAGTGATGGCTAACCAGAACAAGAAGGCACAAGCTGCGATTACGGATAATCCAATTCCAAATCCCCCCTTTTCTTTTTCTCTCTCCCGGAGATTGGGCTCGCTCAAGCTTTGCTGAATCACTTCCATTTCTTGCGGTGTGACGTGATCGGCAGGGGATGGCACCATAATTTCAGCGTTGATTTTATCTGGTACCCCATTGTGAATGAGTAATCCCTCCACTTCCTTCCTAAGTGTCTGGATATCAGCGGAGAGTGTTCCGATCATTTGCTCAGTTCGCTGAGAGATCTGCTTCTCCAATTCCAGAGTCTTTAACAATTCAGACTTTTCCTGAGTTAACTCTGCAACCTGCTTTTCTAGAGATACTACCTTTGCGTGCAACTCAGTAATTTGCTGAGCAGACTCTAAGTGTTCGTTGCCTTTTCGGGTTTTTGGATTAGATGTGGAATCTGCTTGGGAGGTAATTGCTTGCTGGATTTTTTGTAGTTGTTCTTTGTCCAAAAGTCTTCGTCGACCATCCTGATGAGGATTGATCTCCAGTTCTTTCATTAGGCGATACAGCTTGGACTTTCCGATCTGTAGATCCTGAGTAAGTTGGGTCAGTGTAATCATCTTTAACTCCGATGTCTGATGCATACTTGCAGTATTTTTTCACTATCCATTAGTGATGGTACTGACGTCACGCTATGATAATCATTTCATTTTTTTTTCCCATTAATTTTTATAGGGGAAAGAAATTAATTGATCCTCCTTTGATGTTAAGGTGAAAAAGCTGGGTTTTACTACCAATTTTTTCGAATGCTACTAACAATTGAGTTTAGCCGAGAGTTGCTTATTCCTAACCCATGTTTTGCAAGATGATTAGACAATTTATTCTTCACATTCGAAGGCAGCCTTGAGGGCATTCCCCACGGGAAAGTTTTTCTAAGTAAATTCTCAATGGTAGCTTGTGCGCCATTCGGTTGTTGGACTTCTCCATCATCATTTACAGGAAATTCATTTAATTTTTCTCCTGAATACAACTGACCACTGCCTAATTCATCAGCACTGAACTCTGATATTGATGTCGATATTGGTTTATTCGAAATGTTTTTTTTGTATTCTTCAATTTCTTTTCGAAGTCTGTCATTGTCACTCTGCATGTTCATCATGATCTTCTGCCACTGACGAACTTGTTCGGTTAACTCGGTATTGTGAGCTCTTTCTGCTTCAATATGAGACTTAAGGAAATTGATCTGATCGCGTAATTCACTAATCAATAAATCCTGGTGTCTGAGGTCGTGTGACGGTTGTACTACCTTAGAGCTCTCCTGCTTTTCGAGTTTGGTTTCACAGGAAGAACTCAAATGGGTTAGTTTTTTCAACAGCCCTTTTAGATGTTGGAAGTCTTCCTTTTGAATCAGTTGATCATTGCCATTTGAAACCATCTTTATTCGATAGTCTCTGATGATCCTCTCAAATTCATCTTTAGAAATTCCTAATTTTTTTGCGGCTTCAATCGCGGTTTTCATTGTTCATTCAGAGCAATTTTGCTGGAGGATCAGCCATTAAAATGATTTTTAGGTTAAATATGACGTTTTGTAGACAGGAAAATATTTACACAGTTCAATTTTGAAAAATTTAGACTTGCACTTTATTTGCCTACAGCATGCGAGTTTTTCTAAAGAACATTACTTTCGAAAATCAAAAGCTGTCAGCAGCTTGATTTTGGATAGTTTACGGCTCTGATTACTTCACTGCCAGTTAAGTTTATTCATCAACTATTCTTATCAAAGGAATTTAATGAAACGCAAAATCATCATTGATACAGACCCTGGGCAGGATGACGCGTTAGCTATCTTATTAGCTTTGGCAAGTTCTCAAGAGCTAGATGTTTTGGGAATTATAGCCGTTGCTGGAAACGTCCCTCTGCAGTTGACAACACGCAATGCGAGAGCACTTGTGGAACTGGCGAAGCGGCCAGAGGTTCCTGTTTTTGCAGGATGTCCGCGTCCACTCATGCGGAATTTAGTCACAGCAGAGCATGTTCATGGGAAGACTGGCTTGGATGGATGGGACATGCCTGAACCCAGTGTGCCATTGCAAATTGAGCACGGAGTCGACTGGCTAATTGAAACATTGAGAAAAGCTGAGGATGATTCTGTTACTATCTGTACTTTGGCACCGCTTACCAATGTGGGAATGGCGTTTGCCAAAGCCCCAGATATTCTCCCCAAGATCAGAGAAATTGTCACGATGGGAGGAGGTTATTTTGTTGGGGGGAATGTGACTCCCTCAGCAGAATTCAATATCTATGTTGACCCTCATGCAGCACAGACAGTATTTTCCTGCGGTCGTCCAACGACTGTTATGCCATTAGACGTTACTCACCAAGCATTGATGCCCAAGACTTGGATTCAAAGTCTTAGAGAATTGGGAACTCCCGTTGGAGATGCCACTTCAGGAATGCTGAGTTTTTTTGAAAGACATGATGTGAAAAAATACGGTTCAACAGGGGGGGGGCCACTACATGATCCAACGGTTATTGCTTATCTTCTGATGCCAGAGTTATTCGATGGGAAATTTGTAAATTTAACTGTAGAAACTCAATCAGATCTGACAATGGGAATGACGGTTCTTGATTGGTGGGGAGTAACGAAACGCAAACCGAATGCGACTGTGATGAACAAAATCGATACAGATGCTTTCTTCAAACTGCTTTTTGATCGGTTGCTGACCCTTAATTAGATGATTCTACGCTTTTATCAATGAAATGAAGTCTTGATAGTATGGTTTTTTAAATTCTTCGAAGAGTCTTGTTAATTCTACCAGTGGGTCAGCATTGTCATCTACTCGCAGATTGCACCATGGAAATGGTTGACTTCTTATAGTTACCAAAGCTGCAGATTGCCTTCCACGTCTATCACCTCCAGCCTCTTCACCAGCGAATAATGCCTGAAGTAGTCGAGACTCAAGTGATCTGTCAGTTGAGAACCTGAGAGATTCCATACAAGCATCTAACACTTCAGGCCCTGCCAAGAAATTGCCAGCAACGCTTACATTTTTAGTGCCGAGGTGTCCAGCCCAATTTTCTGCATTTGTACCAGTCCAGGCCCAAAAGTTTCCGTTTGCATCTAATCCGTGAAGCTGTCTCGAATGTGGATCATCGTCAGCAGCTATGACACCTTTTATAGCAAATTCAATCGACTCACCGGAGCTCATGGCTGCTAGTGCTTGCAAACCTAGGTAAGGGTTTGTTGTTGATTGGGTTGCAATTGCTCCAACTCCAGTTTTCAGAAAAGGTACTCTGGCTCCAACTGCCAAGTGTTTCGTAGCAACTGCAATCCCAAAGTGATTTTTCTCAGGGTCTCGAAGAACAATGGAATAAGTCATTTTAGGTCCTTTTTTGATTTCTGTTAATTTATCATGATAAATTCGTTGTGTTGCCATCTTACGGCAACTTTTCCTTACTCTCTTTGGAGAAGATCATGCTGAAGAAACAGATACGATTGATATTGCTGGTCAGTTTCCTACTGCTCAGCTTTGGATTGACTACCCAGGCTGCGACCCCGAAAGATGCACTGGTTGTTGCTAAGATTGCTGAGCCAAAATCAATGGACCCTGCAACTGTGACAGCGGTCAATGATTTTCGAATCTTGATGAATGTTTATGATGGGCTGGTCCGTTACCGAAGCGGAACGCTTGATGTAGAACCTGGCCTGGCAGAGTCCTAGACAATCAGTGATGATGGAAAAGTCTACACCTTTTAACTGCGCCAAGGAATTAAATTTCATGACGGAAGCCTCTTCAATGCCGAAGCTGTCAAATTCAACTTTGATCGTATGTTGGTCAAAGGTCATCCCTACGCAGAGACAGGGCCTTTTCTCTTATCTTTTTTCTTCTCAGCAATCAAGGAAACTACTGTTGTAGATAAACACACTGTTCGTTACCGTATGGATGATCCTTATGCTCCATTGCTTTCTAATTTGGCTTACCCCACCGGGCTGATCATTTTATCTGAAGCTGTCCAAAAATACGGAAAGGACGTGGGCCGGAATCCAGCTGAAACTGGACGCTACCAATTCAGGGAATGGTAAAGCAATCAGCTCGTCATTCTGGATCAGAACGGCAACTACTGGGATGTGCAAGCCGGATTAAAGTCTGTGGCGTTCCGCCCAATTACTGATGCAAATACCAGGATCGCAGAGATGCTCTCAGAGGGTATTGATATGATGGTCGAAGTTCCACCTGATAACGTAGCAACCTTTTCTGCTAACAGTAGCTATGCACTGCATAAGCAGGCTGAACCACATCTTTGGTTTCTGATTCTGAATTTGAAAGAGGGACCTCTACAAGAAAAGAGAGTCCGAGAAGCTTTGAACTATGCGATCAACAAGCAGGCACTTGTTGAGAATGTTCCTCAAAATACTGCCACTGTGGCAAGCGGACCAACTCCTGCTGCGTTTTCCTGGGCTTATAATGATGCGCTAAAACCTTATCCTTACGACCCAGCAAAAACCAGTGAGTTGTTGAAAGCTGCTGGCGCAGAGGGAGCAACATTGACCTTCTAAGTAACTCAGGGAGGCTCTGGAATGTTGGATTCTGTCCCAATGGAGACTGCTATTCAGGTGGATCTCAAGGCGATTGGCTTTAACGTTAAGATTAAAACCTACGAATGGAATACTTTCCTAGGCAAAGTCAATCCAGGTTTGGAAAGCAAGGCAGACATGGCTGAAATGGCTTGGATGACAAGTGATCCAGACACCCTTCCGTTCCTATCCTTTCGCAATGCAGCCTGGCCTGATCAAGGTGGTTTTAACTCAAGTTATTATTCCAATCCTCAGGTGGACGAACTGTTGGAGCAGGCCCGAGTCAGCACCAGCCAAACTGTTCTTGCTGCACTCTACAAGGAAATGCAGCGTATCGTACATGACGATGCCCCAGGGGTTCTTTGTAGCGAACTGGAAGCAAAACGCTGTGACTGGTAGCAACCTGCAAAGCCTCCAACTAGAGCCGTCTTTCCTCTTGCTGCTTGATGAACCAGTTTCTGCATTGGATGTTTCCGTCCAAGCACAAATTCTCTTGT
>JACLAC010022838.1_pt1 | contig 22256 bp, 23 predicted proteins | sample 8027881 | NCBI WGS metagenome assembly JACLAC01 (sample SAMN15725517, study PRJNA655200) | protist metagenome | isolation source: fluorescence activated cell sorting (FACS) single amplified genomes of... | place: Spain: Blaines Bay Microbial Observatory, Mediterranean Sea | collected 2016-01-19 | reverse complement strand
ACATGAACGACTACCAGTTCAAGTTGGTGAAGACTCTAGGTGAGTTCACCTGTTACCACTATTTAGACACAGACAAGACATTCATTGTCTTGGAGGGATCAATGTGCAGTGAGTCCGAGGATCGGATAGCCTACTTGAGTAAAAGAGAAATGTTCGTGGTCCGAAGAGGTTTAGAACACAAGCCTTTCGCCAAGGAAGAACGCAAGGTGTTGTTGGTAGAACAGAGGGGTGTCGTCAACACGGGAGAAAGTAGTGGAGTGTTGACAGCGGTGAATGATGCTTGGATTTAAGAGTGAGCTTCTGGTCCTTGACTTCATCAACACAATAATTCAGAACAGCCTTTCTAACTACTAGAAGAAAATCTCATTGAAGTACTGGAATCCAATTTTTGGACTGTACTATACCAGTTTCTACAGGAGAACTCGGTTCCTGATTCTTAATTTGAGGAGACCCAACCATGGAAGATGAACTCATCTATATGTTGCTAGACGCCTTTCCTAGCTTCTCCACACTGATTGCCCTGTTAATTATCTTCTTATTGATGAAGAACATGGTAAAAATTGTGCGTCAGAGCGAAGTAATGATGATTGAAAGGCTAGGATCATTTAATAGAACAATGAAATCTGGACTCCATTTCAAACTTCCAGTCATCGAGCAGATTCGCAAAATCAATTGGAGGGATGAAGAATTGGAGAGAATTGATATGAGGGAAAGGGTACTGGATATTCCGGCACAGACTACGATCACCAAAGACAATGTATCCCTTGAAATTGATGCAGCAGTTTACATGCAGATTACCGATCCAGAAAAAGCTGTTTATGAAATCAACGATTTACCTTTAGCAATCAGTCAACTTACCCAAACAACTCTTAGGTCATTGATTGGTGAGTTTGATTTGGACGAAACTCTGGCTTCCAGAGATAAAATTAACTCCAGTCTTAAGGTCGTTCTCGACGACGTAACAAACAAATGGGGGGTCTTAGTAAACCGTGTGGAGTTAGCTAATGTTTCTCCTCCCAAGGAAGTTTTGGAAGCCATGGAGAAGCAGATGCAGGCCGAACGTGAGCGGCGTGCTGCAGTTTTGTCTGCAGAGGGTGATAAGGAATCTCGAATTGCAAGATCTGAAGGTGAAAGACAAGAAATGATCAACCAAGCTGCGGGTGAAAAAGAGGCCTTGATTCAAACTGCAGAGGGGCAGAAAGAAGCTGCCATTTCAAGAGCCAATGGTACTGCACAAGCGCTGGAAATCATGTCTTCTGCAGAAAAGGAAGCCATCAAAAAAATTGCAGAGGCCCTTGGAGGAGATATCAAACTAGCCACGAACTACATGATCTCTAAATCTTACATAGATGCTTATGAGAAATTTACGCATGGTGAGGGGGATAAGGTCTATCTCCCATACGATGCATCTAAATCGATGGCAGCGTTTGGTAATTTAGGAGATCTGTTTAATCAGACGAAAAACTGATGGAACTTTGGTTGATTTTGTTTCTTGCTGGGTTGGGACTAGTCGGACTGGAATTAGTCCTGCCTATGATGTTCTGGATGCCCCTGGGCTTAGCAGCCCTTGCCACAGCCCCAGTCAGCTATTTTTTGGACCATTGGTCAGTATTGGGAATTTGGCCAATACTAAGTATGGTCTTGTTTGTCGGCATCAAGAAATCTTTCAGTGGTGAAGATCAGCAAAAATATAAATCAGGAGTGGAGGGATTGATTGGGATGGAAGGGGTGCTTGTGGAGGCGATCGATAATCAAAAGGGTACTGGCAAAGTCAAAATCAGTGCAGATGTGTGGAACGTAAGATCTTGTGAAGTAGCAGTGCCTGTCGGCAAAAAAGTTAGAATCGTAGCCGTTTCTGGCAATCAAGTTGATGTGGAAGAGATTATTGATTTTCAGGACTACCTAGAAAAGAATTTTGAGCGGAAACTCAACGAATAGTTGCATTTGGACTCAAAATCCCACAAGGAAATAATTTATCGAGCGTATGTTTCTAAGCTACCCCAAAAACTAAAGTTTGGAAAATTGAAAATGGAGGTAGATAGTTGATACTGCCGGTCCACCTACTAGGATCTGAAATTGGAACCTGCCGATTAGCAGCCTGAATGAGCCCTACCAAAAAAACTTCGCTAAATATAAACCCAGTACTTACCTACCTTCTGAGCTCTTGAGAAGTTTACTTTATCTGCCTGCAATTATCTTCAACAAACACTACACCAATACTACGCCTGGCTCACCGTCAATAAAACCTCTCCATCTTTTCTTAGCTCCACCTCTGCTAAGCAAAAACAAAAGTTTCGTGCATCAAAAAAACAGATAAGCATTTGATTCTGCAAGCGCACCACCAAGACTTGAACCTGGAACCTGCTGATAAGAAATAACATCAAAGCTGATTTATTTTCAGTAGTTAATAAGGATTTTGATAGGTAGTGGTGACTATGCAATCAGTACAGAAATCCAGCTGTAACCTTTCCTTGAAAAATACTAAGGGTCATGTTGCGTATAGCTGGATCCAGTTTTGTCTGCTCCTGTGTGATACGTGTGTCAGCAAGTCCATCAGCAACTGCTCAAATAAGTCCACTCCTCGTGCAGATAGTCAGGAGAGTTAAATACTAAGTCAATGGCCGTCTGCTATAACTTTTCAAGTAATCAGGAAACATTTTTACACCATTTGCTGCCATAACTTACAGGTCTACAAACCGCTCACATTGCGACTATTGCATTGAACCTGTAACACAAACCACTCAGTTGCTTCAGAGCGCTCCAGGACAAAAGAATAATTTATTCATCTGTTTTTCGGATACCATCTTCCACCGAAATTACTGAAATTAATTGATTTAAAATAGATTGCTTCGGAATTAAAGAAAAAAGATGGGGATTCAGCGATCTGGCAAAGAAATCACAAAATAAATTACAGAATATAAACATAATTCAAGAACGCTCTAAAGAAATCAAAAAAAGAAATTTGTAATAAAACACAATCTAAAGATTTCTTAGAAATATAAAACACAATTAATATCAGTACTTAAACTAGATAAAAAAAGTGGCATGATTTTAGAAGTTTGAGGTTATCAAAAATTATTGAACCATAAAATTTACTAACAGATAAGACATATACTAAACATGTATAATAATTTTATCCGAAAAAAGCTAAATTTATTCAGGCAAAATATATTCTTTTCCTGGGCTTTACATTTATTAACAAGTTTCGGAATTATTTGTAGTTTTTTTGCTTTAAAAAATACAATTGATGGTGAAATTTTTAAAGCCTTTATGTGGTTAGGATTGGGTCTGTTTATCGATAGTATAGACGGGACGATTGCGAGATTCTTAAAAGTAAATGAGAGTTTACCTCATATTGACGGTCACATGCTAGACAGCATAATCGATTATATTAATAATATCTTTGTGCCCGCATTTATGCTACACTATTTCGGAATATTACCTGAAATTTTAGACATAATTATCCCAGCAATAATAATGGTGACATCTGTTATTTCCTATTCAAATAAAAACACAAAGACAGACGAAAATTATTACATAGGATTTCCAGCAATTTGGAACGTAGTTGTACTTTATCTAATGATACTCAATTATGATTCTTTAATAAATACTGGAGTGCTGATTTTCTTGATAATATTAAAAATTTTACCGCTACATTTTGTACATCCATTTAGAACAGAAAAATTTAGAAAATTAACTTTGGTAATGAGTTTTTCTTGGTTTGTATTTACTTCTCTAATAGTAATTATTAGAGAACATAGTTATTTCTCAGGTTATTATGAATATTGTTTATCTGTCTGGTTATTACTTAGTTTTTACTATATTCTTCTAACTCTTTTTCTAAATTCTGGTAAATTTGCGCAGATATACAAATGTGGTATAAAACTCTATACTACAAATAAAGCGTTATCTTGTAAGAGCAACTTATCAGCTGAAAAAATATAGTTTAATCTGAGGTTTTTTGCATTTTTGAGGGGCAAATTATGTTAGAAGATAAAGCTCACACATTGAAAAAGAGAAAAATCATAGTGCTTTTTTCTTTTTTAATCTTTTTTCAAAATATTGCTAATACATTTGCTTTAGAAGAAGTTAGCAGCTACGAAGGCCTAAGAAGCAGCTGGAATGAAATATTTCCAGATGGAAATAGAAATGCAGCAGGGGCTAAATTTTTCAAATATATTTTAGAGAAAGAAAATAATTTCGAAAAATTTACAGAATCAAATAAGTTATATTGTGCAGTTTCAGGATCATTAATTAAGCCTGGAAAAAAACCTCATAATATTTACCTAAACGACTTTGAAACTAATGAAAAAATATGTGGAGATTACTATGCCTGTTGCTGGCCTTGTTTGTGTGATGTGATGCTGTATTCAAAAATTAATAGAACAATGATACACTTTGAAGGTAATGCAGAGACTGTTCATGCTATTACGATTGACAATCCATGTGAGAAAAAATATTTTCCAGAAGAAATTAATAGAGAATATTTTTGTAGTGGTTCAGAAATAAATACAGATTCCGTGAAAGAAATCAGTGGGAGGTTAGTTATTGGATATCTGCATAATGCAACAACTTGCTCTTCAGATAAGATTCTTCAAATAGATAATGATAGATTTACAGGAAAATTATGTTCAGTTAGAAATAATATTCCGATTGATAAATTGGATTTTGGTATGGGTGATATTTTTATCAAATTAGCTAATTAATTGAATCAAAATTTTGAAACCACTTATTTTGTATGTGAGGCTAACATGAAAAGGAAAATAATCTTTTTGTCGACATTATATTTGATGTATGGAGCATCTAATGTGATGGGTGATTTTTTTACCAATATAAGTGATAAAATTTCAGAAAATAAACCTAGGTTGAGCTATGGTATAGCGGTAACAGATGTTAACAAAGATGGAGCTGATGAATTTATTGTCACTGGATTCGGATATCCAAATTTAGCTCTAAAATATGAATCAGGCCAGCTTATTAATGTTGTAAACGAAAGTATTTTTCAAGATTCAACAAGATCTTCGATTGGCGTTGCTGCTTGTGATATAGATGGAGATGGGTACGAAGAAATATATGTTCTCAACACTGATACTTACAGTGGAGAAAAGAAATATACAGATCGCCTTTTAGACATGGATAACAAATTGTTTGATCTGTTTGAGCTAGCTAGAAATCAATTTTATTTAAATTTGACTGCTGGGAGATCTGTGATATGCGTTGATCGCAAGGGTAATGGAGACTTTGGCTTCTATGTAGCCAACTACGGTGGGCCAACAAGATTCTACGAAATGCGCGACAATATCATTGTTGATGTTGCCGAAGATTTGAATGTAAATCGTGTGACCGGAGGTAGGGCTGTCGTATCGGGTCAAATAGTATCAAATCAAGTTGACATTTTTGCTGCCAATGAACGCGGACCTAATTTCCTATATAAAAATGATGAAGGAAGTTTCGTTGATATAGCTCTTGAATTTAATCTACAGGATGTTTTCCAGAACGGAAGGGGTACATCGCTTGCTGATGTTCTCTACAGAGGCCGTTTGGACATTGTTACTTCCAATTGGGAAGGCTTCCACCGAATCTTTACTTTCAACAATAACTCGTTTGCTGACATCGCTACACTAGAGTTTAGGGAACCATCTAAAATTAGGACAACAATAGTAGCTGATTTTGATAATGATGGTTATGATGAAATCTTTCTTAATAATATTGGGGAACCCAATAAATTATTTAAGATTCTAGAAGGAGGTAATCTTCAGCCGATTCAAATTACAGAAGGGCTTGAATCGACTGGTTTGGGTACTGGAGCAGCTGTTGCAGATATTGATAACGACGGAGTTCTTGAATTGCTAATTGCCCACGGTGAATCAGCCCCCGAACCCCTCAGCATGTACAAGGCGGATATTGCTGGAAAATCAGGATTTGTAAGAATTCGTCCACTCAATTTTAATAATGCTCCTGCAAGAGGTGCAACAGTTGTTCTGAATACCAACCTACGTCAGCACGCCAAGACAATAGATTCAGGATCGGGTTATCTTTGCCAAATGGAACCGGTAGCACATTTTGGACTCCGTAAAGGTGAGATAGTGGAAAACATTATTGTGAGATGGACTAATGGTGAAAATGACACTTTGAGGCTAGGTCTCATGAATAAAACATATGTTTTCAAACAGAATCCCTAGTTTTTGCCAAAAGCTAATGAAGTAAAAATGTTGAATCATTAGGCCCTTTGTCCGGGACGTTATTTGTCAATGTTTTCAAAATCCAAAAAAACTTAATTGAAGATAGTTGTTGTTGGGGAATCGAAAAGCCTCCCATAGATTCCGCTTACTCCCAAATATCGCCTGAAAGTCTGGGCCAAGTATCTCATATTATGGTGAAGGAGAAACCTGATTGGAACGAAAAAACCAAGTAAAGTACTAGGCATATCTGAGTGAGCCGACCTCATCAACGCGATATCTACAGACTAAATGCTCAACCAAAGGCTACAAACCATTGTATGGAATCAGAGTAGAAGTTGCTACACGATTACTAAGAGATGAACTCTTCCCAAGTCGAACAAAGGGGAAGTCTCTCGACTTACACATACAATTGGAATCGGAGTTGAAAAAAGTGGATATCAGAGATTTCCCAGGCTGATCAGCACTGATCTGATTCCCCTGAAGAAGCTGACACAGAATCATCCAACCTCCTGAGCAATCGACCTCTGCCAGCAACTCCAACTGGCTCACTTTGCGCACCTGGCGAATTCACGCCTAAGTAATGCTGGAACGCTGAATAAACAGGTTGTTGAACTCGCTGAAATCTACCTGCCATTACCACAGAACCTCTGGAACTCGCTGACAGCAGCGCCAGAATCCGTTCCTTGTTCCTTCAATACAGTCCTCGTTGATGAACGGACTTCCCTGACTTCAGTGATCTCTGAAGAAGAATGCATCGTTCACTTTGAACTGGTCCTGCAAATTGATCCACACTCCCTCGCTCCTCTTCAACGGACTAAATTCTCTAAAGCCTAATTGGAAACGGCTCTGGCTAATGTATCTGAAGAAAATAAAAAAATTATACAATTGTATGAATGCCACGGTCAACAATGACTGGGTTGAGTATCTTGAACCGAGTGAACAGGTAAAACTAGGTCGAAGGTGGCAATGGCAGGCCCCCAACGATCACCCAAGGCTGCCGCAGATCTTCTCTTCAGAAACAGCCTCCTTGATTCCAAGCAAGACTTTCTGCTGATCTGCCTTAGCCAGGAGGATAAGCCCCTAAATCCCAAGAACACCTCTATCGCCGCTACCAGCAATGCAATGGAAATTGTTGAAAAATTGCTCAATCCCATCCTCAGCGCCTAATTAGCGCCTATTTTAATTCCCTGCTTCAGGCTGCTTTTTACCGGGTGTAGCAGGGAATTGACCGCTCTTACTTGCCGCCTATTCCCTGCCTATACGGATCATTCGTAAATATCTTAATTCCTCGGCCAGAGATGCTCATAGTTGAGCGTTAATTAAATCCCAATGGTTAAGAGTTAATCTAAGTCAATCGTAAGCATGGTGTCATCGTTTGACAACTAACCATTTAAGAAATTTATGCAACTACACAATCACTCCTATTCACTATCGCTTCATAGCGAAATCAAAGACCAAATCACGCACGGTTTGTTGACCTGCTTGCCGATTGTTCAGCAGGAGCCGGAATACATCCGTATCATCCATCCGTTTTGTGGGGTTGTCACTATTGAAATGATTGAAGGTGAGCCAGCCCGATTCAGTCATCCGGTAATCGGGCAACCGAGAAGAAAGCTGAACAACTTTGGCTTTCCGCTTAAGGTCCATCATGTGTCATTTCATTAGAAGCCAATGGGTGTTCTGCACAGCTTGCACTTATCAACGCTATTGTCTGACGCTCCAGCACCTTTCGATAACTTTGAATTTAGCGGCGACTTGGTCAAAGTAGTTGAACTTAAATCAAAGCAGAACATCAGAATACCGCTTCAACTTTGACAAACAGGACTAGAGGACGGGTTAAGTCGAATCATCAAAGAATCCTTGAGCAATTGCTAGGACAACGAGAGGAGCCAGAAGTTTTTGAACTGACCAGAAAAGAGCCAATTGAGAAGGTGTCTATCAATTCACGCTTCCTATCCCAATCTGGTGGCTTAGTATGATGAGTGGCATAGGGAAGCGCCATTGGAGCAACGCTTCCCTATGAGGGGAGAACAATATGTCGCCCATGAATGATTTTGGCGACATACAGTCTGTCATCTATGCCACGGAGTTTCGCAATGCGGCACAGATGTAGGCGCTAGTCAGCTTGAGGTGTATGGAAGATGACCTTATCGCTTGGGCCCACTAATTATTCAAGCAGATGAAAAATTCTGGTTCAAATTATTTTAAAATTAATAAATAAAAACAGATGTATTTGAGAAATAAACTCTGTAAAAATAGACAAAAAGTACTACGAATGAATTCCTGCACGGGTAGCTACGACCACGAACTATAGCCGAGTTTCAAAATTAGCTAGTTGTCCGTCAGGTGTCTCTAACCAGCAAGAAATCGCTGAAATATTCCAAACTACTCCAAGAACCATTCATTGATGGCAGCAAGAAGAACTTCCTACCTTGGTTCAGGCGCATGGTGGCAACCAGTATGGGCTGCATGAAGTTCTTGATTAGGTAATTCGAAGACGTTTCGGCAACAAGTTAGTTTTTGAGAAGAAGAGATTGACGAAGGCTCAAGCAGACAAGACCAAGGTTCAGATTTGCTTACTTCAATTGCAGCTACTCAACTCTGTTGAAGTTGCATCCACCCGTTCAACCATCTGCAACGAGCTGCGCGAAAAGGTTGAAACGACACTGCAGCGAATCACGCCAGCATTGCTGCAACAGCGGCACTTGGTTGATGTTGAAGAAATCTCGAAGACTTGCTGAATGAGTCACTGGCTGCACTTACGAAGGTTGAAGTGGTGGTGCTAAGTCACTATGTGCTTTGGGACAATTTATCTGTGGGTATTTCTGACCATGACCCCAGTTTTTATTAAGGGAATTCCGGTTTGACTTTCATACACAATGAGTAATCCCAGAACGCCTAATTTGAAAGTGGAGCCAAGTGTTTATCCCCAGCAATACGGATTCTTGACTACTTCCAACCCTACGCTGATTCGGATTCCTTGGTTGGTATTTCCCATCGTCTGCAAGGGTAAGCCGTTTTTCTGCGCACCGCATCTACCGCATCTTCTATTGTACTTTTAATACTAAATTTACCCATCCACTTCACAAATCTATGCTTAATCAATTTAAGAATTATTGCTCGGCTTTTTGGTCACTACCTTGGTATATGATTGTTCCAGTTTTCATCATCATAGATATCATTATTCTACTTCTCATAATTTAAAGTTTTTCTCTGGAGACAATGAAATCTCACCTAATCCCAAAAGAAATGGTTTGCGAATATGACGTTTCCGAAACAACGGTTTGCCGCTGGAGCCAGAGCGGATATTTGCCAAGCTACAAAGTCGGTGGTCGCTAGCGGGTTGAGCCGAACTGTAAAATAATACAGAAGTCAATAAACAGATATGTGGGGGAATGAAATGAAAAGGCTGGTTAATAACTTGAAGAGATCGCAGTTCTGTCTGATGCAGAATTATGATCCATTTAAGTAGATTTTATACCGCGTGCATTGTGGCAGCTATTTTCTATGAGTCATCGAAGATGTGACATTCAGCAATTTTACCATTTTCGATTCAGTAAAAATGTCTGAAAGTAAAAGACTGGTGGCCGTAAGTGGATTTGTCTGAATACAAATGCACAAATGATATCGCGATATTATCAAAGTATTGAAAAATGATGTGATTTAGAAAGGTTTTTCTGATTGTAACAGCGAATTTGAAATTTAATTTTTATTTAAAAGGAAATGTACCTGCGTAACCTAGTTGATCAAGAGTAAATTGAGGATCACTAACAAAGTTTATATCTGGAAACATTGGATTCTGCTGATAATGTAAAACTATATTTGCTCTTGGACTGTGCTCTTCGTCTTCAACTAACTTAGCACCTTGATGAGGTATGTGGCTGAAAAAAACAATCACATCTCCCGCCATAGGATACAAATCAATATATTTTTGGCCATCGCACCAGGTTTGAAATAAGTTTTTTCGATCATCAGTGTAGTGGGCATGAATACGTAGGTCTTCTGGTGTAGGCTTGTCTAAAAATTCAGTTAAAAATCTTAGCCTCCCTTTTTCAGGAGTGTTATCGGTCAGATAAAATGTGGTATTCATACATAATCCCTTCAACGGAACATTCGCTTTTGAAGATTCTTGTTGGTACCAATAATCATAGAAATCCATATGCCATTCTTGCAAGTAAGTTCCAGGGTTAATATGTGCTCTTAAGCTCCTGAGTTGGCATTGTTTTCCCAAAAAGTATTTAAGATATGGAGCAACACTTTTATGTCCAATTAGTTCCCGAGACAGATGCGGTTCTATTTCTAGTAGTTTTTCGAATGCAACATTACCAACAGTATTGTTGATTTCATATTTTTGACCATTATAAAGCGAGTAAATTTTTTCTTTCCACACACTCACTTGATCTTTATCGAGAGCTTTTTCAACTATGATAAATCCATTTTTCTTGAGAACTTCTAAATTTTTTTCTGAAAGATTTTTAATCATATTTTAAAACTACTATGGTAAGATATTGTTTTTTAAAATTTTTTCCTTAAATCAAATATATCAATATCATTGATAATGCATTAACAATTCAACGGCTGGTCGTAACTGGGGTTATTACAATACCTTTTATAACCCAACTTTAATCTAACTGTTCGACCAGGCTTAAGAATAATTTTAACTTCCTTTGAATTTACTGAATAAGTATTATTACTTAAATCAAGATCTTGGATGTCTGTGAATTTATGCTCCCCAAAAGCTCCAGCCTGCATAATCAGAGTTTTTTCAACCACTGAACTTGTATTTACTAACTCTAAAGTAGTAGATGATGATTCTAAGTCAGAGACAAGTGCTGCAACATCATAAGGTAAACCTGGTCTATTTTGAGTTAAATCAAAAAATCGTAATCTTACATGTAATAGACCTCCATGGTAAATCACTTGGGGCCCACCACAAGTGAGTTGGAGCAATCCTTCTGTATGAATGGGATTTACATTTTGCCAGTGGTGAACGTCCCGTTCTTCAGGATCTCCGGTATCATTTCTGATTTTTTCCATTCTCCGAAATACTTCGGATAGCTGCTCCTGAAGGATTAGGTTGGGGTAATTAGGATTTCTTTTGTCGATATAACAAAACCATGGGCCAAAATGAATGTCATCGCCTTTCCCTCGTCCAGGTTGTACCTGATGCCAAGTAGATTTTGAATCTGGGAATTGATTCATTAATTCATAATCTTTTTGATTCATAGACATGTACCAAATGTGTGCGATATGCTTAGGCGCAAGTGGTTTAAAGGATGTCCAACCTTCATCAGTATACCTGTGAGGAACCAACAGCTGGCCATTTTCAGTTCTGCCTAAATCCATCAATTTAAGTAACTGACCTCGTGGAATATCGAGATAATTATAATCTCCTGTTAATAAAACAGCATTCATTGCCGCTATAGTTAGTGGTTCTATTATAGTGTTTAAACCGTGGGGCCACCTCCAACCATAATATCCACCCCACCATTTACCGTTCATTGTTTCTCCAATGATCCCATTGGGACCAATATTATCTGGGCAGATCCCGCCGTTAAGTTTTATTTTATCAGACCAAGCTTCGACATAATCTAAAACCCAACTTTTATATTTAGATTCATTAGTATAGAGATAAGCATTAGTAATCAAGCTTGTTGTAGTTAAGTTCAAGGGTACATCGCACATCATTGTTCGTTGGTTTAGAGCCTCCAGTATTGTCTCGAATACTTTATCGTTGTTCCAATCTGCCTTATACACCATCTCACCATCAGGCATTGGTAAGAGTGTTGTTGGAATATCTAAATCTTGATAAGGAGTAATATATTTTGAAAGTATCCATCTATGTGTACACCAATCTTCTTTAGTATTAATAAATCTGGGTCCTTTACTACCGTTAATTGGTGACCGAATCATCTTTTTTGCTGGATCCCAATTAGACAAAGTTGGATGGTTTAAATTTTTTTTATTTTCAACTGAGTGAGATAATTCCGGATGAGATAAAGCTAAATTCTCATTCATGTAAAAACCTGCAAATCGAATCGCTCTAGCCCGATCTCGATTTACAGATGGGTTAGCCAAACCAAAATAATATATGTACAAACTTGATTCACCATGATGCATCCAATCATAGTAGCCATCGAATTCTCTATAAATTTGCCCATAATCTGTGAATTGTTTTGTAACTGAATTCCATAAAAATCTGCTTTGTTCGTGTACGTGCTCACTTCCTCCTAGAGCGTAGAATAGTGGCCAATTATGATAACTTTCATATCCATCATCTGATCCATCCATTCCAGGCCAATTTTCTCTCCAGACAAACGTTCCATCATCGTTAGTATATCTCTGCTGATAAATCGGTGCAGCTTGATTCATCGTGTCAATCAAATAGCGTTGTCGAATTGCCCAATCAGGTATTTCACTTGGACCTTTGTCAGCAAATTCAATCGTTTTCATTTCAAATCCTTTCCATAAAAATATGTAAAATATATTAGAAAAATGTGAATAATTAAAACTCCCACAATTCTAAGTACGTCTCTTGAGCAAAACTATTGAGTTCTAACCAGGACTAACTATTTGTCCTCCAAAGCCAAAGTATATTCTTAATCGGCTCCACTGAGGCAAAGACCACAAGACAGAAGTCAATGCCCTTGCTTTTGTCAGAGAGGGTTTTAAAGGTTTTCAGTGCTGTGTAGGCAAGGTCAATATCACTTTCCGATCGGAACCTTGATTTGATGTACCAAACCTGTTTATCGCAGGTTTCAATATGCAAATCTATCTCAAAGTCTGAGTTGGTTTTCCTAATGTCTTTTGGAAGCAGACAATACTTTGGAGCAGTCAACAAATGGAATTGGGTAACCCTTTTAAAGGTGTCCCTCTTATTCTTTGTTTTCTCCAGAACAGATGGCCCTCAAAGAAATCAACCCACTCTGAGAAGGATGGAATGAGGTCTCTGGGTGTTATCGCGTTTCATTGTTTGAACATTGAATAAACCGATGATCAGAAAATCAGAATTTTTCAGCTAAATGAACAAAGGGTGTGAATGACAGCACAAATCTCCTTTGAAGCCTTCGAATTTAAAAAACGATCGGGAGAAATCTTCAGGATGAAGGGGATCGTACATGTGAAGCTTCTGGTTGGAGATGAATTGGTGACTTGAATGCCTACAGGGTTTCAAAGATCATCAGGATTGGAAATAGTTAGCCACAGGCTAAATCCCGTTGATAAACATGCTAATTGTCACTGTTGAGATAGAAAATGAATCGGGATGTTTTGATTGATAGGGGATCTTACGATTGGGTTCAACTAACGTAGGAATTGATCAGGAAGTGTCGATTCAAAAACAGGGGTTCGTTCAGCAAGCGGAAATAACTCTCAGCTTAGACAAACAGATGCTTTGAGCAAGGAAAGTTTTTCACAAAATGGCTCCTAAATGTGCAAAAATCCATTCAATTTTCAGGCTAGATCTCAAAGTCTTGATCGCCAAAATTTTCACAGGAAATGTTCCTCACCTCGAAATTGTAGCCTCTGATGAAGATAGTCAGTACATACTAAAGAATTCTGGAGAGCTTGCGGGGGCTAACGATGTGAAACTGGAGCCATTGAAACCTTGATGTAGCTCCTGCGAAAGGTGTCCAACACCGGTTGCATTTCTTGGAAGGCAAGGCCTCCTGTTTTGGTTGGTATATTCAATTTTGACCGTATGTTCTCGTCCAACTAATAGATTGAAAATTATTGCAACAGAACTAATATTTCTCAGTTGTTTCAGCTTAGCTTGCCGAAACTTACCTCAGATATTTTCAACACCCTAAAATTGGAGATAGCATGACACCCAAAGAAGTTGTCCAAAAAAACTATGAATGTTTTTCGACTGGCGACATGGCGACTTTCCGCACTCTGTATGCTGAAAATGCTGTAGTCAAAGTAAATGGAATACATAAATTATCCGGAATTTATCACGGACCAGATAATTGGATGAGTGCTCTGTCTCATATGCCGAAACTCTTTGATGAATTTAAGATTGATGTGGTCAACATCATTTCAGAAGGCAACCAAGTATTTGCAATGCTTCAGGCAACGGCTGCTGGTTCTGGCAAAATGGAGGCAGATTTTGGTCATTTTTACAAAATTGAAAATGGCAAAATTGCTGAATTCCACATCTTCGATGACTCACAGAAAATGGCTGCCACAATGCACGCAGCATAAAGTCTACTCAAATGGATCGTAGTTTTATATTAGATAGAACTGCGATCTCCTCAACTTATTGCTACCAGCCTTTTGATTTTATTCCTTCCCGTATCTATTTGTACAGTTCTGGATTGTTGTCTTCGAGATTCGGGTCTATCCGCAAGTGACATCTAACCTTACAGTTCATTAGATGCTAAGCCTCTTTTTGTTATCCTCGGAATCCCCTTTGACATTTTTAAGTTGCCAATCAATTCTAAGGAGAACATTTGTTTTGGAAGAAGACTTAAAACCGTCGCCAAGGAGTGAAGATGAGTAGTATAGGGTTTCCGTGTAGCGAAAGTTGGAGGAAGAGGATGTACAAGAAAATGGTGCGCCCGCTGGCACATGGAGTTAGCAAACACCACTTAATAAAAGAAGTACCTGAACCTAAACAGTCAGATGAAGTAAGTCGATCATGGGAAAATGTGACTCAAAAAGCGCTATTCGACAAAGTGGACGATTGAAAAATCTTAAAGTTTTATATCAGATAGTGATTTCAAGACTATTTGATTCTTTCTCGGTTGGTACTGGTTAAAGGTAGCGACTATTCATTTTCTAATTACAATTTTAGAATCCAAGGAATTAGATGATAAATACAATGTTTATCGTAAGCATGAGCAATTGTACTTTTGACGAATGGAAGAAAGTTTTTGATGCTGATGCTGAAAGGCAATCTCAGATGATGCGAGACATTATTGTTGGTAAAGTTGATGATCACACCGCAATTGTAAGTGTCGATGTCTTTGCTCCTGAGAAAGTACAAGAACTTATGTCTGATCCTGAATTCAAAAAAATGGAAGAAGAAATGGGCCTCGAACACTCCGTCTACCTACTACAGCCTGCTCCATCTTAAGCAACTCTGTTGATTGTATTTGGAATCCAAACTTTGGGTCCCACTTGTTGCTCACCGACTGATCAGATTCTTCAAAAGTCAACATTGGGACCGGTGATTGATAGCAGCCGCTATCTTCTGCTTGTCTTTTAGCTACCTTTCAGTAGATATTTGTTTAGATTGTGCTGACTGCTTAGCAGCAACTACTGGTATTAATACTTCAATTCTTCCAATCTAGAATGAAAGAGAAAAATTATGCTGGGTGGAAAAATGGGATCAATGACAGCTACCGCCGTTACAAAGGTTTTGCCTACCGAGGGTACCCTACCCAAGTTTGAGGTTACAGCTCAAGGTAGTGGCACATTAGCCGGAGTGCAGGTTCAGTTGATGTCTACGTACTATGCAGACATGAAAGCTGATGGAAGCATGTATGGAGAATGTCCGAATGCTACTCTGATTATGGCCCCTGATGGGATAGCCACTGGACGTGCTACTGGTGCTGGTTCTACAACTCCTGATGGTGGATCAAAATTCCGTGGAGCATGTTATTTCGAGACTACTGCTCCCTCTTTAATGAGCCTCAATGGCAAGGCCATGATTTATGAGTGGAATGTTGATGCAAGCGGAAATACTAGCTTCGAACTTTGGCATTGGGCCTAAAACCTCCTAAAGGAAGTTAATGAAAGTCGTAACCATTGGGACATACTCACAGGCTGGCCTAGCTGCTTTGGCAGACGCAACTTACGAACAGCGCAGGGCGGTGATGGATGAGATTTACGGCTCCGCCGGAGGTAGGATTATCGAGTATTTTTTCTGTGATGGTGATGCTGACTTTGTCATAGTCGCAGAAATACCAAATCGTGAGTTGGTTCGAGGAATGCGAAACAATGCGCTGGCTACAGGATCAGTTGTATCGCTCAAGAACTTCTTGGAAGTTGACCTTGCTGCAGTTACTGCTAGCCAACGTAATGCTCGTGATACATTCAAACCTATCACTACATAATCCATTCGTGTGCTTTAGGGATCTAGTCAGGCTAGATCCAGCTTTTCCTTCATACTTCCACACTGAGTGATTATTAATCCGTTTGCCTCTCAATCACTCTGCTTATACAGTCCATCTAAGAGGTTAAAAATCATTCCATGATGGTTAATGTCTTGGACTATCTCAGCTCGATTTACTTGGACTTCACATTGGATACATTTTTACACCCCTTATCAGGTACCCCATGAAAATCTACAGACTTTTGATAGCATTAACTTTTTCACTAGCAATTTCTTCAGTTGCTTTTGCGGAACCAATACCCGACACAGGTTGGGGAACAGTTCTGAAAGTTCCATCAGCAGAAGTTGAAAGGGTAGAGCAAGGGCTGATTGAATGGTCGAATTGGATAAAGGATACTCACCCTTTAGGTGAAGAAGAGAATGGTCTGGAAAGCTTGACCATTACGAAGAGTTATGAATTTGAAAATCACGTGATATATGTTGTTGTAGAACGTTACAGAGACAGTGCTGGATTAAGAAATCATCAAAAAACTTTCCAGAGAGACGTAAGGGGCTCGTATTCGAAGATGTTTGCAAAACTCTCTTTTTTCCAACAGTACAGGATCTCTGGTTCAGAGCAGAACAAGACTCTCGTAAGCATTATTCCGTCTGTAGATAAATAAACTGATTCAATGGGATTCAACCAAACTGGATCCCACCGTCCTCTACCCCGCTAACTAATTCCGCGATATATCGAGATACCAAGCCGTTGCTCTTAAGTTTTAGAACCAACAAATGGTAAAATTATTCGAATGATAAAAATTTGCTTGTTTTTTAACTATCTTTTAGTTGAATGCCCGTTGGCACTGACCAAGTAAGTAAGGCAATTCTTCACAGTTCAATTTTTAAACACGGCGTTTGGGATTGTATCTTTATAAGTTATTGGGGATTTCCTAACCCCACTGTAGGTTTCTGGAGAGAAAATATGAAAAAGTTTTTTATTGCACTATCTAGCATAATAGCAGTTTTATTCGTTGCTGTTTTAGGTGCACATTTTTATGGATTACAGAACTTAAGTGCATATCAGCTCGATCGATTTACAACAGTAAAAGCTAGTGAATACTTGGTTGCCCCTGAAAGAGGAAAGCATTTAGCCACCATTAGTGGGTGTAACGGTTGCCATGGCGCTAATTATCAGGGGAAAGATTTTATAAACGAAGCACCGATTGGATATGTACCTGCCCCCAACCTCACCCATGCAGGACCTGTGGCAAATTATACAGATGAAGATTGGGTGAAGGCTATTCGTCATGGCATAGCGAAAGATGGTAGGGTAATGGTGATTATGCCCTCAAACCATTATTCAGCTTATGGTGATGATGATCTCGCTGCACTCATTTCCTACATGAAAACACTACCACCCGCTGAAAATAAATTTAGTTCCCGAGATATTCAATTTCCTGGATCGATCATATTTGGAATTCTTGCTTATGATTCATGGCCCGCAAATCAAATTCCTCATGATGAAGTTGGGGGAAAAATAGCACCGATTATTGATGAATCGCTTGGTTATGGTCAATATTTGACAAGAATTACGGGATGTTACGAATGTCATGGAGAGAACTTGGCAGGAAAGGATCCAGACTCCGAAGGTTCACCTGGTCCAAACATCACTAGAAAGGGCAATCCTGGTAATTGGAATTTTGAGGAATTTAAGAAAGCTATGCAAACTGGGCAAACACCAGAGGGTAAAATATTGAATCCAGAAAAAATGCCTTGGCCTCATTATGCTGTGATGTCTGATGTAGAATTGAAATCTCTATGGGCAAATTTGAATTCTATATAAGTCCTGACAAATCTATACTTTCCCTCAGTGAACTAACAAATTTTCTCTGATTTTTTCCTCACTCTCAAGATGCGTGGTCTACCAACAAATCTGACTGCGCATCCTACCATTGCTCACATTTCCCTACATACCATCCACTTCAACGACCGATCAATAATCAGCTTTAAATTCCACAACCTGTTCAAATTCCAATTCATCGTTTGTCGCAGCTAGATCTACTTCAGTCATTCCAAAAATCTTCATTGCCTCTTCCAGATGACCCTTTTCATCTGGATGGTCGCTTTGGTACCACTTATCCAAACTTTCTTTTGGGTCACGCGCTACAATCATAGCGGTTCCAGTTGGCAATTTTACAAAAAAAGCGTCCATCGATTTTACCCCTGTACGTTTAGCATGGGCTTCCATGCCATTCTGAGTTGCCATGTGTTTTTGAAAGTAAAGCGTTAAACTCTGTAACCTTATCATCCGGTATGTCTACGTATTCTATGATTTTGGCCATGTAATCTTCTCCTGTTGAATTTAAACAAAATAATCCACTAGTTGAGATCTGAATAAAGGACAAGGACTACTTAAAGGACACACATGTTGGATACGGGAAAGCATCAAAAAAACCTCAGCAACAAGATGCTACTTTTAATCAATGCAGGAATTTTCATTGCTGTAGGATCTGTCTCGAGCCGTTTTCATGTTTTGCAAGTCTGGTTGAATTTGAACTATGCAGAGTTCTCATGGCTGCTCTTATCCTTTAGTTGTGGACAAATCCTGAGCAATTTGATTATTGGTCGGTTGATTCCTATTTTTGGATCAAAAAAGATTTTATTGACAATGACGACTTTTATCTCGTTTGCTCTGATTAATTTTATTGAAAAACCTTCCTACACTGTTGTGCTGGTCTTGTTTTTACTGCTTAGCTTTGGCTTCGGTGGAGGTATGGTAGTAGTCATGGCTCAAGCAGGTACTGTGCAGACCCAGCAAGGAAAGTCTTGGATATCTTTCTTTCAAGGTGTCAGCGGCATAGGAGTCATTGGAGGTATGGGTTCTGGTTTACTAACCAATTACCTAAACATTCCTATCGATATTCATTTTCCTTTTGTGGGAATAACTCTGCTTACTTTGTTGACAACTGCTTTATATGTTTACGTTCCCTATGAGATTGATCGTCCCCAAGAGAATAAAATCTATGAGTTATCAACCAAAATTATACTGCTTGGATGTATAAACTTTACTTTGATCCTCTCGACTTCTTCTTCTGTAATTTCTTGGTCAGGTGTTACTTTGCGGGATAAATTTCAGTTGCCTGATGACTTAGCTACATTGGGTGCTTTCGGTTTTGTCTTCTCTGAGACAGTAATTCGCTTTTACGGAGATAGGCTCACTAAGCGATTTGGAAAAATCTCTTTACTGATTGTCACTGGCTTGCTCACCTGGCTTTCACTTCTTCTTGTCTACCTGATTCATCATCCAATGTGGGCATTGCTTAGTTTTGCTTGTGTGGGGTTGGCTTCTGGAACTATTCAACCCATAGTATTTAGCCTTACAGCCGAACAAAAAGGCAGTATATCTCACAATATGGCTTTTATTATGTTATTTCAGTCAGTCGCTTTCCTATCTGGGCCGGTGATTACAGGTTCGATAGCACAGCATATCGGGCTTTTTGAAATCTATTTTTTTTGTAGTTGCACAAGCGTCCTGATTGTACTGTTTGCAGTCCTATTCAGGAAAGAACAAAAAAAATTGGATAGCCAATCGATTTTATAGGCACCCTACCGTTTCGTCGCTAATCAACCTATAAGCAAGATTTCCTGAGTCTTTGTAATCTTACTGTGATGACTCTTCCATCTTAGCAATATCATCGAGATAGTGCAGGTGCCGCCCAGTGCTTAATAATGCAAAGCATAAGCGTTATGAGTAATCAAAACTCAGAGTAGAAAACCTTGGCCGATTTTTCAGAATAAATATCAAACTCTAATCGAGCGAGAGGTCCCTGGGCTTTGGTTTATTGACGATTACCAAGCAAGTACAAAGTATGCAGTTCCCTAGCGGACTTGGCAGGATTGGGAAACAGTGCTTTATGTCGAAGTACCAAATTGATGCGCCAGAATTTCGCCAGAAAATGCAAAAGGTTGGGTCTAAAATTACAAATAAAGTTGCTGCGCCTAAAAGCGCTAATTGGATTTTAGGCTGCCAGGAGCGCGTGCCAGGACTTAAACCCGGAACCTACTGATTAGAAGTCCCCTCCAACTTATTAGTTGCAATATCCTACAACTGATCTCCTTCAATAATATCAGTTAGATAATACTATATCTATATTGGTGTGACGGTGGTAGATGGATATCTGTTGCTAGGAATAACGATTTTTTTGCGATCATTTCGAATATCTCTTCAACATTCTGATTTTGCGATCAATTACAATATTTTTACGATTATTTCAGATTTTGGGCGTAGCTTTATGCCTTAATACCTGATCAATCTGGGTTAATCTCAGTCCGTACATCGGCTCAAGAATCCGGCGGTCCAGAATTCTGTTCCCAATCGCCAAAACAAATTCCTATTTTTAACATTTTTTGTTTATCAAAATAATGGACAAAAAATTCAAACCGATATAAACATTTAGTCTTCCATTTAGTTGGGAGTATTAGCAATGTATTTTTTCAAGCACCAATTAATTACACGGAGATTAGGCATGAAATATAGAGGTGGTCTGACAATACATTTCAAACCAGGAAAAGCTCGTGTAGCCATTCCATTGTTGAGGGATTTACTGTGGAATGGAGAAGGAACAATTAGGCGAAGAATTGGCAAAGAAGCCGCCTTGATTGCAATGTACAAGGATTTTGAAACCCTTGAAGAGATGGAATCGTCATCCCAGGGCAATATGAAAATTGCCGATCAACTTGATCCAATGATTATTGATGGTTCGGTGACTCACCATGTGTGGCAACATATGCTGAATGATGTTCATCACTCTAAGGTTAGAAGAGTATTCGGAATGACCTTTCAAAATCCTCTTGCTTTCAAAGAAGTAGAAGATGCAATTGAAGAAAATATGAAGTTTGCGCAAGAAAAAGGCAAAAAAATCACTTTTTGGCGAAAGCTTTTTGAATCATCAGGTGGACCAAAGTTCATTGTCTCACATGATTTTGATTCCTTAGACGAATATGCTGAAGACGCGCCGCTACCTGAACTGAAAAATCACCATATGCTTATAGGCAGCAGAGTTGCCCACGCAGAGGAAAGTGTTTGGATAAAAGTTGATTAGACTGTTGGTTTGAAGTTTTGGAGCCAACAAACAGTCAAATCATCTAAAAAATACAAGCTGTGCTTGCCTCTTGATTTCCTTCTGATTGACATTTTGTTAGGTTGCTCTGACTACTTTAAAGTAGACAATTATTGGTCAACTATGGTCAGCACCTTCTATCAAATGTCGATGCTAAGACAACCAAATTTTGATAAGGAACTATATGTCACACTACATAGCCGTTCATAAATTTAAAAGCGAAGAGGCCCGAAAAAAATATTGTATGCCCCCTGAGAAACGAACCCCACCGGGTAAGACAGAAACCAAAAAACAATGGGCAATAAATGTTGATGGGTTAACTGAGACAGTAAAATGTCGTCAGCAATGGGTGGGCGATGATATCGCTTTTTGTCACTGGGAAGCGCCAAGCGAAGAAGAATTGTTGGAGACGTTTAATCGATTCGGTCCAAAAGATTTATTGACAATCGAGTTGCATGAACAATGGAGATTTGTATCCTTCTACAACCAGACAGATGAACCTATTGAACACAAAGAGTATTGATGAGGAGATGGCCACAAAATGATTAGGTTGTCTTCCTGCAACCCAAGCTGACTAGTGCCGCTACATCTGTTCTTTGTATCGAAAAACTCCAAAGTGTGGATGTGTAACTGTACGCCAGTAGTTTTACACAATTCTTCCTGGTGTAGAGTCCTCCCCCTTCTTAGGGAAGCGTTTTTAATATGGGCTTCCCTACACCACCCGCCTCATGACCAATAATGATGAAGTTTTTTAGCTGTTTTCGAAGCGTCGCAGGTCCTGGAGCATCAGGCTTAGCGGGAAACTCAAAATATCTCTTCTTATTTATCTCCACAGTTAAAACCTACCTTTGAACGTATTTATTGATTGTAGTTTATTGTCGAAATAGTGTCCTTTGTTAAGGTTACGTGCGCCTA